>PVMK01148895.1_pt1 | contig 43351 bp, 41 predicted proteins | sample 1853481 | NCBI WGS metagenome assembly PVMK01 (sample SAMN08533507, study PRJNA380276) | Marine sediment metagenome, whole genome shotgun sequencing project.
AAGAGGAATTTATGAAGCCTCTAGAAATTACGGCCTATCGCCTCTCGAAAGATTTGGGAATTCCCCAAACTAGGATTAGTGAGATATTGAAAGGTCGGCGGCGGGTATCAGCTGATACTGCTCTAAGGTTAAGTAAGTATTTTGGGAATTCCGCAAAATTCTGGTTGGGACTTCAGGATGACTATGATCTTGAAGAAGAATTAACTTCAAGGAAACGAGAATTCCAAAAAATCAAAAGAAGAAAGGATTACGCAGCATAACAATGTGTAGTTGTCATTTAGGCCGGTCACGTCTTTTGCGAAATTGCAAAAGAACGCGCCAAGGGGCTGGCAAGAGTGTGCGCTCCACTTCACTCTAGTTTTCGCGCCAATCCAGCTCACCCATACAATAGCTAAGAAAAAGGCATTATTGGGTTCTTAGAAGAAGCAGAATTGACAATTCACAAACGATTTGCTAACAAAAAATAAACGCCATTCAAACGAGGGTTTATCCAAACCGTTAGATTTCATGCTTAAAAACTCCTGAGCCTTGTAATTTTTCATTTGGTATTATTAAACTCTATTATATAGAATCCACCCAAAAAATGATGTTAATATCAACACGTAAATAACTAGCACATAAATCCACCTTCCTCCAAATTTGGGGGTTGGGATAGAGGATAAATTTAATGCCGACAGAATCATTAATAAAATATAAATGAAAATTGAAAAAGTTGAATGCTTAAGGAAACTTTCAAACATAAACATGAAAGCCAGAATGAGTACATTATTATCTAATGCAAGTCCCTTATATGTTTTACTATCGATAAGACCATAAACATTAAAATAACTCAAACGAATAGCACTGGTAGCAATAATCACAAATGCTCCGGGTATAAACCAAACATTATAATTGCCGTAGCTTAAAAGTATAATTGCCGGTAGCACACCAAAACTCACAATATCAATCATTGAGTCTAGCTGAGCTCCAAAAATACTTTGTACTTCTGTCCTGCCTTTCATTTTCCGTGCTATAATTCCATCGTACCAATCGAATAATACAGCCCATAATACACCAATAATTGATGCCGGGAAAATTCCTATTATTGCAAAATAAATTGCAAATAGAGCACTCAATAAGCCTAATAGCGAACAAATATTTGGTAAATCTTTGGCAAAAGTTAGCATGCCTGGCTGTTGTTTAGTATTCATCTTGTTTGTTATTAAAACATTATCGGAAGTTCGCTATTACTACTAATACATTACATCCAATAAAGCTTCAATAAGCTTACTGTTTTCCTCATTGGTACGACTTGCAATCCTAATGTACCGATCCGCATCGGGTTGGGTTTTTTCAGCACTGTCTTTTATATAAATATTATGCTTTATAAATAATAGCTTTGTTACTTCAGGTCCGCTTAAAGCGGTATCAGGTAAACGACAAAAAATATAGTTTGCATCTGGTTTAAATACGGTCATGCCATCAATGGCGCATAGCTTTTCGTAAAACCGATCTCGGTCTATTTTAACCTTTTCGCAGCTAGTTTCAAATTCCTGGTTATACCGAGGTAATATTCGAAGAAACTCTTCGGCAAATCCATTAATATTCCAGATATGAATTCCGTTTCGAACCGACGCTGCAAATTCTATATTAGCCGTCAACATGTATCCAATTCTTAGTCCGCATATTCCATAAGCTTTGCTCATACTTTTTAATATAGCCATATTGGGATATTTGTCAATATCTTGTTCCAGACTTATTTGCTCTTTATTGTCAGCAAAATCAAGAAACGATTCATCTACAATAAGCATGCAATGGTGTTTCTCAAGCTTTTGTGCCAAGCGTATTAAATCGGCTTTTGGTACGAGCATTGATGTTGGATTATTGGGTGTTACCACAACAGCCATATCTGCTCCAACTTTTATCGCTTCATCTGCATATTTATCTACATCGAGTTGAAAGGACGGAAATTCGAGAGGGAATTCAACAGCGTTGCCTTTAGGTGCTGCATTGGCATATTCGTTGAAAGAGGGTACCGGTACAATTATTTTCTTTGCTAAATGTCCTGAAAGTATTTTAATTAATTCAGCAGCGCCGTTTCCAACCACTATTCTCTCAGTGGGTTGTGAAATAATTCCCCCTATTAGTTCGGCTAGTGCATCTTGCGCCATAGGGTAATTCAACACTAAATCCTGAATGTTATCTTTAAGATGAGAAAACACCGCTTTGGGAGGAAAATAAAGATTATATAAGTAAGCATGGTCAGTAAAATTATGCCGGTAATAGCCACCATGTTGTTTTGATATGTATTCGTATTTCTCGGCTTGAGTTTTATACTTATTTCCCATCTTTGTTTGGTCCTTATTTATTCTAAAACTCATTATGCGATTACCTTTTCACGTATAGCGTGTTCTGATAATTCTACCGGGAATATTTTTTCTGCTTCTGTTAAATCAGCAATTGTATCAATTTCATACCATGGTTCGTGGTCAAACGATACTGATTCAAAGGTTAGACTCTTATCATCAATCAATTCTGAAAATACGGTTTCATAATAACAGTTAACATTACCATCTAAAATATATTGGTCGAGCCTTTTAACAATGATCTGCCAGGATAAAAGCGAAAAACTATAAATATTAACTGTTTTATAACGAATATCAGAATAGGTATCCATTGTTCCCTTATGAAACATTGTAACCTGATTTTGTTTGTTCAGCGAAACGGTTGTTCCATTGAGCCAGGGCTGCATTCGAGCAACAGCCATTTTATCAGGAAAAATCATATTGTCAAGTAGCGAAGAATTTAATACTAAATCGCTTTCAAATAGAACGAAAGGCTCATTTATTATTTTACGAGCCATCCAAAGGGAATAAATGTTATTTGTAGAACGGAAATGAGGGCTATAAATGTACTCAATAGATAAGTTTCCGGATTTACAACCCAGAAAATCCATGATGCATTCTTTTTTATAGCCTGTAACAATTACGAGTCGTTTGAATTCTTGTTTTTTTAAATTATTGACCAGTCTTTCGAGAATTGACTCTCCACTGACAAGGGTAAGACATTTGGGGGAGCTTTTGGTTAAAGGGAATAGACGGCTACCGATTCCGGCAGCAAGAAGTAATGCTGTAGAAATACGATTGTCACCATGATAATTGTCTGAATTAATATTCATACTTTAATCAATTGGTGTCATCAGAAAAACGTAAATGTCCAACGGGAGTCACTTAAGCGCACTAATTTTTAGTGCTCTGATGAGTGGACTGGTTACGATTAATTCAACTATAAGTATGAAGTCTGCTAATGAGTGAATAGCTTGTATTAAAAGCCTATTAACAAAAATGATAGTGAATGATTGACATCAAAAGATATGTAATCCGTTTACAAATATACTCTAAAAATTAAGACTAACTAAATACTTAATCTTTTTGTATTTATAGTAAAGTAATGAAAATCAAAATAATACATTTATTGGCTTATAGTTTTGCAAATGGTATAAATAAGCACGGAATGATCTTTCTACCCATTCTCGGACAGTAGGTTAAGCGACTAATTTATGTTCATTTTTTATTTCATTTATATCTTTAATTGACATTTCCAGTGTAGAATGGATTCTATCAGTATTGTACCAGGACTCAATGTATTCAATGACTGACAGTGCAGTCTGTATCCTTGTGCGGTATTTCTTTTGATAAACCCATTTCATTTTCGGGTTTTTAAGAAGCTTTCCGCCACCGCATTATCTCAGCAGTTACCTTTTCGACTCATACTGCGTTTGACCAGTCCATATCCCTCCAGAAGGGTCCTGAACTCATTACAGGCAGACTGGAACCCCCGGTCTGAATGGAAGATCAACTCCCTGGTAATAGGCCGATTCTTTATGGCCGGGATCCAGGCCGGGATCACAGTATTAACGGTTTTTAATGATCTACTCAGAGACCATCCCACAACTTTCCGGTCCCAGAGGTCAATAATCACTGTAAGATAGAGCCAGTCCTGATAGGTCCTGATATATGTCAAATCAGAAACCCAAACCTGGTCAGGGCCACTGACCAGGAAATTGCGATTGAGCAGGTTGCCAACAACCGGATAATTGTGTTTAGAATCAGCGGTCACAACGAACTTCTTCCTGACAACACTTCTAAGGCCCTCTTTTCTCATGATGGCCACCCGGGCTTGTTTGGCTTCTTTTCTCCACCTATACAAAAGATTTGGTTTTATATCCAATTCCTCGGCTAATTTGCTGATATCTTCTCGGTGATGGCTAAGCTCAACTGTCATCTGTTTAAATTCTTGATCGTACTTTTTTCTTGTTTTCATTGGACGAAAAGTTAAGGTTTATTTGCTTAACTCTCTGTCCGGTTTTTTAGGGTAAAATCATAATAGGTCTTACTCATAACAGAATCATTTAAGAGGTTAAATAATTTATATTACGTAATTCCTTATTTTTGGTGAAGCTGCCGATTTAGTGAAGCTACCGACCGGAAGGGAGGTTTAGTTCAACACAAGGTCATAAAACATATGGGTTTCTGTTGTAATTCGGGCATTGTGTGGTATAAAAATTAAATACTTTTGAGAATAATTCTTAATGCAAGAGTTGTTAAAATAGATATAAAGGAAAGAGTTATAGTTGCCGATTGGATCCACCCTAGCGGGCTTTACAGCCTGCTCGAGCCTGCTCGGCAGCCTTCGCCCTCAGTTCGGAACTTCGTTTAGCGAGGTATTATCCCAATTAAGAAATTAAGGGGTAGGAATAATTGAAAGTCTATATAAGAAACCTCAGTAAATCATGTCTTCAGAAAAAAATCAACAAGACAAAGCAAGGCTACATTCTCGGAACAAAAACCGAGAAAGGTATGACTTAAGTGCGTTAACTACCTCTAATCCTGAATTGAAAAATTATGTGAAACCTAATAAATTCGGGGACGATTCAGTCGATTTTTCAAATCCAATTGCGGTAAAACTCTTAAATAAAGCATTACTAAACCATTATTACGGAATAAAGAGCTGGGAGTTTCCGGATGAAAATTTATGCCCTCCAATACCTGGAAGAGCAGATTACATTCATCATATAGCTGATTTGTTAGGCGAAAACAATTCTGACACGATCCCATTTGGTGATAAAATCACTTGTCTTGATGTTGGTGTAGGGGCTAGTTGCATTTACCCAATTATTGGAGTTACAGAATACGGTTGGAAATTTATTGGATCTGATATTGATCCAAAATCGATTGCATCAGCGCAAAATATTGTCAATTCAAATTCATCACTTAAAGATAAGATTGGATGTAGATTACAAAAAAACCAAAAAGTTGTTTTTCACGGCATAATAGGCAAAGAAGATAAATTTGATTTAACTATATGTAATCCTCCTTTTCATTCTTCGATTGAAGATGCTCAAAAAGGAACTCGAAGAAAAATAAAGAATCTATCGGGGAAAAAAGTAAAAATACCTGAACTAAATTTCGCAGGAATCAGCAATGAACTTATATGTGAGGGTGGAGAATATCAATTTATTCAGAATATGATTAGGGAAAGTAAAAAAATCTCTAAAAACTGTTACTGGTTTTCATCTTTAGTATCAAAACAATCTAATCTTAAAGGAATTTATAAGTTATTAGAAAAAATTGAAGCTAATCAGATCAAAACGATTCCCATGGGAACGGGTAATAAATCTAGCCGAATTGTAGCTTGGACATTCCTTTCTAAAGTAGAACAAAAAGAGTGGAGAGAAACTAGATGGAAACACTAATAGAGAATAAACATTTGCATAGTGTATACACCATTCAGTCGATTAAAATCCCTAAGTGCTTCGCACTCCCGGTATTTTAAGAATGCGACTGAATATTTCAATAAATAATCTTTTAAATGGACGATCATAGCACTCCCAATAATGAACAGCTTAACAACCCTTTGCATGGGGTGAAATTGATAAATATTTTAGAGCTGCTAGTAGAACATTATGGTTGGGAACGATTAGCAATGAAAATTAACATCAATTGTTTTAAAAAGGACCCTTCAATTAAGTCTTGCCTTAAGTTTTTAAGAAAAACACAATGGGCTAGAGATAAGGTTGAACAGCTTTATATTGAATTAAATAATAGAAAAAATTAAACTTTGGTTAGGGAAACTCCATATCCAGTTGCTTCATTTTCAAACCCTGTAGCTAGTATTGGGACAAATTTTAATCTTTTAGATAGTTATTATGACAAAACTAATTTCATTAATTTTCATCCTCTTTTTTTGTGTATTCAATGTGCAATTTGCTAATGGCCAACATTTAAAACAAAGCTCTGTATTTCTTGAAGAGTTGACATGGACAGAGGTTAAAGAATTTATCGATAATGGAGGAACCTCAATAATTATTCCAACAGGAGGAACAGAACAAAACGGACCCCACATGGTATTGGGGAAACATAATTTTAGAGTAAAATATTATGCTGAAAAGATTGCTCTTGAACTTGGAGATGCTTTAGTTGCACCGACAATCGCATATGTACCAGAAGGTAATATAAATCCTGCCGAAGATTGGATGAAATACCCAGGAACGATTAGTTTGCCAGAGGAATATTTTATTAAACTACTTGAGTTTACTTGTCGAAGCCTTAAACAACATGGATTTATCGATATATTCTTGATTGGTGAAAGTGGAGGTAATCAAAATGGAATGAAAGTAGTCTCTGAGGCACTTAATGATGAGTGGCAAAGTTCAGAAGCAAGAGTCCATTTTGTTTCAGATTTTTATGGTAAACCATTTGATCAGATGAATGATTCTTTAATTGCTACTGGTATGTCGCCAGATGTTGTGGGATCACATGCCGGCGTAGTTGATGTATCTTCTTTGCTAGCCATTGATTCTAGTTTGATAAGAAGTGATAAGCTATTGCAAAGTGATAGCAGCATTGAGAATAAATTAAAAATGGGATATTCAGGTGACCCGTCAAAAGCGAGTATAGAAATTGGAGAACAAATGATTCATTTAACGTTGAGAGCTAGTCTGTCCCAGATAGTGATTTTGAAAATCAATAATCGGAAATATAAACAATAGGCATACTCCGTTTTCAAACGTTAGTTTAGCTGGACCTTTAGTAGAATAAATAGTCCTCCCGAAAGTCATGCAGACTGGTCAATTCATCCAGACCGTGCTAATCCTGCAATTGATTGAAGAGCAAAATGAGAACTGATAAATTAGAAGTCAAAGAACAATCAGCCTGATATTCTTCATCAAACTCTCACACAATACCAGACATGCAGGAAACACTGTATTTTAGTTACTCTTCCAGAAAAGTATTTATTTCCTCCACCAGTTTCGCGCCCTCTTCTTTGTACATTTTTAAATATCTGTGGTAGTTAGAGAAAATAAGCAAATAGGCTGTAATCCTGTTCCTATAATAGGGATTATCCATGGCATGTTTTGCAAGCAGGGACCGGTCACGATCTACATAATATGCACTTAACCACTCACTATTATCAACCCAATGCTTTAAATTATCAATTAATAAGTCGTTCACTTCATTTCGGGTTACACTAGTTCTCAATAATCTTTCATTGTAGAAATCACTAATACGACCGGCAAGAATTCCTGTTTCTCCAATCAGGTATTTTACTTGTGTTGATTTGTATCGCACATAATATATACGGAGAAAAAAGAACAGATTCCAGCCCTTAAAGAAATAAGCAAAGATTCGATAATAAATTATCCTGACAGGGTTCGCACGTTACTTCCCTGTGGGGGTTGTTTTAATTAACTTCTGCACAGCTCTATTTATTACAGTCTTTGCTCATAGGGAGGTACTAAAGATTAATATCCCACAATTTGTAATATTTGCAGTCATTATATGCTTACAACTACTTTCTTTATGATCTGAAATTATAGGACTCGAAAAGCTTGAAGAAACACTAAAATGGGGGGAGCCAAGTTATCTGTCAAAATATTGTATTTCAATGGCCTTAACTTACCACAAAATAAAGCACCTGCCCCTATTGGGGGCTTAAATCAAACATCTTCTTTCAATTATAACTTATTGTCAACATAGCGTCTGCTGCCTGGCAATCAAACCAATCAATATGAGCCATGAGGAAGCGGCCTCAGTATCTTATGGGGGCATCCTGGCCATATACTTTATGAGAAAGATGAATATCCAAAGTGGACAAAAAGTGCTTATCTATGGAGCTTCCAGGGCGATAGGCACTGTGGCTGTACAACTGGCCAAATCCCTTGGAGCCGAAGTTACCGGTGTTTGTGGGCCTTCGAATGCCCAATTAGTAACATCTCTGGGGGCCGATAAAGTAATTGATTATACACAAGAGGATTCCGTAAACAACCTGGAAGTATATGATTACATCCTTGACGCTGCCGGAAAAAACACTTAGTCAGAATGGAAAATATGTGTCTGTAGATTATGGAAATCTCGAGTTGCGTTCCGAGTATCTTTTAAAACTCAAGAAGTTCTGTGAAGCAAAAAAAATAGAAGCGGTCATAGACAGAAAGTACCCATTAGAACAAATTGTTGAAGCTCACAGGTATGTGGACCAAAAACACAAAAAGGGAAATGTAGTAGTAACTATATTACATTGTAATAAAAAACGCTTTGTTTCACAATTCTGGGGAAGGAAAGCAAACACCTGACTAATATTACCAGGTACCTTCGAAATAAGTATAACAGATTGTTAAACTATTGAATGATTTCCGGAATATTGGTATCTTCAATTCCAATTATACCTTACTAATACATAGATATCATGGGATTAATGTGGTTAAGTGTGGGTATCCTGACTGGCATAAGCGCCTGGATACTAAATATGTTGAACAAACGCTATTATATCGACCTGGTGGCATGGCTGGGTTTGATTTCCGGTATCTTTTCCGTCCTGTTTGGTATAGCATGGTCTGTATCATCGGTATTGGAAGGCGTGCCCAGATCCGGAAGTTTGGGAATTCTTCTTTTTGGAGGCCTTGGACTGATTATCCTTTTACTTACCTGGCGCTTTAACCTGCAGCATAGTAATAAAACCGAAACCATAGCTTCAGATCCGGACGAAACAACAACTCCTGAAAACACCGATTCGGATAATGTGCAAAACTCACGGAGAAAATTCTTAAACACATCCGTTGTAGGAGCATTAAGTGTTAAGCATCTCATAGGAGGAGTGATTGGTCTGGGAGCAGGGGTTACTAGTGCAGTGGCCGTAAAACGTGCCAGCGGAAAAGTGCTCGACGATGTACCCAATGCCATACGTGATGATTACAAACGATTTGATCAGCGTGGTGTCATCCAGGCCTTTGCCCACAGTCCAAAGTTACAGGAAGAGAAAAAGGAGTGGACAGAGACCTGGGAAAGGATAGCCAAAGAGCGTGGTAAGGACTTTAAAGTCGACGGCAGCTACGAAAAATATGTCTATGGAAATCCCAGGGATGAAGTGGGTTATCGTCAACTTGATTATGCACTGGCAAGAGGAAGTTGGGAAACCAGTCTGAGGGGAATCCCGATTACCGTGGCACCAAATCATGGCATCCAGAGTTGGGACCAGTCGGAGGTAAATAAGACACAGTACAAATTTGACTCCAGGCAGGAAGCGGCTGCGGCCATAAAGAATGCGGCAAAGTTATATGGTTCCGATAAAACCGGGATCACTGTACACGATGTTCGTTGGGATTATGATCCCCTATACGATCCCATCGATGAAAAGGTGGTAAGCTGGGATGATTTTCCCTTCAAACCAAAGACAGTTATAGTCTGTCTGGTTGAGATGGATTACCTGGCCCTGTCCACAGCACCATCCATTGTAAGTGATGGTCCGTCGGGCCAGGGGTATTCTGATATGGTCATGGTTTCCAGTCACCTTGCAGCATTTATACGCCACCTGGGATACAATGCGGTGGCTTCAGGAAATGACCTCGGATTAAGTGTAGCCTATGCAGTAGCAGCTGGATTGGGTGAAGTTTCCAGGGGAGGATGGCTCATTGCACCCGACCTTGGACCCAAAGTCCGCATCTGTAAAATCTATACCGATTTCGATTTTGTTGAATATGATAAACCCAGAGATTACAGCATAACTAACTTCTGTATCCACTGTAAGCGATGTGCCGATGCCTGTCCCCCACAGGCCATAACACATGAAGATAAGCCCACCTTCGAACCCACTTTCGAGCATTCTGATAATCCCAATTATAATTGGAGCAGTAAACCGGGGGTATTAAAATGGCATAGCGATTCAAAGAAATGTTATGAATTCTGGGTTGATAATGGGGGCTCCTGCAGTTCATGTATTGCCGCATGTCCATATAATAAACCTGATTTCTGGCACCACGCTCTTGTGGATACAACCAATGTGATAACCCCCGGGCCCATGCATACTTTTATGAAAGAGATGGATAAAGTATTCGGATATGGAAATGTCAATGATCCTGAAAAAGTTCACAAATTCTGGAATTCCAAGGTATAGTGAAGTCCCATCAATCCAAGAAATAGCATGTCAGATCATAGACAACAAAAGTCAACCAACAGGAAACCTTTTAAGTGGAAGACCAGGGATACATTGATCCTGTCTGTATCCATACTGTTTGTGGCTAGCTGGATCATTGGAAAACAAAATTTCAGCGCCTACGTGGATCCCTTCTTTGAGAAAGCCTGGCCCGAAGCTGAATCCTATGAATACCTAACTGAAAATCTTGCGCAGGTTCAGGACCAGCAGGGAAATGTATTGGGTTATATGGCAAAGGGTAAGGGAGAGGGCTATGGTGGTCCCCTTACAGTAGGAGTGGCCATTGATACCATGGGAAGATTACAGTCACTGGCCGTACTCGAATACCGGGAAACACCCTCTTTCTTTCAAAAAGTGCTCAAATCCGGAATCCTTCAAAGTCTTGCCGTGCAGGATGTATTTGATTCAATCCCCTATGTGCGGCAGGTAGATGCAATCGCAGGTGCAACCATGACCGCCAGAGCCCTGGAGGAATCGGTAGATGAGGCATTGAGTGTCACCGGTTCTTTGAGTTTTAATATTGTGCAGCCTGAAAAATCAAAAAAGGTAATATTTGGCCTTCCTGAAATTATATTGCTAGCCCTTTTTGTGGTAGCCGTGTTAAGAAGAAAAGTGTTTAAAGGTAAGACTGGAAAAAGGCTGCGATGGATCACTCTGATTGCCGGACTTTTGTTTATTGGATTCATATTCAATCGTCCGTTTGTTCTGTCTCATATCAATATGGTTTTACTAGGTTACTGGCCCAAATGGAATGTGCATCTTTACTGGTACATTTTAATCCTGGGCCTGTTCCTATTCAAGGCAAAGGAGGAATGGAATACCTATTGTTATGATTTCTGTCCATTCGGAGCCTGCCAGGAAATTCTGGGTCAAATTGGTGGTGCTAAAAACAGAGCCGTAGAATGGCCAAAGTTACTTTTGTGGTTACAACGTACACTTGCCATTGCAGCAGTATCGATGGCTCTGTTATTCCGAAATCCAGGGTTTTCAAGCTTTGAAATCTTTGGCACGCTCTTCGACCTGAGCGGCAGTAATTATCAATTTGCCTTACTGGCGATTATCCTTCTGCTATCCCTGTTTATATACCGGCCCTGGTGCACCTATCTCTGTCCTTTACATAAAAATGCAATGGAGGGCCTTTTTGACAGAATCAGGAAACAAATAAAATCTCTCACACAAACGCTGATCTTGCAATGGAAAAGAAATTAAAAAAACTGTGGTCGGTAATCATCCTGATATGTATGGCTCTGGTTGTAGGGCATTTAGTCTGGTCAGCAAAAACAACCCTCTTCAGTGATGAACAGGTAATAGAGCACACATTTACGACACGAAAATAATCAGATAATCTATCATCTCACTTTTGGACCTTCATTTACTAATTCAAAGAATGGTACAAAGATTCTATATTCTGTTTTTGATGGTATTTGGGTTTTCCGCTGAAGCATCATCAAAAAACTATCTTACAGACACGGTAAAATCTACCGGGGCCGAAATTTCAGGGAAGTATTACGATTGGACCAAAACCATGGCCCCGGAGACCCCCTGGAAGCACGATTACAACAAAACCCTGGTAAGCAAAATTTTTCTTTGCAGTCGAAATGGTCATGGAGATGTGGATCGCGTATATCTGAAATTTGAGGAGGTCCTGGAAGTTATTCGTAAGATGGATAATCTGACACTTGGATTACCGAAAATTGTCTACCTGGTGGGATGGCAATACAATGGGCACGATTCCAAGTATCCGGCCTGGAGAGAGGTGAATGGACATTTAAAAAGGGATCAAGATCAAACTGCCCTTGAAAGTCTGAAATGGCTTATGAAAGAGGCTAAGAATTACCATACCACCATTAGCCTGCATATCAATATGATCGATGCATTTGAAGAGAGTCCTCTGTGGGATGAATATTTTGCGAAGGATATCATTGCAAAAGATAAGCTGGGGATCCCTATCAAAGGTGAAGTATTTGCCGGAATGCAATCATACCAGATAAGTTATGCACGGGAATGGGAACTTGGCCTTGCCCGGAAAAGAATTGATGGGCTCCTTGATTTGCTTCCCGAATTAAAGGATGCCGCAACCATTCACATTGATGCTTTTCACTCCATGCGTCCCAGTGGCGTGGACGAGCCAATAAGTCCCTATCTGGACTACTCCATAGAAGACGAGATAGAAACACAGCGCAAAATCTTCAGATACTGGCAATCACAAGGGATTGATGTGACCAGTGAAGGCGGAATGTACTGGTTGAGGAAAGATCCCTTTATTGGGCTGCAAGCCATGGCCTGGCATTTTAGTATAAAAAATTATATCCGGGAGGATTGGCTTCATAAGCCAGATGATTTTATTTCTCTTCCAGCAATCTTTTCTGCATCTACGCCTATGCAGAGCGAGGCAGAGATCAAGATTGATCCTGAAAACCTCACCGGCCTTCTGGAGCAATTTTGTATGAGTGTAATACCCTGGTATTATAAAAGGAATCCTGATTTAGAGACTGATGGGGATGTTATTATTTCTAAAAAGCTGGTGATCTGCCCGGTATTATGGAGAGAGAAGGCAGTTATTGTATATGGTAAGAAGCGATATTTTGCTGGAAAGAAAATTGAATTGCCATCTACCTGGGGGGAAATTCAAGAGGTTCAAGTGTACGAAATAACCCTTGAAGGTCCTGAATGGACATCTTCCCTGCTGGTGAACAGAAATGTAGTTAAACTAGATATAAAGAAGGATCGAGCTGTTTTGCTACTCCCCAATTAAATTTATGGACAGTTCCGCTCACGGAAAGTAAAGAGTCAAATATCTATGAATATTTTAGATAAATACGCTGTTGTAACCGGAGCGTCTTCAGGAATTGGATGGCACATTTCAAAAGAGCTTGCGGTAAGAGGATATTCAATTGTCGCAGTTAGCAATCAGTCCGAAAACCTTGCGAAACTGAAATCTGAGTTGCAAGAGACATATGGGAATACCATTCACACCATCGATTGTGATCTTTCCACACCTGGTGCAGCAGAAATTATTTATGATTATTGCTGCCAGAAAGAGCTGCTGGTAGAAGTACTTGTCAACAATGCAGGAATGTTAGTATATGGAGAGGCTATGACCGTTGACATCAAGAGGATCAATACCATCCTTAACCTTCATATGAACACCCCCGTTTTACTTTGCAGGTTCTTTGGTGCCCATATGGTGGAAAATCAGAATGGCTATATCCTAAACATCTCTTCTATTTCTGCTGCCATGCCCTATCCCACAATATCTCTATATGGTCCCACAAAGAGTTTCCTTCGTGGATTCACCCGTGCATTGCGCAGCGAACTGAAAGGGAATGGAGTAAGTGTTTCCTGTTTGATTCCCGGGGCAACTGCAACCGCTTTATATGATACGGATCAACTCAACCTTCCTTTGCTTGTTCGTCTGGGAATCATGATGAAACCGGAAGAGGTGGCTAGGGCTGGTTTGAATGCCCTGTTCAGAGGAAAAGCAGAAAGGGTTCCTGGCTTAATTAACAAGTTCATCCTGCTTATCATTCCCCTAATTCCCCATGCACTTATTGGGTATATTTATAAAAAAAGGGCTGGAAGAAAAGGTAAATAACTATTTTTGGCCTTAGGAATTAAAGTATATGAGAATAGAGGGGTTTACATATGTAAGGAATGGATTTAAAATGGGATATCCCTTTTTACCATCCATAAATTCGGTGCTTCCAATTGTTGATCAACTTTTTGTGGTTGTGGGCGACTCAGAGGATGGGACCAGAGAGGCCATTGAGAATATTAAAAATGACAAGATTGTAATTGTTGATAGTATTTGGGAAGAGGAGAAAAGGGTAAACGGTGAAATATTCAAAGATCAGGCAAACCTGGGTCTGCGAAAAATTACCGGAGATTGGGCCATTCATATACAGGCAGATGAAGTCTTAAATGAAGCAGACCGCGAGAAACTTATAAACTATATCCACGAAGCAGATGAGCTAAAAGAGGTGGATGGCTTACTTTTTCCCTTCTATCATTTTTGGGGTGATTACCAGCATATTAGGAAAACAAGGCGTACCCATGCATTTGAGATTCGGGCATTCAAAAATAACCGGAATGTGCAATCTTACCGGGACTCTCAGGGATTCAGAATATTCAACCCCGAATCCTCTGAGAACAATGGCACCAAACTGAAAGTACTCAAAACAGACATACCTATCTATCATTATGCCTACACCCGAAACCCGCAACTGATGAATAAAAAATTCAACTACTTTCATAGGTTCTGGCACAGCAATGATTGGCTTAAGGACAATACGAAAGAGGCGGATTTTGATTACAATGAGGTGGACAGGCTGGAAGCCTATGAAGGTCTACACCCCGTCTATATGAGGGCTGTGATCAAGCAAAAGGATTGGGAATTTAATTATGATCCTTCCAAATCGAATATGGGATTTAAAGACAGGATACTCAATGGTTTTGAGAAGCAATTCAAGCACCGCCTATTTGAGTACAAAAACTATAAACTAGTATAAACATAAAATTCATCATGAAAACATCACTTATTACACTACTTCTTGTTGTGGCTACGGTGACATTATTTTCACAGGAGAACGATGTGGACAAAGCCAATGAGGCAATCTCCAATTTCAAGAAAACAAATTCTGAAATCGAGAATTTTTCAATTCAGCTTATGGATATGCTGTCTTCCCCGGCATTGGCAAGGGCGGCCTTGGAGTGGGTGGCGCAGCTGGCAAAGGAGTTGTATATCAAGGGGGAACAGCAGTTGCTGACACGAAGATGTCTCAGGTGACCATTGGCTTCCAGGCGGGTGGCCAGAAGTATGCTGAAGTTATCTTTTTTGAAGACGAAAGAGCCTATACACGTTTTGTGGCCGATAAATTTGAATTTGCAGCACAAGTTTCAGCAGTGGCATTGAAATCTGGAGTTTCATTGGATGCGAAATATACCGATGGTATACTAGTATTCACAATTGCAATTGGCGGACTCATGTATGAGGCGTCCATTGGTGGACAGAAGTTTAAAACAGAGATGTATTAACCTCAATACCCTATCATGAAAAAGAAATACCAATAAGCTCTGCCAAAGATTTTAATGATGTTTCTGGCAGCACTCCTCCTTTCCCAGTGCAATTCCGGATCAAAAACTGGAAATCAGAAAGAACCTGAAGCAGATTTTCAAATCTCTCTGGCTCAATGGTCACTGCACCGCACCTATTTTGGTGGAGCGATCTGGATCCCATGGACTTTCCCAAAGTGGCTGCGGGTTATGGAATCAACTGCATAGAGCTGGTGAATACCTTCTACTTCAGTAAAGCCGCAGATATGCAATACTGGACCGAGTTTAAAAAGAAGTGCGAGGAAGCTGAAGTTACTGTTGGTTTAATTATGTGTGATGCCCTGGGCAACCTGGGTGATTCAGATCCCGATGCAAGATTTTTGGCTGTTAAGAACCACTATCCCTGGGTTGATATTGCCGCTTTCCTGGGAGCCAAATCCATCCGCGTAAATGCGGCCGGGAGTGGAACGGCAGATGAGGTGGCCTCAAATGCCATAGAAGGTCTCTCTAAACTAGGAGAATATGGTGCTTCAAAAGGAATTAGTATCGTCGTTGAAAACCATGGCGGATATTCATCCGATGGCAAATGGCTTTCCGGTGTGATGAAAAAAGTGGGAATGAATTGGATTCTGATTTTCTTAAGATCATGACGATTGTTAAAGAGTCGGGATTCAAAGGATATGTGGGAATCGAATACGAAGGAAACCAGCTCTCAGAAGATGCATGTATTAAGGCTACCAAAGCCTTACTCGAAAAAGTAATTGCAAAGTTGTAGAAGTATACCTGAAAATGTCTATTAAAGGAGTCATATTTGACATTAATGGGACGCTCTATTGGGATACAGCGCTTCACAATGTGGCCTGGGGTCTCTTTCTTGAGAAGAAGTTGACAGGGCCCTATTCGAGCAGTCCTTTCTCTTTGAGTGATTCCTTGATTTGTTTATTATATCGCCAGAACTTAACTTCTATCTCTCTAAGTATCTTCTGGAATTCAGGAAGGTCATCTACGTTGTCGAATAGAGGATCATCCATTCCCAGGAACAGAATGTACCAATAGGGATACTTCTCCTGCTGGGAAAACTGATCCATGTATTCAATGGCCTTTGCAGTATCTCCCATATAGGAATAGTACACTGCCAGGCTAAGGCCTTTATAGATGGACTGATCGTTCTCGGCAAACTCCAGATATTCCTGGAAGTAGACTTCGGACTCCTCTTCCCTTCCCAGTTCTGACAATATAAGCCCCATTTTTGCTTTTTCACCAATGTACATATTCAGGCCCTGGGCTTCCGTTATCTCATACATTCTAGTGAAGTAGTCATAGGCACTTTCAAAATCGTGCAGGAAAAAGCAAATCACTCCAAGCTCCTTTAAAATTTCATACCTGGATGGGTCCTTTTGCAAGACCTCCTCCAGTAGTATCCTGGTCTGAATGAGATCCCCGTCTCTGGCCAGCAGGATATATATCTTTACGAGTTCGGAATAGAAATTCCCCGAATCGTACGTCAGCGATTTATCAATATATTTCTCGGCTTCATTTACAAAACCTGATTGAATCAGGGCATTGCTCAGATGTAAGTAAATAATACTTGCATCTACTGAATCGTGCGCTGCAATATCCAGCTCTATGCCCATCAGGGCATACTCCAGGTACTTTTCTGTATCGGTCACAAACCTGGTATAGAAATCTGACAGAATGTTTAATACCCGAGAGGAGTTGGGATGGTATTCCAGGGCCTTTTCAAGATAGGGAAGTGCCAGTTCATACTCTTCCCTGGTATTATGAAACATGGCTTTGGCTACGAGACTCTGGGGAAGTTTGGGATCTATTAGCAGGGCCCTGTCGGCGTAATAATCAATCTGTTCTTGATGTTTCTTTTCAATCTGGTACATATCCAGGATGGCATAGGCAATTGCAATATTGGCATGTGCAAGTGCAAACTCCGGATCCAGCTCAATGGCCTTTTCAAACAGAGGAATGGACTCTTCCAGACCTTTTCGCGTTTCCTGTTGATAAAGATCCAGGCCTTTCAGGAAATAATCATAGGCCTCCAGATTTTTGGTGGGAATTTTCTCAATCTGGGCAGCTTCTTCAGGGGTAATGATGGCCTCGATCTCATCTGCAATGCTTCTGGCCACTTCCAGTTGCAGCTCAAAAATATCACTGGCGTCTCTCTTATATCGCTCAGCCCAAAGGTGCTTATCGGTTGTGGCATCGATCAGCTGAATATTGAGTAAAATCTGATCACCCAGCTTCTGTCCACTTCCTTCCACCAGGTAGTTGGCATTCAACTCCCTGGCAATTTCCGGAGTGGTTTTGGGATTATTTCTGTACTTCTCCACCGAGGTCCGGCTGATTACCCTCAGGTCCTCTATCTTTTGAAGGTTATCAAGAAGGGACTCCATCAAACCATTGATCAGGTAAATATTGGAGGGATCGTTGCTATCGTTATTGAAAGGGAGAACCGCAATGGATTTTTCAAGATTCGTATTGATTTGATCGCTATTATTGCGAGGGCGGGGAAGCAGATTCAGAATAATCAGAGCAAAAATCACCACGAAACTTATAAAACTGGCAATCTTCCACCCTCCTTTATCAATCTGTCCCTCCCTATATACAGACCGAAAAGCGGGTTTAGTCTTTTCCCATCCCCCTTCGGGACGGACGTCATAGATCCAGGAGAGGATCACTGCAATAATAAACCCAATGACCAGCAGTACGATGACCATGGAGAGGGTCCACCCTGGAAGTTGCAGGGGTTCCACAACAATCGACATCAATTCCAGGATAACAAATGCAGCTGCAGCATATACAGTGATTACACGTACCACCTTTCTGCGCTTTAATTCCTGAAAGAACTGTGCAAGTCCAAATGGACCTTTTTCAACTACACCAGAGTCTCCTTTCCTGACCTCCCCCGGGGAATATCCATAGTGCTCTCGAAAGCATTTGATAAAGTACGAGGTGCTGCTAAAACCCACGCGATAGGAGACTTCGGAAACATTAAGGGATTCCTGCTTCAGGATCTCCATGGCAGTCTTCAGTCGAGCCTGTCTGATAAACAGACTCACCGATAAATTGGTCAGCGATTTTACCTTTCGAAGAAGGTTGGAGCGACTCATCCCGGCTTCCCGGGCAAGCTCCGATACCCCAAAGTTCTCATTGGAAATATTCTCTTCAATGATCGCTGTGATCTTTTTCAGGAAATCATTTACTATGTAAGAAGGATCCTGCATTGCTCTGCTAAAGATACGATTAGTTCGCTATTTGCGTCATAATTTATACTCATTCATCATATTTTTCATGGCCTCTACAAACTTGATATGATCTGCCGCATGGTTGATTGGAGATGCATCACGATTTGCCGGACCTTTACAACATCAAGTTTAAGTCAAGTTTAAAATCTAAAAGAAATGAAAACCAAAAAGATGAAATTAAAGAATGTGTTTACCGCAGTTATGATTGTAGTTGCAATCCAAATCATCTCTTCCTGCGGAGGAAATCAACAGCCTTCAGCCGATCAGGCTAAAGCCGGGCAAGAACTTGCAAAACCCCCTAATGTGGATATTCATACCGCTACCCTTCTTGGGGATCTGGATGCCATTAAGCAACACATAGAAGCAGGATCTGATCTGAATGTAAAGGAACCTACTGTGGGATCCTCTCCCCTGATCTCTGCTGCTGTATTTGGGGAAACTGAGATTGCCAGAGCGTTGATTGAGGCAGGTGCCGACGTGAACCTGAAAAACAACGAAGGATCTACCGCACTACATTCTGCAGCATTCCTTTGCCGTCTTGATATCGTGGAAATGTTGTTAGGGAATGGAGCAGATAAAGATCTCCTTAATAACTATGGATCCACTGCACAACAATCTGTGATGGCTCCATTCTCCGATGTGAAATTTATCTATGACCAATTCAGCAAGGACCTGGGTCCCCTGGGATTTAAGCTGGACTATGAGTATGTGGAGGCAACCCGACCAAAGATCGCTGAGCTTTTAAAATAGCTCAGACTGTTCACCATCACCACTCACCATTATGACAACTACAGAAAGAAGATACGACATAGATTGGCTCAGGATCACCGCCATTGGATTACTGATTTTTTATCACATCGGATTTGTATTCCTGCCTTGGGGAGTCTTTATTGGCTTTATTCAGAACGAAGAACCGATTCAGGGCCTGTGGACCCCCATGTCCATGCTCAATATCTGGAGGATTCCCTTTCTATTTTTTGTGTCAGGAATGGGAGTCAGTTTTGCCATCCTGAAAAGGAGATGGAAGCAGCTGATCCTGGAGAGAACAAGAAGAATACTTCTCCCCTTCATTTTTGGAATACTTGCCATAGTTCCTTTGCACCTCTTGATCTGGCAAAAATTCTACAACCAGGATCTCTCCTACTCCATTAATCCTTCGCATTTATGGTTTCTTGCCAATATATTTATCTATGTGATCCTGCTTTCACCCCTCTTCTTCTATTTAAAGAAGAATACCGATGGCAAAATCTCCAGATGGCTAAAGAAGATTTTCAGAACTCCTCTGGGACTGCTGGTCGTTATCTCCGCTTTTGTTATAGAAGCTCTTTGGGTAAATCCAGAGGTTTTTGAAACCTATTACATGTCGTTGCATGGCTTTCTGCTGGGATTGATGGCCTTTCTTTTCGGCTTTATCTTCGTTCAAACCGGAGATGTATTCTGGCAAACCGTAAAAAAATGGAGGTGGGTGTTCGTGGTGTTTGCAGTTGCCTTATTCCTTATTCGCTATCTGGAGTTTCAATTGCAGGCTCCCAACTATTTAAAATCCATTGAGTCCAATCTGTGGATCTTCTCCCTGTTTGGGTTTGGTTACAGGTATTTAAATCATCCCAGCAGTACCCTGAGTTACTTGAGCCAGTCAGCCTATCCCATCTATATCATTCATATGATCATTCTATATGCAGGATCATTTCTGGTTGTACCACTTTCCATTCCAACCTCTGTTAAACTGATCCTGTTGATTCTGACAACATTCGCCGGATGCTTTGCCATGTATGAGTTAGTAATAAGGCGGGTACGCTTCTTAAGACCCCTTTTTGGGCTGAAGAAGTAAAACGTAAAAAAAATAGATTATGAAAACAATTACGTAATTTACGTATGCACAAAATTTCGATAAAGTAAGCTGGCTATGGAACTCAATATCAACATAAATGATGTATCGGAAACTGCATTTCTAACATTGCAATGCCATGCCTTGGATGCCCGGGCAAACAGGCCCTATTTAAATGACACCAGTGCGATCCGCACCATTGAACTCCTGAAAAATCATTCTTCAAATTCTGACCGCGCTTTGCATCCTAGACTATTTGAGAAAAAAGTCAAATCCAACCTCGTTGCACATACTGCGCTGCGTGCAAAAAAATATGATAACTACATCCGAAATTTTCTAAATCAATTCCCTGAAGCAGTTGTTGTTAATATTGGATGCGGGCTCGATGACAGGTTTGAAAGAGTAGATAACGGAAAAGTCACTTTTTACGACCTGGACCTTCCCGATATCATAAATATCAAGAGGCAGATCTTTCCTGAAAAAGAACGTTACACGCAAATAGCCAGGTCTGTATTCGATTTTGACTGGATGGATTCCATACAAAACGACCATGTGATCCTGGTGGCTGAAGGAGTATTTATGTATTGCAGGGAGCAGGATGTCAGGGCCCTATTCTTTCAGCTTCAGAAAAAGTTTAAGAATCCGGAAATTGTATGTGAAGTATTTAATTCCAAGTGGCTCTCTGGCTGGAGAAAAAGAGTGACTGAGATTAAATTAAAGAAGGAGTTGAAATTTGGGGAAGGGGCTACATATGAGTTTGGGATCCCTGACAGTGACGCCATCGAAAGCTGGGATAAGGGAATGAAATTGATAGGCGACTGGTCTTATTTAGACAGCGAGGAACTCACTTCTTCTCTTATGAAACTGATGAGACATAGCAACTCCCTGAGAAAAGTACTGTGGACTGTGCACTATCTATTAAGTAACTGATGTTAATTGATAGCCCGAAGAAGGCACCAATCCCTCTGTTAAAAGTGTTAACTACCTATTTCATTAACTTATTTTCTTTAATTTATTGGAACTCTATATTCAATAATCAGAGAACTACTAAATCATGAAAAAATTAGTTGCTGAATTCATTGGTACCTTATGGTTGGTTTTAGGAGGATGTGGCAGTGCTGTGCTGGCTGCCGGTTATCCTGAACTGGGCATTGGCTTTGTCGGAGTAGCCATCGCATTTGGTCTGACTGTAGTGACCATGGCTTATGCCATTGGACACATATCCGGATGCCACCTTAACCCGGCAGTATCTATCGGTCTTTGGATAGGTGGTCGTTTTGACAAGAAAGATTTGGTGCCTTATATCCTGGCCCAGGTCCTGGGCGGTATTGCCGGTGCAGGTATCTTGTACCTGATCGTAACAGGGAAACCCGGAGCAGAGATTGGTAGCTTTGCGGCCAATGGATATGGAGATCACTCACCCGATGGTTATGGGATGGTGTCTGCTCTGATTACTGAAATTGTCATGACCTTTATGTTCCTGATTATCATCCTGGGTGCCACCCATTCAAAGGCGCCTAAAGGATTCGGCGGATTGGCCATAGGACTGGGTTTGACCCTGATTCATTTGATCAGCATTCCAGTTACAAATACCTCTGTTAACCCTGCAAGGAGCACAAGTCAGGCGATTTTTGTCGGTGACTGGGCGGTGGGTCAGTTGTGGTTATTCTGGGTGGCCCCTATTGTAGGAGCTATCCTGGCTGGATTGGTCTACAAGATGATCTCTCCCGAAAAAGAGTAACCTTTCCCTGTAAATACTATCTTTGCGGAAATTTATTTTTAACTCATGCATAGATGGCTCTTCAGGAAGAATTCGAAAAGCAAGGATTGTGGTTATTTAGATACCGCGGTATAATTCCATTTTTTGTATTGGGCATTGGGGCAGCTATTTACATAAGATCCAGTATCCTCCTGGATGGCACTGCAATTCAGCAGCAACCTTTTAAGACCTATTACGAACTCTTTTGCCTGCTTGTGGGATTACTTGGTCTGGTGATCAGGATATATACCGTGGGGCATTCTGCACCCAGTACCTCCGGAAGAAATTTAAAACGACAGGTTGCAGAGACACTTAATACCACAGGAATATATTCAGTAGCAAGACATCCCCTCTATCTGGGGAACTTCTTTATGTGGTTGGGTCCGGTATTGTTGACTGCTAATGTATGGTTTGTGATCATCTTCTGTCTGTTTTACTGGATCTATTATGAAAGGATCATGTATGCAGAAGAGCAATTTCTGAGAAAGAAGTTTGGCCAGCAGTATCTCGATTGGTCATTGCATGTTCCACCATTTTTTCCCAAATGGAAAGGCTTTGTTAAATCCTCTTACAGTTTCAGTTGGAAGAAAATATTAAAAAACGAGAAGCACGGATTGGCGGCCCTTTTCCTGATTTACTGTGCTTTTAATGTGGGAGGCGAACTGGTACAAAACAGCACCCAATTCAATTATATTTTTTTAGGTGGAGCCGCAATCTCAATTATTCTCTACATTGTATTGAATTTCCTTAAATACAGAACCACCATTTTGAGTGAGGTCGAAAGGTAGTTTACTTTCTTGAAGCCGAAAATCCCTTTAGAGGGCTGATATTTCGCCATCCATCCATAAAACACGCTCCTCCAGATAGGATTTCAGTTCTTGGATACTTGACTCCCAATCAATACCAATTTGCTGATCCCATTTATAATAATTCCTTTTTGCGGCCTCATTATTTCTAAGCCTTCCGGCGGCCATATCCACCATCCAGTTTAGTTCTCCCAGGCTTACTGCATTTGATCTCAATTCACTCCACCGATCCTTTAGCAACCCTGTGAATTGAGGATCCTCCATCAATCGAGGCCACCAGAAAGGCATCATCCAGGCATCCTGACTCACGTAGTTGTTATAGTTAATGACCCAGTCATCCATGGGTATACGATCGCCCGAGAAAAAACCAATGTTCAGATCCCAGATAGGTCCCATCTTAAGTTTTTCACCCCTCTCCTTATACATATAAGTGCTTAAGCGGTATCCGTCCACGTTTCTGCAGATCTCATTGATTATGAAGAAATCCACAAAACTCTCCAGATCAATATAGTCTGTATAGGTTCGTTGGTCGGAGCCTAAGTCATCTGTCAGTAGAGAAGTCTCGAAATCATGAATATAATCTTGAATATAGCTCTTTTGTATTTCAGTAATCTGATCCGATTTTGGGTATTCATACAAAAAGTAGGTTTCCAGGTACTGCTTAGAGTGATAGGGTCCGTCAAAAGGAGCAAAATCCATGAGATTGCCATAGATGTCATACTTTGATCTAAAGCTGATATCCGAAGTATAGCGGGCATCATCGCCCCAATTATCATCGAAATACTCCAGGGGTTTATCTATATTTAAGTCCCCTCCTGCACTCTTATCTATCTTAAGAATATATCCCCCTGTGATGCTTGTAGAATCTGTATCTGAGGGCTCCAGCTTTTTTATAGCGATCCGATTCTTGTCCCGTTTTAGCTTCTCCATAAAGACATAAACACCTTCGTAATTGCCATTAATCTCAAGTTCCACCAGTTCTGTTCGACTGGCATATCTTCCGATGTTCGAAAAGAGATTGTAACCGAAATAGTTAAAGATCAAAGTCCGGTCAAAAACATATCTATCCTCCAGGTTTACAACATGCCCCATGAGAATAAAGTCTTCCTCTGCAGGAAAATCAAAAAAAGCCACATCCATATCGTTCCCTTCAGCATCCCATGTCTCTATGCCATAGGACTTTTTATCTGACAACCTGTAGGATGTAGAGCCCCGAAATTCAATGCCTATCTGGGTTCTTTGAATCTCAGCCTTTTGAACGTACAAGATCAATTCGGCTGGTATTTTAGGCTCGTTTATGATCCCCAGGCCCCTGGTTTCAATCACCAGGTATGGTATGTCACTGCTTCCTGTCTCAACAGCAAAGAAGGGTTCGTCCTCGATTGGATCTATTTCATCTTTCTGACAGGAGTGAATCACAAAAAGGAGCAGGAGGAAACCAATTCTCACTATATGTGGTGGAAGTTTTGAACTTTGGGCCATTGGCGAAAATGAAAAATCAAATATAAAACGAATTGTTTAACCTCCTATTGTACGATTACTTTTAAATGGTTTTCAATGTGTTATCCTCCCCTTTTTTGTATCTTGAAAGATCAATTTCCATGCAATGAAAAGAAGGGATTTTATTAAAAGCAGTGCTCTGGGTGCAGCTGCCCTGGCCTCTGCCCAGCTCTGGTCTGTGAACCCGTCTTCCAAAAAGCTTAAGATATCTCTTGCTCAATGGTCCCTGCACCGGGCCTTTAATAAAAAGAAACTTGACCCGGTGGATTTTGCAAGCATTGCAAAGAACACTTACAATATCAACGCCGTGGAATATGTGAATGGATTTTATACCGATCACTCCAGGGATGAGAGATTCTGGATGGAGATGCGAAACAGGGCCTCTGGTGATGGGGTTAAGAGCCTGTTAATGATGGTTGATGATGAAGGAGACCTGGGAATTACCGATGATAAATCAAGACGTACTTCAGTGGAGAATCATTTTAAATGGGTGAATGCTGCAAGCATACTGGGATGTCACACAGTGCGTGTAAATGCTTTTGGTGAGGCTGACAGATCTGCCTATCGTGCTGCCATTGTAGATGGCATGGGACAACTTGCCGAATATGCCGCTCAATCAAACCTCAATATTGTCATTGAAAACCATGGTCTGTTTAGCTCCGATGCAGCCTTAATTGCCGGCATAGTAAAGGAGGTTAATATGCCCAATTTTGGCACGTTTCCCGATTTTGGAAATTGGTGTCTCAGTGCGAAGTGGGGTACCACACAGGGAGATTGCAACAGGGAATATGACAGGTACCAGGGCGTACAAGAATTATTACCCTACGCAAAAGCAGTAAGCGCCAAGTCATATAATTTTAATGATAAAGGAGAAGACACTAAAATTGATTTCTACAGGATGCTGAAGATTGTTAAAGAATCGAAATACGATGGATATATCGGTATTGAATATGAAGGTGAGATTCTGGGTGAACATGAGGGTATCCTGAGCACCAGAGCATTGATGGAAAAAGTTTGGAACAGTATTTAAATATTAACTGCTATGAGCAAGATCCTGATTTATTTATCATTAATTGCAACTATTGCTTGTGTATCCACCCAGCAAGCAGAATGGGATTTTCTAAGTTTTGAAAAGCCTGATAACAATCCCGTAATGCAGGCTGACTCCTCTTTCACCTTTTTGTGTCCCATAAAAAATGAAGTTGTACGATGGCAGAAAGCAGATGTTTTTAATCCGGCAGCCATAGTGAAAGATGGCAAGATCCATCTGCTTTTCCGGGCTGAGGATAATCCGGCAGCTGTACTTGGCGGACGCACTTCCAGGATCGGATTGGCCACCAGTGAAGATGGGCTGCATTTTGATATCCATCCCACCCCGGTCCTTTACCCCGACAGCGGGGAATTCCTTCAATATGATTATCCGGGTGGATGTGAAGATCCCAGGGTGGTGGTTACGGAAGATGGCCTGTATGTGATGGCCTACACTGCATGGAATCAGGATGTTGCCAGACTAAGCATCGCATTCTCCAGGGATCTGATGCACTGGGAGAAAAAGGGCCCTGCTTTTGCAAAGGCACACAGCGGAGAATTTCTTGATTACTGGTCAAAATCTGGTTCGATCATCACTAAGATGGTTGGTGAAGAGCAGGTAGTGGCGAAAATAGATGGGAAGTACTGGATGTACTGGGGCGAGAGATTTATTAACCTGGCCTGGTCCGATGACCTGGCAGTATGGCACCCCAATCTGGATGAAAAAGGGGAATTAAAGGCTATTGTGGAGCCACGTGCAAATAAATTTGACAGCCACCTTACCGAGTGTGGTCCCCCGGCTGTAATCACTGAGGAAGGTATAGTATTGCTCTACAACGGAAAAAATGCCGAAGGAGATGATGCTGCCTCTGAGCTCCCCAAAGGAATGTATTCGGTAGGTAAAATTGTATTTGACACCAAAGATCCTGAGAAGGTGCTCTGGCGCTCCGATACCTACTTCCTGAGACCCACACTACCCCATGAGATCACCGGGCAGTATAAATCAGGGACTACTTTTGCCGAAGGCCTGGTGTTCTACAAATCAGAATGGTTCCTCTATTACGGTACTGCGGATTCTTTTGTAGGGGTAGCCATATCAAACTAGTCTGCATGAGCTTTCTAATATGATCCTGATGGACCTTAAAATGAAACTTAACAATTATCTTAGCCAGACAAATGACCCCAGGATGAAGGCTCACTCACCGTGGGACCAGTACAAGCTTGATAAGTAAATATTGACTCAATTCGCATTTGCCCTATGAAACAAACCATTTGCTCATTACTCATCGTAAGTTCTTTACTATTTTCAGTTCAACATTTATATGCCCAGGACAATCCCTTGCCTGAGCATCCCCGACCCGATTTTCAAAGGGAAAACTGGATAAATCTCAATGGCACATGGAGCTTCGCTTTTGACAGTCTCGATGTGGGTGAAAGTGAAAAATGGTTTGACCAGTCAGAGTTTGATCTCTCAATCACGGTTCCCTTTTCGTGGGGTTCAAAGCTTTCAGGGATAAATGATCAGGCCGATGTAGGGTGGTACAGCCTTCCATTGGAAATACCGGAATCATGGAGAGGAGACCGGGTCTTCCTGGTGATTGGTGCATGTGATTGGAAGACCACAGCGTGGATCGATGGAAAAGAAGTAGGTACCCACCAGGGCGGATACAACCAATTTGAATTTGAATTGACAGAATTCCTGTATTCAGGGGAAACGCACGATCTGGTTCTTCGTGTGGACGATAGGCCACATAATTATAAGCTTGAAGGAAAGCAGGGGTATGGGGAGGCCAAAGGAATTTGGCAGACTGTTTATTTGGAGAGCAGAGGTGATGTTGCCCTGGGCTCCATTCATTTCACACCCAACATTGACAAGGGAACAGTTTCTGTTAAGGCAGAGCTGGATGCACCTGCACGCGAAAACCTCTTTTTGAACCTGACCTTCCCAAATGAGGAAATTGCTGGAATGATCAGCTCCCCTGAGATATCTAAAGAACAACAAACGATTGAATTTGAAATCGAGATCCCCAATCACAGACTCTGGGAACTGGACGATCCTTACTTGTATGATGTAAAGGTCCAACTCCATAACAACGAAACCATCTATGATGATCTGTCCACCTATTTCGGTATGCGAAAAATAGGCGTAATGAATCTCCCTGGAACCGAAATTCCTTATGTGGCGCTCAATAACAAACCTATTTATCTTCAACTGAGTCTCGACCAGGCTTATCATCCTGATGGGTATTACACCTACCCCACCGATGAATTTATGAGGGACGAAATAATCCGTTCCAAAAAGATAGGCCTCAATGGAAACCGGATTCACATTAAGGTGGAGGTGCCCCGAAAACTCTACTGGGCAGATAAACTGGGATTGTTGATTATGGCAGATGTACCCAATTTTTGGGGAGAACCGGATGCTACGGCCAGAAAGGAGTGGGAATATGCCATGCGTGAAATGGTGGAGCGCGATTACAACCATCCTTCGATCTTCTCCTGGGTACTCTTCAATGAAACCTGGGGGCTCTTCACCGGAAACGGGAAGGAGAGGGAATACCTTCCTGAGACTCAGGAGTGGGTTCGCCAAATGTTTGTGCAGGCCAAGAAACTGGACACATCCAGGTTGATCGAGGACAATTCACCCTGTAATTACGACCATGTGGTCACAGATCTTAATACCTGGCATGCATATCTCCCCGGCTATGGTTGGGAAGGTTTTATGAACACTGTGATTGAAAACACTTATGCCGGATCAGAATGGAATTTCATCGGAGGCAATCAACAATCCAAAGTACCCATGCTCAACAGCGAATGTGGAAATGTGTGGGGTTATGAAGGCAGTGCCGGAGATGTGGATTGGAGCTGGGACTACCACATCATGATGAATGAGTTTAGAAAACACCCCCTGATGGCAGGTTGGTTGTATACCGAGCACCACGATGTGGTCAATGAGTGGAATGGCTACTATAAATTCGATAGAAGCGAGAAGTTTACAGGCCTATCCGAGTTCATTCCTGATATGGACATGAATCATCTTCATAGCGACATCTATCTCTCCACGGGATCTGATCTATGCCGCTCCGGAGAACCTGGCGCTACGGTAGAAGTCCCGCTCTACCTCTCGGTGATGACCGATAAAGTTCCAACTGGTAGCTATATCCTGGATTATGAGTTATCCGGGAGGGACCACCACGGAAAGTTCCGACACCAATTCCTGAAATCGACAGATATCGAATCGTCTCCATATTTCACTGGTGAATTGGATCCGCTCTCCTTTGAGCTGCCGGAAACTCCGGGACTCTATCACTTGAAACTCCGTCTGCGGGATAAGAACGCCTATATCTACCACCTCAATTTCACCAGCTTTTTGGTGGAAGAGGCTGATAAAGAAAGTCATGTGGAAGCTGATAAAGTTCACCACATCACTTTTTCACCCGACTCCTTTGTGGAGGAGTCTTGGACCCTCCGACAGTGGAATATATTGGATGGATTAAAAGTAAACGGGGCCGGATCGGGGTACTTTGCTTATGATGTGGATATCCCCTCTTCCATGGATCTTGATCAGATGGAGAGTGTAATCCTTGTTTTTGAGGCATCAGCAAAAAAGCTTCATGGAAAAGATCGCCTGGATAAGACTGAATTGGGGGGAGACTATATGCGCGGGAAAGGAACCTTTGATCCCAGCAGAAATCCCAACTCCTATCCCATGACTGATACTTACAAAGATCCCTCCTATGTCAGAGTACGGGTAAATGGTATCATTGTAGAAGAGTTCTATCTGGCCGATGATCCTGCGGATCACAGGGGTGTTCTCTCGTGGTTTTCTCAATTGAAGGACCGAAAGCTAAGGGAAGCAGGCTCATATGGGTATCTATGCAAAGCCAAAATTCCTTCTGAATTGGTAAGGAATGCACCCGGTGGTAAACTGCACATTAGATTTGAAGTGGATGAAGGATTGCCCGGTGGACTGGCCATCTATGGCAAACGATTTGGACGTTACCCTCTGGACCCCACTATTTTATTTCAGTAGATCATAAAACAAATCCAATGGTACAGTGGTTATCTTTTCATCCGGTTTGAGATGGCTTTCAAACCCTTATTTATTTTTCTTTGACAAAAACTGAAAGAATGGGACAATTGATCATTAACAATTACGAAGAATTTGAACAGTATGTAGGTAAAGAGCTGGGTACTTCTGATTACCACAAAGTCACTCAGGAACAGATCAACCAGTTTGCTGATGCGACTCTTGATCACCAGTGGATTCATGTAGACACGGAGAGGGTAAAGACAGATAGCCCCTACAAAGCTACCATTGCACATGGTTATTTGAGCGTTTCAATCCTACCCTACCTCTGGTACCAGATCATCAAGGTAAAGAATGTCACCATGTTGGTGAACTATGGAATTGAGAGCTTAAAATTTGGACTGCCCGTTGTCGTGGAAAGCGAAGTTCGGCTAAAAGCAAAACTTAAAGCCCTTACAAATCTGAGAGGTACTGCCAAGGCTGAAGTTGAAGTTATACTTGAGATAAAAGATAGTAAAAAACATGCTTTTAAAGGGATTATAGTATTCCTTTATCAGTTTAAAAAATAGTTATCATGAAACAGCTCGTAATCATATTATTGGCCACCTTATTTGTTCAGTGTACCCGAACAACCCAGCCTGGCCCGGGGGAGTATATCTACTAGGTAAATAGTCTGAAGGTTCCCTGTACAGCTGTTAACCCTGAGATCTGACCACTTTCCACCAGTTCTACAATCAACTCGGGTACATGAGTTAGCACTCGCCGCGAGGTACTCGGTGCTGATTGGGAAAGTTTTCCTATTTTCACGGCTTGATCAATGGGTGATATCTAATCATATGGAAAATTCTAAGAGAAGTGGAGTGCTGCAACGGATGTTAAACTGGACCGAGCGGGCGGGAAATGCACTGCCTCATCCAGCCACTCTATTTGCACTTTTTGCCCTTACAGCTCTATTGGTTTCAGCACTCGGACATTTCCTGGGATGGGAGGTCATACATCCCGGAACCAAAGAGATCGTGCGCCCTGTAAATCTCTTGTCGCAACATGGGATACACAGGATCCTGCTGGAAATGGTTGATAACTTCACAGGATTTGCCCCACTTGGAATTGTGTTGGTGGCCATGCTGGGAATAGGGATTGCGGAGCAAAGCGGAATCATACACGCGATGATCAGGCTCTTGGTACTGAATGCACCTGGTAAAATCCTCACGTTCGTTATTGTATTTACTGGAATCATCTCAAACATGGCTGCGGATGTGGGCTATGTATTACTTATCCCCCTGGCAGGAGTAATATTTCTGGCTGTTGGCCGGCACCCGGTTGTGGGTATGGCGGCTGCCTTTGCAGGGGTATCAGGTGGCTTTAGTGCAAACCTTTTGATTGGCACCGTTGATCCACTGTTGGCCGGTCTATCTACTGAAGCGGCTCAGATTCTCGACCCGTCCTACGAGGTCAATCCCACTGGCAACTATTTCTTTATGGTGGCTTCTACTTTTATAATTGCAATTACCGGAACATTCGTAACAGAACGCATTGTTGCTCCCCGGCTCGGCACCTATAATGGCCATGTGGGTGAGAAGGATAAGAGCTTTGACAAACTTTCTAAAATTGAGAAAAAAGGCCTCTTAATGGCTCTTATTGTATTTGTGGTTATTCTGACCATCACCCTTATTGGAATGATTCCTGAGAATGGCTTTTTCAGAGGTGAGGACGGGGGATTCCTGAGCTCTCCCCTGATTAAAGGGGTGGTGGCCATGCTTTTTATTACTGCGGGAGGAATGGGGCTTGCCTATGGGTTTACAACGGGAGCCTATAAGAATGATAGCGATGTGATTAATGGGATGGCCGATTCTATGAAGACCCTGTCCACCTACCTGGTCCTGGTATTTTTTGCTGCACAGTTTGTAGCCTACTTCAAATGGAGCAACCTGGGAATTATCATGGCTGTGAAAGGTGCCAACTTGCTTATGTCGGCCGATATCGGACTTATCCCTCTGATGATCCTCTTTATCCTGCTGTCAGCCGCCATCAACATGCTGATGGGAAGCGCATCTGCCAAATGGGCCATTCTGGCTCCCATATTTATCCCCATGTTTATGATTATGGGTTACTCACCGGAGTTATCCCAGGTAGTTTATCGCATTGGTGACAGTGTGACCAACGTAATCTCACCCATGATGAGCTTCTTTGCCCTGATCATTGCATTTATTCAGAAATACGATCCCAAAGCAGGTATCGGCACCATCATTGCAACCATGGTCCCCTACTCCATGGCCTTCCTGCTGGTGTGGATATTACTCCTGATTGCCTGGTTATTATTGGGGCTTCCATTAGGCCCGAACGCAGGCATGTACTATGTATTGCCAGGCTAGAATCCCACAAAATGAAAACACGACTCTTTTTGGCCATAAGGAGTTTTACCAAGCCTATTTTCAAGGCGAGGCTGGAGATTATGTCTGCTCCTGGTATTCTGAATAATCAAAATGACACCATATCATCTCAACATCAAGGAATTATCCATATTGCCTTTGAGCTCTCCTCCAGGGATAATGTGGATGAAAAGGCAGATGAGCTGCGCAAAGCCGGAATACGTATACTGGATGGCCCGAGAGTAACAGGTGATGGCTATTATGAATTTGTTACCCTGGATCCTGATAACAACAGGTTGGAGGTGACAGCAAAATAGATGGCACCCACACTGACTATTCAAGTAATAAAATTACTCAATCAGTTCTGCCAAATTGAACGAAATCCTTAGAATTCGGTTATTAAAGAATAAGTTGTTTGTAATGATAGATATTAAAGCCCTATGGTAAAGAAAGTACTGCTTACACCATTCCAGAAATTTGTACGTATTGAAAGTTCTAGTGGCATGCTTCTTTTTGGGGCTACAATTCTTGCCCTGATTTTGGCCAATTCACGTTTTGGCGATCAGTTTCAAGCCTTATGGCAGTATAAAATAGGTTTTGGTACTCAAGGATTTCAATTAATTAAGCCCTTAATTCTCTGGGTAAATGATGGTTTGATGGCCATCTTCTTTTTTCTGATAGGCTTGGAAATTAAGCGGGAACTGCTTATTGGAGAGCTCAATACCATAAAGAAAGCTTCCTTTCCTCTCTTTGCTGCCATTGGAGGTATGGCGGTACCTGTTTTTCTCTTCCTGGTCCTGAATGACAATCCTGAAACATCCCTGGGCTGGGGAATTCCCATGGCCACAGATATCGCTTTCTCCCTGGCCATTTTAACGCTTTTGGGTAAAAGGGTACCCATAGGATTAAAAGTGTTTCTTACTGCTTTTGCCATTGTGGATGATCTGGGTGCGGTGCTGGTCATTGCCATCTTTTATAGCGAGTCCATTAAATGGTCTCTTATTGCAATATCCCTGGTACTGCTTGCCGTTCTTTTCTTTCTCTCCTACAAAAAGATATATTCCAAAGGATTGATTCTTGGATTTGGGGTGATCATCTGGGTATTGTTTCTAAAAGCCGGAATCCATCCCACCATAGCCGGTGTATTATTGGCATTAACTGTTCCCATCAGGCAGAAAATCCGTGTGGATACATATATTAGAAAACTAAAGAACATCACTGAGACAATATGTGATGGATGCGATCCGGATTCTCCATTGTTATCAAAGGATCAGATCAGAGCGATTGACAACCTCGAAGACTGGACCGATGGGGTTCAATCCCCTCTGCAACATTTGGAACATAAACTGCATAATTGGGTGGCTTTCTTTATCATGCCAGTATTTGCACTCTCAAATGCAGGTGTGGCCATTGGGGGGGATATGGAACTAGATACCATGTTGAGCGGTATTATTGTGATCAGCCTGGTTGTTGGGAAGTTGGTTGGGGTGACAACCCTGTCACTCATTGGTGTAAAACTTGGTCTGGCAGAGCTTCCGGAAGGGGTCGGTGTCCGGCAAATCATTGGAGTCTCTTTGTTGGCTGGGGTCGGATTTACCATGTCTATTTTTGTGGCAAACCTGGCTTTCTTTGAGAGTCCTCAAATGCTCGATTCTGCTAAAATGGGCATTATTGCCGGATCCCTTATTGCCGGGATCTCGGGGTACCTGGTTCTAAGGTCAGGTAAACCAACGAATGAAATATAAGCAGTTGCCAGAAGGTAATCGATTCATGGTCTGCCTGACTTCATGGATGGTCGTTTTATTTTATGATTTTGGTAAGCAAAACCTGCTATATTTGAAGTACTAAAACCATTAAACCAATCCATGAATCAAAAACAATTCTCTTTGGTATTAATCATCACTGCCCTGGCTGTAAGCTCTTGCAACACAACAGAACAACGTACTACGGTATCCATAAGAGGTAATCAGTTCTATGTGGATGGTGATCTCACTTATAAGGACAGGTACTGGGCAGGAAATAAGATCGAAGGATTACTGATGAATTCCAGGATGGTACAGGGAATCTTCGACGATATGAATCCTGAGACAGCACCAAAATGGAAATACCCGGATACAGGCACCTGGGATCCTGAGAGGAATACGGACGAATTCATAAATGCCATGGGAGATTGGAACGCCCATGGCGTCATCTCCTTTACCATAAACCTTCAAGGCGGTAGTCCTATGGGATATGGAAATCAGGGATGGTATAATTCTGCCTATACAGAAAAGGGAGAGTTAAGGCCCGAATACACCACAAGATTGAAACGTATCCTTGACAAGGCCGAAGCGCTTAAGATGGTACCCATTGTGGGCTTGTTCTATTTTGGGCAGGATCAGTTTCTGGAGGATGATGCAGCAGTATTAAATGCGACCGAAAATGCCATCAACTGGCTCCATTCCCAGGGGTATAGGAACATCCTTATTGAAGTGGCCAACGAATGTGACAACCCGGACTACGATCGGGAAATCATCAAGGCTGCCAGAATCCATGAACTGGTCAATCTGATCAAGTCTATTGAGAAAGATGGTTTTCGCTACCTGGTGGGAACCAGCTACAATGGAAACACCATTCCCCTGGCTAACGTAGTTAAAACCTCAGATTTCATACTGATTCATGGAAACGGAGTGGGAGACCCGGTACGAATTACAGAAATGGTTGAATTAGTAAAACAGGTGGAAGGATACAAATCCATGCCCATTCTGTTTAATGAAGATGATCACTATGATTTTAATAAAGAAAATAACAACCTGATCGCTTCTGTGAAGGCATATGCATCGTGGGGATATTTTGACTTTCGCCGTGATGGAGAATCTTACGAAGATGGTTTCCAAAGTGTTCCGCCAAACTGGGAAATCAGCTCCGAACGTAAAAAAGCCTTTTACGGAAAGGTGAAGGAGATTACCGGTTACTAATCCATTAAACTAATTGCCAGATTAGTCGATATAGAATCCTAAACGTATTTCGATCCTGTTGTATATATCGGTGTAATTATAGGTCTGGTTATTCCATTCATAGGTTTCTTTGTATGAGGTCTCCTGGTAACGGTATAATAGGGCCATGTCCCAGGCAAAGTGGCTCCTTGTTTTAATCTTCACTCCCACCCCTATACCAAAGAGTGGTCCGCCGTAGTAGTCGTATTCATAGTTATATTCCGAATTGTTGGATGAGAGCGGTACGGAATACCCCCCTTTGGCTACCAGGTATGGAACTACATCTGTTCCAAAAAGGTCATACCTAACATCCACGAAAAAAGGCATGTAGTTGGTGGATAGGAACTCAATCCCTACTCCAAGCCCGGCAAACAGACCCAGTTCACTTCGCCACCCATTGACCATCACCAGGCTGAATGGCGCCACCTGGGAGCTTGAGGATGATCCTGCCAGAAAACCAATGGAGGTCATATTCACAAAACCCTTCTCAAATCCAATAGGGCTGGATAATATTTTTGAGTCATGTTGAAAAGGTTCGGAAGTGATTTTATCCACCTCCAGAATCTTAAAATACCAGATATTCCCGCAAAGATCCTCGATCTTCACATGATCAACCGGTTGGATTTCTAGTATATGCCCTCTGATTACACTACCGGTTTTCAGATAAACATGATCCACATCCTGTGCCTTTAAGGAGAATGTGAATAAAGATAAAATAATAAGAATCAGGCCGAAGGGAGAGTTTAAACTTTTCATTGGTAGTTTATGGTTCTGGGGTTGTTTACTGTCAGGATGTCCGATCTGAAGAAAAGGTTGCGTAGCCACGCAACCCGCGATAGACAAGGTGCATCTTAGAGGCAAACAACTTCACCTAAAAAGTAGTGCAATGAAAAGAAACTTAATCCTGCTAGTCGCTCTTGGGCTAATAATTACCTCATGCCAGGACAAAACTTTACAGACTTTCATGGCCAATGTGCCTGTGTATATGTCTTATGAGGAGCTGCGAACTCCATTGACCATTTCAGGAGGTGAGGAGCTTAAACAACCAGGGAAGATCTACTTCAAAGATCAGTTTGTTTACATCAATGAATACCAGCAGGGAATCCACGTGGTAGACCTTTCAGATCCTGAGAACCCCACACCAAAAGCCTTTATTGAGATTCCCGGAAATGTGGATATGGCCATCAGGAACAATGTGCTTTATGCTGACAGTTATGTGGATCTGCTACTTATTGATATATCCAATCCGTTAAAGCCGCAGGAAATAAACCGCATTGAAAAACTATTTGAATATGTGATCCCTCCTTACGATGAACAATATCCACTTGATGAAATAGACCAGGAGAAAGGGGTTATTATTACTTATGATGTGAAAGAAATTACCCATGAGATCCATCACAATCCCTACCCATGGCCTGTGTTTTATGAATATGCTATGCTTTCATCCGATAGCCGGGCCATTAATACCCCGGGGAGTGGTGGCGGAGACTCCTATGGTGTAGGAGGATCTATGGCCAGGTTTTTAACATACGACAACTATCTCTATGCCCTTGAGAGTACACGTAAGTTAAAAAGCATCGACATCAGCGATATTGATAACCCCGTTGTTTCGTATGAACAATACCTCTGGGGCAATGTGGAGACTCTTTTTATTGTAGATGGACATATGTATGTGGGCACTTCCAATGGGATGCATATCATGAGTCTGGAACAACCTGCCATACCCACTCTGCTGTCCACTTATAGGCACGTAACTGCCTGTGATCCGGTGGTGGTGGAAGGTGATAAGGCCTATGTCACTCTGAGGACTGGCAACAGGTGCGGAGGGAGCCAGAACCTGTTGGAAGTAATCGATATCAGTGATAAATATGAACCCAAAAGAATGGCTTCGTTTACCATGACAGAACCCTACGGTCTGGGCATAGACAACAACACCCTATTTGTTTGTGAGGGTTCTAATGGATTGAAGGTCTATGATGCCACAGATCCCCTTACAATCACTTCACACAAAAAGGCTGAATTCAGTGATATTCATGCCTACGACGTAATTCCTCTGGGATCACTTCTTTTTATGATAGGAGACAACGGATTCTACATATATGACTACTCAGACATAGAACAAATTTCGCTATTGGGAACACTACCTGTGAAGCCCGTAGAGGACTAATCCAACTTTGTCCTCACGGCTTTTATGTCTGCTCGATTTTAGCTATTTTTGCAGCTTGAAAATCGAATCTACAAAGGATGTTTGAAAATCTATCGGATAGACTTGAGCAATCGTTTAAGATGCTCAAGGGACAGGGAAGGATCACTGAGATCAATGTAGCTGAAACCCTGAAGGATGTAAGGCGTGCACTGCTGGATGCTGATGTTAACTTTAAAATAGCCAAGCAATTTACCGACGAAGTTAAGGAAGAGGCCTTGGGTCAGAAGATTATGACCGCCGTAAAGCCTTCTGAAATGATGGTGAAGATTGTGCATGATCACCTGGCCACACTAATGGGTGGTGAGAATGTGCCCATCAACCTGAAAGGCAACCCCACCGTTATTCTGATAGCCGGATTACAGGGATCGGGTAAAACCACTTTCTCGGGAAAACTGGCCAACCTCCTGAAAAGCAAACAGGGCAAAAATCCTTTACTGGTTGCCGGTGATGTTTACAGACCCGCTGCCATCGAACAGTTGAAGGTTGTAGGAGAGCAGGTCACGGTGCCTGTTTACACCGAGGATGGGAATATGAATCCTGTAAAGATTGCCAAAGCCGCTGTTAAAGAGGCAAAGCAGAAAGGGTATGATACTGTTATCGTGGATACTGCTGGTCGTTTGGCCATTGATGAGAAGATGATGAAAGAGATTGCAGCAGTAAAAGATGCAATCACGCCACATGAAATTCTGTTTGTTGTTGATTCTATGACGGGACAGGATGCTGTAAATACAGCCCGGGAGTTTAATGATCGTCTCGATTTTGATGGAGTTGTTCTGACCAAACTGGATGGGGATACCCGCGGTGGAGCTGCCTTATCCATTCGATCGGTGGTGAATAAACCCATTAAGTATGTGGGTACAGGTGAAAAAATGGATGCATTGGATGCATTCCATCCCAGCCGTATGGCGGACAGGATCCTGGGTATGGGCGATATTGTTTCACTGGTTGAGAAGGCCCAGGAGCAGTTTGACCAGGATGAAGCACGAAAACTTCAGAAAAAGATCGCCAAGAATCAATTCGACTTTACCGATTTTATGTCCCAGATTCAGCAGATTAAAAAAATGGGGAATATCAAGGATCTTGCAAGCATGATCCCGGGAATGGGCAAAGCCATGAAAAACCTCGATATGGATGATGATGCTTTCAAGGGAATAGAAGCAATTATCAATTCCATGACACCAGATGAAAGGTCAAACCCTACACTGCTGAACGGAAGCAGAAGAAAACGTATAGCCGATGGAAGCGGGACTACAGTGCCTGAAGTGAACAGGTTGGTTAAGCAGTTCGATGAAACCCGGAAGATGATGAAGATGATGACTTCAGGGAAAAAAATGCGCATCCCAAACATGAGATAATATGCAAATAATTGATGGTAAAGCCACCGCAAAGGCTATTAAGCAGGAGATCAGACAAGAAGTAAATGCAATGGTATCAGATGGCCACAGGCCTCCTCATCTGGCAGCAATCCTGGTGGGTCATGATGGTGGTAGTGAAACTTACGTGGCTTTTAAGATTAAAGATTGTGAAGAGGTGGGGTTCAGATCCACACTGGTCCGTTTTGAGGAAGATGTGGAAGAGCAGGTTTTACTCAGTAAGATCAAAGAGCTTAACATGGATCCTGAGCTGGATGGATTTATCGTCCAATTGCCACTTCCTGACCACATCAATGAGCAGCAGGTGATTGAAACCATAAATCCTCAGAAGGATGTGGATGGTTTTCATCCTGTGAATGTGGGCCGGACTGTTATCGGACTTCCTTCCTTTGTGTCTGCTACCCCATATGGGATCATTGAACTTCTAAAGCGATACCAGATAGAAACGTCAGGAAAGAATTGTGTAGTCGTGGGAAGAAGTAATATTGTGGGACGACCCATGAGTATTCTGATGTCCCAGAAATCAATGAATGCCACAGTGACCGTGGCTCATAGCCGCACAAAAAACCTGGAAGAACTCTGCGCATCTGCAGATATCTTAATTGCAGCTCTTGGGGCGCCCGGATTTATTAAGAAAGAGATGGTTAAAGAGGGAGCAGTGGTCATTGATGTGGGTACCACCAGGGTCCCTTCCACAGAAACCAAATCGGGATTTCGCCTGAAGGGAGATGTGATTTATGATGAAGTGGCACCCAGGTGCTCTTACATAACCCCTGTTCCAGGAGGAGTAGGCCCCATGACCCGTGTATCTTTGCTTACGAACACCTTACTGGCCGCAAAAAATAATATCTCCGGCTGATTCCCGTTTCCTTATTATGAAATGTTTGCTATTTGGCCTGCTATTCCTTGCAGGAATAAGCAATTTGCTTGCTCAAACCGACACCACTGAAAGCCAGCGGCTCTTTCCCTCCGATGCCATGCAGTATCTGCATAACATCAACGAAAATCCCAATTTCTGGAGAGATCCATCTGATTCGTTAAAAAGCGACCTAAGGAGGTTGATCCACCATTCAGAGGAACCCTACGACAGTGTTGCTTCGAGACTTTTTGGATTTGACTTGAAAGATATTCAGATATTACATGAAACAGTCCTGGTCAGGGACACCATAAGTGTTCGGTGGTTGAATGATTCAACCTTTGTAATTGATACCGTGGGATGGAATACCGACTTGATGATCAAAAAAGAGCTCGAGATCACCTACCCTGTGAATTTTTCTCCCCTGGCATTCTCCGAAGAGATGCTGGATGAAAATGGAAAACTTGATTCGGCTCTTTTCATTCCAGATACCCTTGTTACACTGGTTATTGACACAACTGCTCTTGAATCGCTTGGTTTATCCATGTTTCAATATGCAAAGGAGGGTATTATCCCTTCACTTGATCTCCCTGAATACAGGAGGTCGGCCCGATTGGCTGAGGACTCTCTCTATATTGTCTATACAGATACCCTATCCTACCTGATGGCCCAGGAGTCCTCACCATTCTACAGGGTAAATGGAAAGCATCAACTTGATTCCCTGCAACTGGCTGTTAGAACACTTCTGGATTACAATTCCATAAGAGACTCTTCAAAAATAATTTTCACAGATATGTATGGCAGAGAAACCCCTCTGTGGCTCAATTCAAAAAGCAATGAAATACGTCGCTTTTGGGTGAAGAACTTTAAAAATGACTCCATCACCTTATGGATGGGGAACCGGAAAGCCAATGAAATTTCTTTATTAATGGAGGATGACATCGACATCACCCGCCTGACAGCCGAACAACTGGATCACCTCCCTCTACAGTTAATAGAACCTGAGAGAAAGTTGAAAGATATCGAGCTGATCGAATCCGATCCCGAATTCTGGGAATATGGCCTATCTAGTGCACTCGTCTTTAGCCAGACTTACTATTCAAACTGGTCAAAAGGAGGAGGTAGTTCGCTTTCAAGCCTCCTGGACATAAATGGCAATGCCACTTTTCATAACACCAAAGCGAAGACAAAGTGGATCAATACAGCTCGGATCAAATATGGAAATGTAATTACCGGTGACCAGGGACTTCGGAAGAATCATGACATATTTGAGTTAAATTCGCAATTGAACAAGAAGCAGTGGGATAAAGTGGATTTGAGTGCATCGGTTTATATGCTCAATCAGCTCGCCAGGGGATACAAATACTATCCCGATGATTCGGCGGTGGTGGTCTCCAAATTCCTGAATCCGGCTTCTCTTACCGTGGCTCTGGGTGTTGAATTTAAACCCTTCAAGCACACCACCTTAAATCTGGCTCCCCTCTCCTATAAGAACACCTTTGTGCTGGACACTGCCCTGATTGACCAGACCCAGCATGGCATAGAAGCCAACAGACGAACAAAACAGGAATTAGGAACCCAGATAGTGATCATGAATAAGTTATCCCCTTTGGAAGACTTTACCATAACCAACAAAATCAGGCTTTTCTCAAACTACCTGAATAATCCTCAAAATGTGGATGTGGATTGGGAGCTGCTACTGGATAAAAAAATCTCCTGGTTCTTTACCATCCGGTTAAACCTGCATCTCATTTACGATGACGATATCAAATTCACCATTTATGACGAAGATCACAATCCCATTATATTGCCAGATGGAAGTGAGAAGAAAGGCCCGAGAGCGCAGTTCAAGGAATTTATCGGAGTATCCTTACTCTTTAAACTATAGTTACTCGATCCGCCATTTCATGGAATTCCGTTTCTGAGTCATTTCGAGGCGACTATATAGTTGGTAAAGTTTCAGGATGGTAGGTTGATGCCTGGGATTGACTTCGTAGGCTTTCTCAAACCAGACCACAGCCTTCTCAAAACTTATTTTTGCCTCAGCCCTGATGGCACGATACTCCAAATTGCTGCGTATTTGAAGGGCCTGGTTATCAATCTCAACACCCATGTTATAGTAACAGATTCCCAGGTTATAATAGATGGTGATCTCTTCAGGGGCAAGTTTACTGGCATGCAGAAGATCCTCAATGGCCAGTTCATACTGTTCCAGGTTCTGATACAACAATCCGCGGGTCCATGGAAAATAATGATTATCAGGCTGATGTACAATGGCAGAGTCCATCAGAACAAATGCATCCACCCATCGGTTTGAGGCCACATAGAGGTCCACAAGTTGCAACACGATGGTCTGATTGTAATCATATTTCCCTACCCCCTCTTTGAGAATAACTTCTCCCGAAATTGAATCACCCACAGCCAGGTATGCCTTTTGAAGCAAGAGCGTGGTTTCCGGGGAATAAGAATCCTTATCCAGTCCGGTAAGGTATTGAACCGCTTTATCCCAGCTCCGGCTTTCATAGGCCGCCATAGCGGTGTTATAGATCAGACTTGTATCGACCTTTACAGAGATGAGTGAACTTCTGCTCACCAACAATGCAAACTCAAAAGCTTTCAATGCCTGGCTATATTCTTTTCTTAAATAGTGTCTTTGGCCCAATTTCTGAAAGCTATTAGCCAGTTCATAATACTGGGTTTCAACGGATGCATGTATTCTTTTTCGAGAATCAAGCTCAAGGGCTTTTTCATAAGAATCATATGCTACATAGAGTTGGTCGGGATAGAGCTTGGTTTTCTTTTCATCTTCCTTCTCAAATCCAGCTTCAAAAGCTTTTTGGGACAACAATCCTTTAACCAGGTATGTTCGGTGCCAATCGGCTGTTTTGGGATTGATTACAGCCAGATCGATGGCTTCTTTGGCCTCCTGGTACTTCTCAGATTCCAATAAATTGTTAGCAGAAATTACACGACTCTTCTGAGCCATTGTGCCAATCGAAATACATAAAATGATCGCTGTGAAAAATAAATACTTCTGCATGGGGCTGATTACATACGTTCTGGTACTTCGATCCCTAACAAATCCATGCCAGTTTCAATAATTCGGCTTATGGCGTCTACCAACATTAACCTTAGGCTTACTTCCTCTTGTTCGTCCGCATTTAAAATGCTGTGATCGTGGTAAAACTGATTAAATTCTTTGGCCAGGTCGTAAAGGAAATTGGCCACAAGTGAGGGATTTAAAGTCCTTGCTGATTCATTTATTATTTCGGGATAATCGTACATCAACCTTACCAGGGCAACTTCCTTATCATTCATCACCAGATTACCCACTGTTTTAGGAACATCTACACCCTTTCTGAGTAGACTGCGTATTCGTGCATAGGTATATTGGATAAAGGGTCCTGTATTTCCATTGAAATCCACTGATTCCTTGGGATCAAAAGTCATGTTCTTCTTGGGATCCACTTTTAGAATAAAATACTTAAGAGCTCCCATTCCCACCTGCCGGTAAATCCTGCTCTTTTCAGCCTCTTCAAACTCGCCCAGTTTACCCAATTCATCGGACATCTGTCTGGCAGTGGATTCCATTTCATCCATCAGGTCATCGGCATCCACCACAGTTCCTTCCCTCGACTTCATTTTACCCTCAGGCAATTCAACCATGCCATATGACAAGTGATATAGACGGTCTGACCAACTATATCCAAGTTTTTTAAGGACTATGGCAAGTACTTGAAAATGATAGTTTTGCTCGTTTCCAACGATGTAAATATGTGAATCAAATTCTGATTCCGCATAGCGTTGATGAGCTGTTCCCACATCCTGGGTCATATATACTGAA
>PVMK01115701.1_pt1 | contig 43273 bp, 40 predicted proteins | sample 1853481 | NCBI WGS metagenome assembly PVMK01 (sample SAMN08533507, study PRJNA380276) | Marine sediment metagenome, whole genome shotgun sequencing project.
GTCATGTGTACTCATGTACAATCCGCCGATCGGGCCGCTGGCCCGGGAAAGACTGGATATCCTCAGGAAAACATCGGACGGATTCCAGATCGCTGAAAAAGACCTGGAGCTTCGCGGGCCCGGCGAAGTGTTGGGCACCCGGCAGACCGGCATGCTCCAGTTCCGGGTGGCGGACCTCGCTCGTGACCAGCACTTGCTGGAACAGATTCCACCGGTGGCGGATCGCTTGCTCAGGGAAAACCCCGGGCTGGCGGAAAAACTGGTTCGCCGCTGGATTGGCGATGCAACAAGGTTCGCAGTGGTTTAGAACAATGAAACAACTGGCATTTACCGTATTGGAAGGCGATTACTCGATACATCGCCTGCCTCCCGGATCTGACTTTCCAGCGATACCGCGTGAAACAGCCTTCAGTTCCATTACCCGGACAGATGAAGAGATCACCGTGGTTTGCCCCGGCGCGATTGATCTGAAGGCTGAGCACACCGCACCGGGCTGGTCCGTTCTGAAGGTAATTGGCCCGCTTGATTTTTCACTGACCGGGATACTCGCGGGCATTTCCCGGGTTTTGAGCGATGCGGAAATCTCCCTGTTTGCGCTATCCACCTGGGATACTGACTACATCCTGGTCAGATCACATGACAGGGAAAGAGCCATCAAGGCATTGACCGGCGCCGGTCATTGTTTCGTGCAATATGCGGGTTAATACGACGCCAGTCTTACAGACTTAACCTCGGTGAGGGCGCTGTTGACATCGTCGGTAATGTGATTTTTCAGGGCAATGAACCCGGGCTGTTCCCTTAAAGAATCCAGCCGGGGGTCTATGTTCAGGGTCCAAAGCTTACGAAAACCCCGCTGGTAGGCTTGGTTGAGTTTCTCCAGCGCCCGCTCCGATTGATCGCGCATGGCGAGAATGACGGCCTCCGTGTAGTAGATGCCAGAATTGTCAACTCCGTTTATCCGCGCACGCTGGACCTTACGCTCTGCATCCGCCAGCCTGGATTCCGCTTCCTCGTGTTTTCCGACGATTTCCGATACCAGTGAGGCCATGGTAAAACCCCAGATATCTTCCCCGCTGTAGGCTCGCTGGTCCTCATCATCGATCGCTTCGCTAAACAGGCTGTATGCCCGGGGGAAAATCTTCACGCGTCAAAAGCAATCATGCCGAGCTGAAAATTGAAACTTCGCCGCATGGCATCAGGCATGCTGTCACCATATTCCGACATCAGATCGCGCACCAGCGTCTCCGCTTCCTCGAAGCGACGCAGGGCCATCAAAGTCATCCAATAAGTGCGAAGAAGGTTGCCGTTCCTGCCCGGATTTCTCCAGGCCCTCACGGATAATGCGTTCCGCCTCCTCAACATTTCCCAGCAACACCCATGACTGGGCCAAAACGGAAATATCTTCAGGGATCATCCGGCTGTAGCAACCAGGCGCGGTTTGCGAGACTCCAGCCTTCCACCAGGTTTCCAGCCTCCAACTCGTAACCGGACATGGCGCGAAGCAATATGGTGGAATCCGGACGCAGTCAATCAGCCCTTGCATCAGTTCTTTACCTTCAGCCCAGTTGCCCCTCACTGCGAGGTTTTTGGAATAATTGACCGCCAGCAGTTCATTCAGGGGATCCAGTGCCATCGCTTTTTCAAGCACCTGGCTTTCTTCCGGGTACCTGCCCTGTTGCCCCATCAAACCGGCCAGCCACAGTTGTGCAGGCACGTAATTCTCATTCAGCTCTACGGCCTGGCGCAAGGCCGACTCGGCTGCGTCCATCTGGCCGATCTGCCATCGTGCAAGACCCAGCGCGGCAAATGCCTCCTCCGACCCGGGGTCAATCTCCAGCGCTTTTTCAATCATCGCTTCCGCTTTCCGGGTAGCCTTCATCGTGTCGATGTTTCCATAAATTGACAACAACAACCAGGTATCCGCCATGGCCGCATAGGCCGGAGCAAAACGGGCGTCATGCTCCAGGGCCGTAGCGAACAGCTCAATGGCTCGCTGCAGTTCAGCCCGGTGTGCGCCGCCACCAGTGGATACGTCCCGTCCGGTAGGCCTGTGATGCTGCGAAACTGTCCGTCCGCCCAACCAGCGAGTAGAAAGACCGGCAAAAGATTCGACCAGTGCGGTCGCAATGTGATTGGCCACTTCGTCCTGAATCGCAAATATGTCGTTCAATTCGCGATCGTAAGTTTGCGACCAGATGTGATAACCATCCTCAATGTTAATCAGCTGCGCGGTCAAGCGGATCCGGTTATCAATTTTGCGCACACTGCCCTCGAGTAATGTCCCTTACATTCAGCAGGCGCCCAATTTCTTGAATATTCACCTTCGAATCACGAAAAGCAAAAGAAGAAGTCCGGGCGGCCACGTGGAGGCCCTCTCACTCCAGCCAGTAGATTGAGAATCTCCTCGGAAATCCCATCAGAAAAATAGGCCTGGTCCCCCTCCACCGACATATCTGTAAAAGGCAGGACGGCGATGGAATTTTCGGGAGCCATGGAATTCCCGCTGCTCCACGACCTGCTGAGCAGGCGAGTTGTCGAAAACTTCCGAATAATACTGATAAAAAACGAATGCCAGGCCGAACATGGCCACCATCATGATGCTGAACAGGACGGCACTCTGGGACTTGCTCACCAGTCCGGCAGCCTCGGCCTTGTTCACACCGGTCGGTGTTAGTTCCAGGTGCCAGGCAAGCAGGAACACCAGTGGGAAACCCAGGATCACTACGATCACCATGAGGGTCGGCACCCATTCAGGCAGGCGCAGGGGCTCGACTGCCGCATCCATTAATTGCAACAAAACAAACACGCCCACCGCATAAGCGCCCACGGTACGGAGTACTTTGCGTCTGCTCAGTTCGGCCAGCGTGGCCGATATGAATGAATGACTTTCTGCCATTTCAGATTTTCTTCATTTTTTAAATTTTCTTCGCTTGCAACAAATGAATATGCAAATCCCGGGCCATCGACTGAATGTTCTTCAAGTGTAAACAAACCCTGCTACTGATAATAGACGTTCCGAAGGCTGATTTAGTTTCTATTACGTGGGGAAACGTGGTCATAAATTTTCCAGATCTGGTTAAACACGCGAAAAAATGGCGAAATCACAACCAACTTTCAAGGACAACGCACTCTCAACAACGCAGCAGAGTCATTAACAAAGTCGACTCCACGCCGATTCAATAGTTCAGTCAAGCACATCATTGCGCCAGTTCTCCGTTCAGTCAAATGTCCTATCCTTTATCGACCGATGGAAGATGACAATCATTACAACGCTTCGTCCCCTCATTACAACGCTTCGTCTCCTTCTTCCTTTGTGCGGATTCGTACCGCCCGTTCCAGGGGCTGGACGAAAATCTTGCCATCACCGATGCGGCCGGAAGCCGCTGAATCGGCGATTGCTTCCACAACAGCTTCAACGCGGTCGTCAGGCACAGCAACTTCGAGCTTGAGTTTGGGCAGGAAATCAACCACATATTCGGCGCCACGATACAGCTCGGTATGGCCTTTCTGCCGCCCAAATCCACGCACCTCTGTGACGGTCATCCCCTGGATTCCGGTTTCCGCAATGGCGTCGCGAACATCGTCGAGCTTAAACGGCTTGATAATTGCGATAATCATTTTCATTGGTAAATTTCCCTGCACAAAGGTAGATCACCAGACTGTAATGCGAGCATAATCAGCTCGCAAGCCTGAAGGAAGAATAAAACATGATTGATCTGCGAACTATTGACGATCTGACACGCAAGCTGAGCGATTCACTGCCACCCGGACTATCCGAGGCGAAAAAAGAAGCCGAAACCAGCTTCCAGGCCATCCTGAGCGGGGCATTCGAAAAAATGAACCTTGTCAGCCGGGAGGAATTCGATGCCCAGTGCGCCGTCCTGGCCCGCACACGGGAAAAGCTGGAAGAATTGGAAAAGAGGCTGGAATCTTAAGGCCTGCGAACACTATGACCTGCCAGCTGTAATTTCCTACACGTTTCCCCATCGTTTTCCTACCGGTCCTGACCGCCTGCTACGGCATTATGGCCGGGTCTGGCACGTAATTGGAACTTAAAGGAGGCTATGGTTTGGATGGGACTTGCGCTGGTCCATAGCCGCGCGGGACTGGGCGTTGAGGCGCCGGCAGTCACCGTAGAGGTTCATCTTGGCGGGGGGCTTCCTCGCATATCCCTGGTGGGGTTGCCGGAGACAGCGGTCAGGGAGGCAAAAGACCGGGTCAAGGCGGCTCTGCAGAACGCAGGTTTCAAGTTCCCTCAGCGGCATATTACGATTTCCCTCGCTCCGGCGGACCTGCCAAAGGAAGGAAGTCGTTTTGATCTTCCCATAGCCCTGGGAATACTTGCCGCAAACGCCGATGTCCCGGACAAGCTTTTCAAAAAATTTGAATTTGTCGGTGAACTGTCCCTCTGTGGTGATCTGAATCCGGTCAAGGGTGTGCTACCGACCGCCCTCAAGGCAAAAGAGTCCGGTCGTGGATTGATCGTCCCTCTGGGCAACGGAGCAGAAGCCGCTCTCGCAAAAGGACCGGCGCAGTATGAGGCGCCCAGTCTGCTCTCCGTGGTGGCATGGCTGAATGGGCGGGAGAGTCTTCCGGCAACCGTGGCTGATAATACCGGCACAGAGCTTCCGCACAAAGACATGGCGGATGTCGTTGGCCAGTCATTCGCCCGCAGGGCTCTCGAGGTTGCCGCCGCCGGCGGGCACAACATCCTGCTGACCGGGCCACCCGGCACCGGCAAGACGATGCTGGCTTCACGACTGCCCGGAATTCTGCCGCCTCTTACCGAGCAAGAAGCACTCGAAGCGGCCTCAGTTTCTTCCATCAGCCAGTGCGGGCTTGATCTCAAACACTGGAAAACCCGCAGTTTCAGGGCGCCCCACCATACAGCAAGCGCTGTCGCACTGGTCGGCGGCGGTTCCAAGCCACGCCCCGGGGAAATATCCCTGGCTCATCACGGTGTCCTGTTCCTGGATGAATTACCGGAATTCAGCCGGCATGTCCTGGAAGTTCTCCGCGAACCGATGGAGTCAGGGCGAATCGTAATTTCGCGGGCCGCCAGGTATGCGGAGTTTCCCGCACGGTTCCAGCTGATCGCGGCCATGAATCCCTGCCCCTGTGGCTATGCGGGAGACCCATCCGGGCAATGCCATTGCTCCGGCGACCAGATTCAACGATACCGCGCGCGCATCTCGGGCCCGCTGCTTGATCGCATCGACCTGCAGATCGAGGTACCCAGGCCTCCCGCGATGGTGATGTACACCAAGGGACCGCGGGCGGAAGGCAGCGCCAGCATTCGCCAGCGGGTAATTGCAGCCAGGGACATCCAGTTGGCTCGAGCCGGGCAGCCAAATGCACACCTGGGCAATCCGGCTGTCACCAAACACTGCCGTCTCGACAAAGTCTGCCACCAGTTGCTTGAGGACGCAGCCAGGCAAAGATTTCTTTCACCGCGAGCCTGTCAGCGCATTCTCAAGGTCGCCAGGACACTGGCTGACATGGAAGCCCGGGAGAGCATCGGCCAAACTCACCTGGCAGAGGCCATCTCCTACCGGATGCCGGGATCAGGACGCATTTAACCCGAATCCTTCGTGCAATATGCGGGTTAATATTGCGGTAAAAATCAGGGGTGATATGCTTTGTTTCAAAATGACTTTTTGTATCTACACTTGAAACCAATCAGTAAACACATGATCAGGACCATCATTGTCGACGACGAGGCGCTGGCCCGCCGTGGACTGAAGTATCGGCTCAACAAAGTTGACGACCTCGCCATCGTAGCGGAAGCGCGTAACGGGCGGGAGGCCTTGAAGGCCATCCGAGAGCTGCAGCCGGATCTTGTTTTCCTGGATATCCAGATGCCCGGTATGGGCGGTTTCGAAGTGCTTGCGGAACTCCAGCAAGAAAATATGCCTGCCATCGTGTTTGTTACCGCGTTCAATGAGTATGCCATCAAGGCGTTCGAGGCCAATGCGCTTGACTACCTGCTCAAGCCCATCGAGGACAGCCGCCTGCACGAAGCATTAAGCCGGGTAAGGGAAAACGTGGATCAGAAGCATGCTCTGAAACACAAGAAATCACTACTCAGGCTGGTCAGCGACATTAGCGGGGAAAATGTAGGCAGCATGCGGGAGCTCCGAGCCAAGGGCGTCGACAACCTGAAGAAAAAGGAACCTGCCAAACTGGTCATCAAAGATGGCGGCCGCACCACCCTGGTTCCACAGGACCAGATTGAATGGATCGATGCCGCAGGTGACTACATGTGTGTCCATGCCGGTGGAGAAACACACATCTTGCGCAAGACCATGAAGGAACTCGAGGCGGAACTGGACTCCGATCTGCTGCAGCGGATCCACCGCTCGACCATCGTCAACATCAAGCGGGTCACGGCAATGCAATCCCATATCAATGGCGAATACTTCCTGACCCTGCAAGGCGGCCACATCATCAAGCTGTCACGAACCTACAAGGACAAGCTGAAGTACTTCACTTGAGGTTCGTGTAAGAGGCCGCTTGCGGCCGATTATTCCTCAGCCTGTCGGCCGCATATAGTTATTCCGTTCCACTTTCAGTGATACTGGACACAACTGGCAGGTAGCTGTCAGTGAAAGCGGAACATGCGCCCGTGGATTACGAATAAGTCGGCCAAAACATTCAATGTTTATCGCTTCAGCTTCGAATCCACGGGTGCGCTTGAGTTCGACAACGAATACTCAGGGTTTGCCGTTCATCCGGCTCACTATATCGCCTTCGCAGAACTCAGGCATCGCATGTTCCTTGGTATTACTTTAGCACTTTAAGGAGGTGCATGATGAAGTCTCCAAGTAACCTGGAATTTACCGCTTTTGTCGGCCTGGATTGGGCGGATAAAAAGCACGATATTTGCCTGCAGGCAGCGGGTTGTGAGGCGCGGGAGTTCGACCGTTTTGCGCACCGAGTGATGGCCATTGAACAATGGGCACTCTCACTGCAGCAACGCTTTGGCGGTCGCATCGCGGTGGCACTGGAGTTGTCCAAAGGCCCCATTGTCTATGCCCTGCAGAAGTACGACTTTCTGGTGCTCTTTCCGATCAATCCATCGATGTTGGCCAAGTATCGTGAAGCCTTCAAGCCCAGCCGCGCCAAGGATGATCCGACCGATGCTGAACTCGCGCTGGATCTGCTGGTACGCCATCGTGAGCGATTCAAGCCGCTGCAGCCACAGAGTGAGCCGATGCGCACCCTGGCGTACCTGGTCGAACAGCGGCGCCGGCTGGTCGATGACCAGGTTCGCTATACCAACCGCCTGGGCAGCGCGCTGAAACAATACTATCCGCAAGCGCTGGACTGGTTCGCGGATCGAGACACGGTGCTGTTTTGCGATTTTATCAAACGCTGGCCAACGCTCATGCAGGTCAAACGTGCCCGCAAGACCAGCCTGGTAGCCTTCTTCAAGGCCCACAATATGCGTTTTCCCAAGCTCATCGAAAAACGTATCTGCGCGATCAAGACCGCTGCACCACTGACTCATGATGGGGCGGTGATTACGGCCTATAAGCTACAGGCACTCGTGTTGGTTGAGCAACTTCAGGTCACGCTGCAGGCCATTGGTTGTTTTGACCAGGAGATTGCTGCCATCACCCCAAAGCTTCCGGACTACGCACTGTTTCGTGCATTGCCGGGTGCCGGATCCGCACTGGCGCCACGCTTGTTGGTCGCCTTCGGCGAGCAGCGCGATCGTTTCGCTAGCGCCGCTGAGTGCCAGAAGTATTTTGCCGTCGCCCCGGTAACTGAACGCAGTGGCGACAAGACCTGGGTGCACTGGCGCTGGCAATGTTCCACCTTCCTGCGTCAGACCTTGGTCGAATGGGCAGGGCAAACGATTAACAAGTCCTTCTGGGCGGGCGCTTATTATCGCCAGCAACGGGAAAAAGGATCTTCCCACCAAGCGGCCGTGCGGGCCCTGGCCTTCAAGTGGGTGCGTATTCTTTACCGCTGTTGGCAGACGCGTACTCCCTACGATGAATCAAAATACCTGGAGGCGTTGAGGCGTCGTGGCTCACCCCTGCTCAAACAGCTCGGTGAAACGATGTAAAATACTTGACGGACTACCTCAGGGCGTGAAGCGACCTCTTACATTTCGCATACATGATGCGCTCCGGAATTCACTCGCTTTACCGCCTGACGACATCCAGTCATCGCAAACCGTGACTTCCGTCACAAGTCTTCTGAGATTCTTGCCTCTAAGATGAAGCCCCATTGCCTTGGCGCAAATTGAGCCTGGAGCGATGTTTGTAACGATTTGCCGGTTTGCGGCGTCAAATAATTCATGTAATCAGGAGAGGCCATGAGCATTACCGAGAGAGCCGTGCAGAACCCGGCGGGCGTTGCAGTAGCGGTTGCCATCATCGTGTTGTTCGGCCTGTTCAGTCTCTCCAAACTGCCGGTCCAGTTGTTCCCCAACATTGACCTGCCTCAATTGAGTGTCCAGGCCAGTTGGCGGGCCGCCTCGCCAAAGGAAGTGGAATCCGAGATCCTGGAGCCGATGGAAGAAGTTCTGCAGGGTCTGCCCGGGCTACAGGTTATGGAAGCCAACGCTTTTAACGGCGGCGCTTACATCAACATGCGGTTCAACCTGGAAACCGATATGCAGGCCGCAATGATGGATGTGATCGGCCGGCTGAACCGTCTGCCGCCGCTGCCCGCGGATGCTGACCCGCCGGTGGTGCAACTGGGTGGCCGCGGATCCGCCAATGGATCACTGACCTGGTTTTTCGTGCAGAAACTGCCAGGCACACCCAGGGGAACTGACTGATTACGCCCAGCAGGTCGAAGACATCATCAAGCCAAGGATCGAGGCCATTGATGGAGTCGCTGGGTGTCGAGTTTCTGGCAGGTGCACCCGAGCAGTTGCAAATCATCATAGACCCCTACCGCGCGGCAGAATTTGGCCTGCCGTTGACCGACATCGCCGCCAGGGCCAGTCGCAGCAATGACGTTTCCGGTGGTTTTGTCGATGTGGGGCGCAGGCAATACACTCTTCGTTTCGAAGGACGCTACGATCCGGATCAATTACGTAACCAGGTATTGGAATGGCGGGATGGCCGGCCCGTCCGCCTTGGCGATATCGCGGAAATCAAGGTGGGCCAGGGACGGCAACGTGACATCGTCATCCAGAACGGCAATCCCGCCATGGGTGTACGAATCGATCGTCAGAACGGCGCCAATGTGTTGGCCGCACTGACCGAAGTCAAGGCGGTGATGGATGAAATCCGTGAAGGCCCCCTGAAGGAACTTGGTCTTGATGTCCAGCAGTCCTTCGATGCGTCGGTGTTCATAAAGCGTGCAGTCAGCCTGGTGACAACCAATCTTCTGCTGGGTGTTTTGCTGGCTGTTGGCGTCCTCTGGTGGTTTTTGCGCGATGGCCGCGGAACGCTGTTGATTGCCGTTTCCATCCCGATATCTCTTCTCACGACATTTATCGTTCTGCAGCTGACCGGAAGATCGCTCAATGTCATTTCCCTGGCCGGACTGGCATTTGCTGTCGGCATGGTGCTGGATGCGGCCATTGTTGTTTCGGAAAACATCGTCCGCTTGCGTGAACGGGGAGAGATTCCCGGCAAGGCGGCCCTGGAAGGCACCGGCCAGGTTCAGGGTGCATTGCTGGCATCCACAGCCACGACCGTTGCAATTTTTCTGCCTGTGCTATTCCTGCAGGACGTGGAAGGGCAACTGTTTGCTGACCTGGCGCTGACCATCGCCATCGCTGTTTGTGTTTCCCTGCTGGTAGCGCTGACTATCCTGCCAACCGTTGCGGGCAATTGGCTGAAACCAAAAAAATTCGCCCGCTCCCCGCATTCCGGCTGGTCGAAGATTACCGGATTCCTGATGAAAGTCAGCAGCACACCGCTTCGCCGGACAACAGTTATTGTCACACTGGTGGCCGTTCCGCTTTTCCTCACCTGGGCCATGTTTCCTCAACTGGACTATCTTCCCCCGGTTAAACGCGATGCCGTGGATGCCTTTTTGCAGACGCCGCCCGGCGCCACCTGGAACATGAAGGAAGAGGAGATCGTCAGTACACTGGTCGAACGCCTCGAACCCTACATGAGCGGCAGGAAAGAACCGGCCCTGAAGAATTATTATATCTGGATGTTCGGGAGCGGCGGAACGATCGGCGCCCGCGTACTTGACCAGGATAAAGTCAAGGACCTCGAAAAAATCATGCGTGAAGAAATTCTGGTTGGCATACCCGACTTCCGCGGATTTGCAGCCCAGGGAAATCTCTTTGGTGGATTTGGCGGTGGACGGGATATCGCCATTCACATGCAATCATCCGATGAAAGCGGGCTGATGGCTGCAGCGACTGCCGGCCAGCAGCAATTGATCAACTCATTTCCCGGCGCCAATGTCCAGGCTTTTCCTCCTCCTGAACTGGCCGAACCTGAATTGAGAATCTATCCGGACGATTCCCGGATTTCAGAAGTTGGCTGGAACCGGAACGACATCGCTTCCGTCATTCGCACTTTGGGCAACGGCCTGTGGCTGGGTGAATATTTTGATGGTGAAAACCGTATGGATATCATCATGAAGGCAGAAGGCTGGGAAACACCGGAACAACTGGCCACAACGCCCGTGATGACCCCGGCCGGTGAAGTGGTTCCGCTGGGTGAACTGGTCCGGGTGGAGCGCACCACCGGCCCGGGACAAATCCGGAGGGTCAACGGCCGGCGCACAGTATCGCTGAGTTTGAGCCCGCCGGAGAATGTCTCACTGGAAACCGCGATAAAGCAGATTCGGGAGGAGGTCGAACCTCTTCTGAAAGCCGTACTGCCTGAAGACGGCACCCTTGTATACGGAGGCAGCGCCGATGCCCTGAGTGACGCCATCGAAACCATGAGCAGCAATTTCCTGATGGCCCTGCTAATCTTGTTCCTGCTGATGGCCGGCCTCTTCCGCTCATTGAAAGACAGCGCGATAGTGGCCCTGACCATACCGCTGGCCGGTGTTGGTGGAGTAATTGCCTTGCAAGTGCTGAACCTTGTCAGCTTCCAGCCGATGGATCTGTTGACCATGATCGGCTTCATCATTCTACTGGGCCTGGTAGTCAATAATGCCATCCTGCTGGTAGACCAGACACGCCGGGCGGAACGTGCAGGAATGACCCGTGACCAGGCTGTGGAAAAAGCACTGAAAGTTCGTCTGAGGCCGATTTTCATGAGCACGTTCACCAGCATTTTTGGCCTGCTCCCACTGATTCTTTTGCCTGGCGAAGGCAGCGTCATTTATCGCGGACTGGCAACGGCGATTGTCGGTGGAATGTCCTGCAGCCTGTTTTTTACCTTGTTAATGCTACCCAGCCTGTTGCGCATCGGAACGGCGCACCAGGCTCCTGAAACCCTGTCCGGACAACTGGAAAGGCAACCAGTGGAATCGGTCGCCTGACGGAGGAAAAGCACATGAACCGTATTTTCTTGTTAATACTATTGAGCCTGTCTGTCAGCACAGGCTGGGCGCAGTCAGCACCGCCAGCGCCGGTCGTAGTGGATGAAGCCAGGATGGATACATTCTCTGCCGCCCTGTGGGTATCCGGGACTGTGATCAGCCGGCATGACGCCCGAATTGCCGCCGAAACCGATGGACGAATCACCTGGGTCGCGGAAGCCGGCACACACATCGGCAGTGGCGAACCTTTCGCGACCATAGACGATACCGACCTGCAACTTGACCTCAAAGACAACCAGGCCCAGCTTGAAAGCCTGCAGGCCCAAAAGCGCTATCAGGAAATTAACTTCAAGCGCCTCAAACAACTGACTGCGAGCAACATTGGTTCAGTCAATCTAAGGGACGAGGCACAATCCCAGTTAGATATGACCGTCCAGGAAATTCGGCGGGCCGAAGTCACAATTGCCCGGACACAAAGGCGGATCGACCAAACAAGGGTCCTGACGCCGTTTCCTGCTGTCGTTGTTGAACGCCTGGTCCAGGTTGGGGAATTTGTCAGCCGGGGTACGCAGGTCGCACGACTGGTCGATATTGAGAACCGTGAAATCCGGGCCCAGGCTCCATTGACGGTTTCCACTTTCATTCGCGAAGGCCTGGAAGTCACGGTTGAGCATGATGACAAGCAGTTCCTGACCCCGGTCAACCGTGTGATCCCGGTGGGTGACGAACGCTCGCGCATGTTCGAAGTACGAATTGCAGCCGACAATCCCGCCTGGGTAATTGGCAGCCCGGTCCGGGTGGCGTTGCCCAACAGCGACCCACGCGAACTGGTGGCGATTCCACGCGATGCGTTGGTTCTCAGGGGTTCGGAAATGTTCGTGCTCCGGGTCACGGCCGATAACACCGTGGAAAAAGTCAAGGTCGACACCGGTATCGGCCTCGGAAATCTGGTCGAAGTTATCGGTGACGTATCTGGCGGTGATCGCATCGTAACGCGGGGCGCAGAACGCCTGCAGCCCGGACAGGCTGTAGTGATATCCAGCGGGACCTGATTACCGGGAACTTTACATAGAGTTCTTTTGGAAACACAGAGTGGGATTTGGCTTTCTCTCCCTGATCATCATCTGACCGACAGATTCCACTCTGCTCCCGGCCCGGTGGCGCCCCTCTGCCACCGGGCCGATCTTATTCTCTCTGGTCAACGCCCGCTGAATATCACCGCGGCAGCCTGCATGATCAGCTAATCGGTTCAAAGTATTCCAGTGTCCTGGCGAATGCGCTGCATATTATCGGTGATCCGGGACCAAACCGTTTTAAGGACAATCGATACGACCACTGCCATCAGCAGCACCATGGCCAGATAGAGGACGCCACTGAGTCTGAAGAAGTCCGGCGTTGGGAAATAACGCAGGTAAATCTCTTCGAAAAAAGTAAATGAGAATAAGTGCGTCAGGAACAAGGTATAGGCGAATGGGGACATTCTTTCCAGAAAACCGGACAGCCTGCCCGGGTAAGCCACCAGCAAACTCATGATCGCAATACAGCCCAGTACACTGCAGACCTTGACGATAAAATCAGACCAGAGAAAAAAGATCAGGTGCTCCGGCTTTGCCAGCACTACGTAGGCCGCGCTTGCCAGGCTGGTGGCAGCCAGGAACAACAATGTCAGGCCCAGGTTTACTTTCAGGTTTTCAATCACCAAATCCTTTTTCCAGAAATTCAGGAGGATTCCGACATAGAAAGCAAAAACGATGTCGAATCGCAAAAACCACAAGGGATAAATCTCGAAGAAAAAGGCTGACTGCAGGTAGATACACTTGTAGGCCATCCAGACAATGACAGCCACGTTCAGATACCTGACCCGGGCCACTACCAGCAACAAAGGCAATAACAGGAAACAGGTATACAGGTCCTTGAGGAAATACAAGGGCTGGTTGGCGGGGATTCTGTAATACGCGAATGTTGCCTGGAACCAACCCAGCAGATCAAACGGGTAAATCTGCAGGTCCGGGCGCACATTGGGGTCCTGGGCCTGCGCCGGGTATGTGATCAGAACAATGAACAGCAGGTTCGACCAGAACAGGGGCCAGACCAGGCGCCTGGCTTTGCGCAGCAACACCTTAAGGTAACCATATCTTTCGAGGCTTACCACGGCCAGATAGCCTGAAATCAGACTGAGCAGGGGCACACCACTCTTGGCCAGGCCTGCCTTCAGAAATACCATCAGCCAATTGTCAAAATCGAGTGCTGCAGCGCTGTTCATCGGGCTGTAGTGATTGAGGATTCCGAGGTGGGCGAAGGTCATGAACAGGATCATCAAAGGACGGATCATCCGGATTGACGCGGAGGTCTGCGCTGACGGAACAAAGCCTTGGGTCAATTCGATTTTCACGGATCAGACAAGCCGTTCCAGGTTGGGTTACCGCTTCTTGTAACAGATCGGGCCCGTGATCTCCAGCCCGTATCGCAATCGGTCGGTTTTTCATACAATGACAGTCATGAACAAGCAGATTTATGAAAAGCCATTGCATGTCGACTCGGTAAGCGATTGCAATTTTTACCACACCACCGACATTCCGGGAGTCGGGCTTGTCGAGGGGCAGTGGGATTTGCGCAGTGGAGTCGATGAGTACCTTGGCAAGTATGACTTTAGCTCGAAACGTGTGCTCGAGATCGGCCCGGCCACCGGCTTCCTGACCTTTCACATGGAGAAAACTGCGAGAGAAGTCGTCGCCGTGGAACTACCGATGGATCGTAGTTTCTGGAATTCGGTTCCTTACGAGAAACTCGGCCTTGCCCGCCGCAAGGATGATCAGTGGACCGAGGCCGAGGTGCAGTTTTTCGAACATATCGGCCGTATACGAAATGGATTCTGGCTTTGCCACGAAAAATTCAATTCGCGGGCAAAAGTCTACAACGGTTCGTCGGAAAACCTCCCCGATGCCCTGGGAGAATTCGATGTGGCTTTGCTTTCCGCCATCCTGCTCCACGCACGATCACCCGTTTCCATCATGGAGAGCTGCGCACGGCTGGTCAACGATACAATCATCATTACCGAGATGTTCTACCCTGAACTGGGCGAAGACGCGGTTTGTTCCCTGGTACCTGCCGTCGGTAACGATGCCTGGGATACCTGGTGGCGATTCACACCCCGGTTTTTTACACAGTTTCTCGAAGTTCTGGGCTTTTCCGAACACCAGGTGACATTTCACCGGCAACGGGCTTACAACCATACCCACGACATGTTCACCATTGTGTCGTCCCGGCCGTGACATTTGCTGCGGATGAAGAAGAGAGATTCGAGAATGTGCGCATGCAACCGGATTTTCTGATCATTGGCGCGCAAAAATGTGCAACCTCGTGGTTGCACTACCACCTGCGCCAGCACTCTGATATTTTTTTTCCCGAAGACAAAGACAACGAGTTTTTCAGTTATACCGGTAACCTGAACAAACTGGCATTTGATCATTGGCTCCGGCGTTTCGATGGCGCAGCCGCTGTTACCCGAACCGGGGACGCCAATGCTGCCTATTTCTGGACCAACAGCGGCAGCCAGTGGGGCGACAAACCCGGCAGCTTCAACCCGGCCATCCCCGAAAGCATTCGGCAGTTTTTGGGTGACCAGGTGCAATTGATCGTCAGCCTGCGTGACCCGGTTGAGCGAGCCGTTTCAGCTTACCTGCATCATATTGCATATGGCGCCGTACACCCCGACGATACCATTGAGCACATCGCTGCACCGTTGGGCATACTGGATATGGGTTTTTACGGCGCCCACCTGGATAACTGGCTTAAGACGTATCCCGCAAAACAGTTTTTATTGCTCAATGGCCTGCCCGTGGGTCAACTTGCCGGGCTCCGATGGCTGGATGTGATTTGTGCATTCATCGGTGTTCCGCCCTTTCCTGCATCCCACCCGGTCGAGATACCGATATTTCCCGGTGTGCCGAGAAAAGAACTGCCCGATGGTATCTGGGTCTCGGTTGAGCATCCTTCGATTGCCCGTTACCTGCCGTTAAAACGCGCGGCGCCACTGAAATGTATCGGGGACACAAATTATATTCGCCTGATCGGGCGCGCCGAACTTGACCGGCTTCGAAACATCTACCGGCAGGACCAGCAAAAACTTGCGAGCCTGCTGACAGATAGTGAGATCTGTACGCCGGCTTCCGGCGGCTTATTGGAAACCGGCGCAAAAGCCTGAGCATGACCTGGCGCGTTCCAATACTGACCTACCACGCCCTGCATGCCCCGGGTTGGGACTACCACAGCAATGATCATGTAGCGCTGAAACAGGATCTGGAAATGCTGCGGCAACTCGGTTACCGGGTAGTACCGTTGAGTGTGCTCGTCCAGCACCTGTTCGTGAAACCAATTCCGCGGCTGGAACAAGGGCTGTATGCCGCCCTTTCATTTGATGACGGCACCGACCTTGATTATATTGACTTCAGCCACCCTGGTTACGGCCACCTGAAAAGTTTTCATACGCTGCTCACTGAACAGGCAGGACTTGGCTGGGATGGTGGCGTCCCGGTTGGCACCAGTTTTGTGATCGCCTCGCCACAAGCGCGCGCTGAACTGGATGTAGCCTGCATCGCCAGCCGCGATCAGTGGCGCGACAACTGGTGGCCGGAGGCAGCACGCGGTGGTGTGCTGGAAATAGCCAATCACAGCTGGGATCACACGCACCCCAGCCTGAAAAGCCTGGCAGTGCCTGAACAACACCGTGGCCACTTTTCCGGCATCAGTGATTTTGCTTCTGCGGACACGGAGATTCTCAAGGCTGAGCAGTTTATCCGGCAGCATAGCGGCCACTTGTCCGTGCCGTTATTCGCGTATCCGTACGGCGAACACAACGAGTTTCTGTCCAGTGAGTATTTCCCTGCCCGCCGACAATGGTTTGAAGCCGCTTTTACCACCGCTGGCAAACCGGTGACCACAAGCAGCACGCGCTGGCAAATGCCCAGGATTGTATGCGGGCAGCACTGGCAAACCCCCGCCGGGCTGGAGTCAATCCTGTCGCCCTAGTCCGGTCAATATGCGGGCTCAGGGAGCACAGACCACTGCTCTGGGCCGATATAAACTCAGAAGCAGACCCGCTACACCGGGCCGAACCTATTCTTTGCGGTCAAGCCAGAACTCGATGCCCTGGGTGTTGAGGACCACATCGTTTTGCACGATTTCACGGATCTGTTGTTCAGGCAGGGTCACTCCGTGCTCCTGTGCACCACTCAATAGCCAGTCCATCATGTGCGTTTCAATCAGCTGGGTCCTGTTTTCATCATTTGCGTGCGTTCTGGCAATATTCACCAAATGGCTTATGGCATCTTTCAACCTGTTCACCATCTGCGAAATATTCTGAACACGCCCAAAGTGGGTCAGGTACATATTTTTGGGCGACTTCTCCATCATCCGGTCAATGGAGGCAATCAAGGCTTCCGGGTCGAATTGAGTGGGTGTGGTTGTGGGAAAAATAAAAGCCCCACTTGCTGTATCGAATTCACGGTAGGAAAGGCCGAAGGTATCACCTGTAAACCAACCGCTGCTCTGTTCGTCCCAGACGCAGAAATGGTGCCTGGCGTGGCCCGGTGAATCCATGAACGACAGGGGCCGTCTACCGACAAGCAGGCTGCCACCATCTTCCATCGTAATTACCCGCTCAGCTGGTATGGGCTTGAGTGTGCCGTACATGGCATCGAACTCTTTATCGCCATAGACACCGCGAGCACTGGCTTCAAGCCTGGATGGGTCGATCATGTGGCGCGCCCCGTAAGGATGGACCACGAACTGCGCATTCGGCAGTCGAGCCATCAACTCTCCCGCACCACCCGCGTGGTCGAGGTGAACATGCGTGACGATGACGTGGCTCACCTCGTCGGGGCTTCTGCCGCGGCTCTCGATTACCTTCAGGATCCGCTCAACACTGGAGTTGCTTCCCACTTCAATCAGAGCCAGGGCATCATCCGTTTCCAGCAGGTAGCAGGCCGCCATCAATGGCCGGACCATGCCGCTGTCCAGGGCGACGATACCGCCTTCATATTCAAAAGCTGTAATGCAGTCCGACATGGCCTTTTCCTTGTGATACCTTAGTCGATTCGATGTAAATTCTTGATCAACAAGGCAGTATAAATCAATGCGTGAGGAAGGGGCAGAATCAGTGTGTCATGACGAACAACCGGCCGACATATTGCCTGGCGTAACTCATGCAATATTCGCGCTCGCCTGAAGCAGAATTTTATAGTGCGCTCATCTTTTCATTTAATCTTCATTTCCTTGCTCATCGTGTTGATGATGATACCGGGCCGTCTGCCCGCCAATGAACTGGAATTCATGATCGACGGGGTTGAGGAGCCTGAGCTCAGCAATGTCCGTAACCGCGTCGAGCCCTTCCAGCTCACACGCAGTTCCAGTTATTCAAAAAGATATCTCGAAAACCTGCGCCACAAATCAGAGCAACGGGCCAGGGAAGCACTGCGGCCTTACGGCTACTATCACGCAACGGTCGACAGCGGGATCAGGAAAACCACGGACGGTGGATGGGTCCTTGAACTTCATATCACGCCCGGCCCGCCACTGGTCATCAGGGAGCTGAATCTTGAGCTGCGGGGAGATGGCTCAAAACTCGAAGATTTACAGAAGTGGCAGGCAGCGTGGCCTCTGGCCGTTGGAACCAGGCTGATCCAGCCTCAGTGGGAACAGCAAAAACAGAAGGCGCTGGATGTAGCCAATGACTATGGCTACCTGCTGGCGGAGTTTACACAGCACGAACTGGCGGTGGATCTGGAACGCAATGAAGCCGCATTGACCTTGATCCTGGAGACGGGCGAGCAAGCCGTAATAGGCGAAGTGAGTTTCCTGCAGGACGCGGTCAAACCCCGTGTTCTCAAAAACCTGCCGCGCTTTAAAACTGGAGACCCATACAATGCATGGTTGCTGGAAAGATTCCGCATCGACATCTGGAGGACAGGGTATTTCAGTAGTATTGAAATCGTGGAAGACCGGCAGTTGGAGGAATCACCCCCACGTGTCAATCTCGCTGTCAGAATGGAACCGCGTAAACTGAATACCTACCAGGGCGCCATTGGAGTTGGGAGTGACACCGGGCCCAGGTTACAGTTCAGCTGGAACCGGCACCTGATATCAAAAAATGGCGACAACTTATCCCTTGCAACAGGCTGGCAGCAACACAACAATGAGTTGTTTGTCCGCGGAAATTACCGTATTCCACGCCGGGTCAAGGCCCAGCAGTTCTGGGTGGTAGATTTACTGATCAAAAAGGAAAATGAAGATCTCAAAGTCAGGGAAAATGACTTTGACGAGAACCTGATCAAACTGGCAAATGGAAACATCAACGATTACTCACTGCGCCTGGGCCGCCTGAAAATCCGCAACCGCAACCACGGATACATGCAGTTATTCGAAACCATCTATACCGAGTACCTCAGGGAATCCATTGACTATAGAGTTAATCCCATCGACCCGCCGGTACTGGTCCGCCTGCTGGCCCGGGACGCAGGTGAAATACCCCTAGCCAGAACGGATCAATACTTTATGCTCGGGATCAATTACGATCTGCCGGATATCAGGGGAAACGGTTTCCAGATGGTCGGACAACGCCATCGCGCCTCGGCTTTCACATCGAATGGGGCATGGGGTTCGGATGTCGATTTCAGCCAGGTCTATTTTTCAAGCCGCTGGAACTTCATCAGGGGCAAACGCTGGAAATTTCATTTGCGCGGAGAAATTGGTTATTCGGATGCAAAGGTCGAGGATATTTTGCTTGAAATTGAAGGCCGACCGATTGAAATCTCGTTGACGGAACTGCCCAATCTCTACCGCTTCAAGGCGGGTGGCAGCACCAGTGTCCGGGGGTATAATTTTGAGAGTCTGAGCAGCAACGGCATCGGCTCCAACAACATCATCACGGCCAGCGCGGAAGTGGAATACATGTTTCGCCCCAACTGGTCGCTCGCTGCTTTCTTTGACGTGGGCAATGCTTTCAACGACTGGAGCAACATTGACCTGAAAAAGGGTGCTGGCGTGGGTATCCGCTGGTACAGCATCGCAGGGCCCCATTCGCGTGGATATAGCACAAGGCATAGATCATCCCGGATAAACCCTGGCGGATCCATTTCACCATCGGGACTTCCCTGTTATGAAACGTCGCTGGATAAAAGCCTTCCTGATCTTCATGGTGGTTATGGCCAGCCTGCTACTGGGCGGCGTTTATGGAATTTTACACACGACCGCCGGCGCCCAGGATGTTGTTGTCCTTTGTCGAGCACCAGTTGGACGATTCGCTGGAACTTGGGGAAATTTCCGGAACCCTCAGCTCGGGTCTCGAGATCGACACGATTGATTTTCGTGATGTGAACATGGCCGTCACACTGACTAAGACCCGCCTCGCCGTAGAGCCGGAGTTTTTTCCACTGCTCGTTCAAATACATTTTATTGAAGTTTCTACCCTGAAAATCAGGCAAGGAAACCCTCCGGCAGCAATCACTCAAACGGCGGAAACAACGGATTTGGGGGAAACCCTGGCATCGCTGGCGCTTCCAATTCCGGTCATTCTGTCCCGGCTGGAGTTGGGCAGCATCGAATACTTCAGTCCTTCGGGCGCCCCTGTATTCTCAGCGGAACACATTTCATCATCACTGCGGCTCCATGATGTCCTTGAGGTTGGCCACCTGGCGCTGGAATCAAACCAGTCAAGGATCGAACTGGACGGCAGCGTGGGATTGTCAGCGCCCTTCCCTGTTTCCCTGAACAGCAAGGCAAACCTGGCGCTGGATGGAGAAACCATTGGAAACCTGGAGCACATTGATGTCCAGGCCAGTCTCCATGGTGAGCTGGAAAAAAGCCTGCAAATCAATATCACCACCGCGACCCCGGAACTGAACATCAGCGGCGAATTACACGAATTACTTGGTGAGCCCATCTGGGACCTGTCGCTAAAATCCACTGAATTGCCCTGGCCGCTGGCTCCCGATGAGAGTCAACAGGGTGAGGAATTTTTCATCGAATCCCTTGACCTCAACAGCAAGGGCCGGATCGGTGACTACAAACTTGAAACAAGTTCAATTCTGCACATCCCCGGCACGGATCCAGTCACGCTGAATTTAAATGGCAATGGCGATGAAACCGGCATGGTGATCACCGCGCTTCACCTGGCCAGCCGGCAACTGGAGCTTGCAGCCGAAGGGAATATTCAATGGCAGGATGAAGAGACCGTCAGGCTCAGTGCTCAGCTTGACCGCTTCGACCCGTCCACCTTGCTGCCTGGCTGGCCGGAGGAACATCACCTGCAAGGCCGGTTCGAGCTTGCCCTTGGCAATGACGGTCTGGAATTACCGGAGATGCAATTCCGGTTATCGGATACGTCTACGCGCGTGGATGCCAGGGCCACCATCGACCTGGACCAGGGAGTGCTGGAAGCTGACCTTGCCTGGAACGACGTCGGCTGGCCGATTGCCGGAGAAGAGCCTGAATTCTTCAGCCAGGCGGGTGAAGTGCACCTGTCCGGTTCGCCTGATGACTGGGTCCTCAGAGGCGACACCACAATACAGACTGCAGGCTTTCCTCCCGGACAGCTGCATCTGGACGCAAATGGAAGCCGCGAGTCGGCTGTGGTGAACATCGTGGATGGCCAGGTGTTCGGTGGCGACCTGACCGGCAACATTGAATTTGCCTGGACAGAAGGGACAAACTGGTCAGCCAGGCTGAACGCCAAGGGGATTGAAACAGGCATCCTGCTGCCTGACTGGCCCGGTTCCATCAGCACTGAGCTGAAGGCGGATGGCAGCCTGGAGCCCTTCCGGCTCAAGCTGGATATCCTGCGACTGGACGGTGAGATTCGTGAGCGTCCACTGACTGCTTCGGGTCAACTTCAGTTGCAAGGCGAGCAACAACTGGATGCAGATATTCGAATGGCGTCAGGAAACTCCAGGCTGCATTTACAGGGCGAGTTGTTTGCCGCTGAAGGGCTGGATTTTTCCCTGAATATCGATGATCTTGGGCACTTCCTTTCGTCTGGCTCCGGCTCTGTGCAAGCGAAAGGACAGGCTTCACTGCTACCGGGCAAACCACGCCTGCGGCTAAATCTGGATGCTGAACAACTGGGCTGGGATGGTTTTTCGGTTCAGAAACTCAGTATTCACGACAGTGCCATTCTGTCCGCGGATACCATTGCCGGCTTGCTGCTCGTAGCCAGCCAAATCGAGGTAAACAGCCAGTCGGTGGATGAAATCAGGCTGGATCTTTTCGCTGACCATGCAAGGCAGTCAATCAGCCTGGCCGCCTCTTATTCCGGAGTCGAGTTTTCCACTCATTTGAACGGTGCGCTGATTGACTGGCAACACACGATCGAAGCGGGCTGGACCGAGGCTGCCTGGAATGGACAGATTGAGTCCATCACGCTTGGCAATGGCGGCCAGCTGGCCCTACGACTCGAAAAACCGTCGCCAATACAACTTTCCGCGAACAGCGCCTCGCTTGAAAATGCCTGCATCTCGACCGTAGAGGCTCAAAGAATCTGCCTGAACACTCAATGGCAAAGAAATGGCGTCTACTCAGCCAGCGTAGTCCTGCACGAATTCCCGCTCAGTATCGTGGAGGAATTTCTTGATAATGGCCTGACGTTTACCCAGCGACTCAGCGGTGAATTCAGCTTGAACGGGGCATCCAGCAAGCCGCTCTCCAGCCAGGCCCGGATTGATATATCACCCGGTGTAATCGGTACCAGATCGGAATCTGGATTTTCTCTGGAAACCGGTGCGGGTGTTGTCGGTTTCAATCTTGACCGGGGCAAGCTGGTGACGGGCGCCTTCGACCTTCCACTGCCAGGCAACGGCGAAATCGACATTGATTTCCAGCTACCGGATATTTCCGCTGGCGAAAACACGCAGATCGATGGCCATGCCGTAATTACCCTGCATGACCTCGGAGAATTTTCACCGCTGCTTCCTTTCTTTGACCGGGTAGCGGGAAAATTCGATGCTCAACTTGATGCGTCCGGGGATGCGCTCCGCCCTGTCTTGAGTGGATATATATCCATCGCTGATGGGCTGATTCAACATGATGCGAGCGGGCTGAATCTGCATGATATCCAGTTGGCGGGCAGCCTGCTCGGTGGCGGTCAATCCCGTTTATCCGGTAGTTTCAAAGCGCAGGAGGGTAGCGGTGAACTACAGGCCGATATTGATCTGTCCGATGTCCTTTCACCCCGGTTTGAAATGACGCTCACAGGCGAGCAGCTGACCCTGTTCGACTCTCCAGAACTTTTGCTGGTTGCCGAACCCGATATTAAATTGGGCTGGAATGACGGCGCCATCGAAATCAATGGCAGGATCCTGATTCCACGCGCCCGGATTGCACCCAAAACCATACCCGCCAGCACCAGTTCGGAAAGCGCGGACCTGGTCATAGTGGCGGGGGAAATCCCAGGATCGGATAAAGAGGAGAAACCGGAACAGGAACTGGCCATCCACGGTGACCTGGAAATCGCACTCGGCGACGAGATTGAGCTGGATCTTGGCCTGGCCGTGGCGCAACTGGACGGCAGCGCCATTTTTTCCTGGCAAGACCAACTGGTGCCCATGGCAACGGGGCGCTACGGCATCGTGGGTGAGATAAACGCCTTCGGCCAACGGCTTAGCATTACCGAGGGATCCATCAGCTTTCCAGACATCCCGGCCGACAACCCACACCTGGATATCCGCGCTGTGCGCCAGATTTACGGCAACTCCGAAATCCGCCGGGCAGGGGTATTCGTCAACGGAACCCTGAAAAGGATGGTCGTGGAACCGTACACTGACCCGATGACCACCCGGGAAAGGGCACAGACGCTGCTGATCACCGGTAGCGACTTCAATATGGAACAAGGTGTGGGCGCCGTGGACATCGGAACCTACATCGCACCCCGTTTATTTCTCAGTTACGGAATCGGCGTTTTCGAAGATGAAAACGTGATCAGCCTGCGCTATGACCTGGGCAGAAGATGGGGGGTCAAGGTGACTTCCGGGCAGCGTACATCCGGCATTGACATTAACTACGTAATCGAACGCTAGGATGTTATGAAAAGAAACTTGTCATTCTATTGTCTTATAATAAAGGCTCTCCCAGGCATTCAGATCAGGAACCTTGCTCCTACAGTGAAAGCTGCACTTCGTATCACTCTGCTCCTGTTTACAAGCCTGCTGCCCTGGCAAGCGGTTTATGGCCAGGCGGCTTTCCCGGAACCCAACTGGGGGCGCGCATTAGCCGTCGAAACCGCGCATTCGATCGATACGGACAGCGTACTGAAAACCTTGTACCAGTCGGCTCGTGCCGGTGACAACAGGCAAGTCCTGGATACACTTCTAACCGCAGAGCAGAACAGTAACTGGCCGGTTCCAGCCAGGGAATACACCATCTGGTCCTTTGCCATTGGCCTGTCTGATATGGGCGTGAACACCGTCAGCCCGGAAGTGCTGGAATACCTGTCCGCATACCAGCCCCGAACGCTGGTAGCACATGATGACCGGGACAATGTCGGCGTTCCCCTGTTCAATATCAGCGCAGCGGCCACCGGTGTTCGCAATGCGTGGGCCCGCCGGCAGGGTCGAGACAAAGCGGAAATATTGCTTCGAAATGATCCCGCTCTCTGGATCAATGCCTATCTCGGGGCAGAACCGACGGCGCGCAGGGGGTTTACCGATGCCCTGGATTTTGCTTCGGATGAGCAACTGGAGAGCCTGGCCCGTTCGGCCATCGAACGCCTGGACGGCCGCCCCAGCCTGACCGCCGTCGCCGGAAAATCCGCATTGATTCTCGGCGACCGCAACTTATTGCAGCATACCCTTGACCTGGGAAGCGGACCGGATCTGCACCACATTCTGAAAGCAGCATCAAAGAGCCTGAACGCCAATGAGAACAGAGCTTTACTGTTCCATGTCATCCGCCACGGTCCAAACACAAAGGCAGGCCTGGCTATCGCACAACTGGCGCCGTCTTTGCTGGATGACCTGGCAGTGCGCGAGAAGATGTTCGAAATTCTGGAGAGCCGCGACCTGGGCTCGTCCGCTGCACTGGTACTTGGCTCGAGCACAGAACCGGCGATCCATGCGCGCTTGAACACGATAGCGGCCGGCAAAGAAGGCCTCGCCTCTCAACGGGCATCGCTGGCAATCGATGCCGGCCATCAAGGCAGGGAGGCAGGCCGATGAAAACTCCCGTCTGTGCAGTCCTCACGTTCCTGCTCCTGCTTTCGTTCACAGGGTTCAGCAAGCTCGCCGCCCAGGCAGCCCGGGTCGTCGAGTGGGTGGACGATGCACCAGCCAGCGACACTGCGAAGATCGCCCTGGGTTACCCTGTACCGGTCCCGGTCGACACACCTTTGCCTTTCGATGGATTTCGTACCTACAGCGGGCTGCATGCACGCCACCAGGACCTTGCGAACACGACACCCTGGGCTCACGCCATTGAGATCGGCGAAACCCGGGCCGGTCGCACTATCTGGGCCTATCAACTCGGCGATGCCGATATTGATACCGTCACTGGTACACCGGAACAGGCCATGCTGACCAATGGCGGCATCCATGCCCGCGAGTGGCAATCCCCGGAAGTTGCCACTGGCATCATCGAACTGCTGGCACTGGCCGAAGACGACCATCACCTGATCAGCTACTTGCGGGATAACGCCAATATCCTGGTAATCCCCATCCTCAATATTGATGGTTTTTTACAAACCCAGAGAATTCCCGGCAGGAACTGGCTGGGTACAGATCCGGATGACCCCGCGGATTCTCCCCGGGATGGCCGCATGCGGCGTAAGAACATGCTGGACGTGGATGAAAATTTGGCGACACAGGGGGATCATTTGCTCGGAGTAGACCTCAACCGCAACAACCCCCCTTTCTGGAATACCAACTCCAACCGTTCCTCGGACGATCCTGACAGCATCGTTCACCATGGCGCGTCACCCCATTCCGAACCGGAAACGCAGGCACTGGTCACCGCTGTCGAGCTGGGTCCGGCTGACAAACTCAGCATGTACACCGACATGCACTCTTTCTCCCAGGTGCATTTCTGGGGCCATAACGGTAATGACCGCCTGGCCAGGCTAACGCAAAAACTGTTGGCCACGTTTTCGAATCATCACCGTGCCTTCGACGCCGGTAAATTCTACGGTTTCAGCTCCGCGCAAAATGTCCCCCGAAATCAAGGCATCGGCCTGACCGATGAACTTTTCACTTACGGCTACCAGGTACCGTCCTGGACGCTCGAAATTGAGCCTTCCCGCGACGGCGGCACGGATTACGGCGGACTGGGCCGCAACGGACACGATGGGTTCATCCTGCCGGAATCGGAAGTCGAGCGTGTGCGCACCGAACTGGCGCAGACCTTTGCCGTGGCTTATTACCAGCAAGCCGGCCCGCCCTCAATTGCCGCTGTACGCTTCACCGACCAGCAAACAGGCGCGGTGGTCTTCGAAGCTGAGTGGGATGTGACCGGTGACACGAGCCGGGAACTTTACACTTTCCAGGCTCAGCCACTGCAACTGGAACGCGACTACAGCGTGTGGCTGGCCTTCGACAAACCCATGCGCTGGCGTGATGAAGGCGAAATCGCAGTGCTTCCGGGTCAGCCGCCAGGTACACTTGACGTGGACGCAAAAACTACCATAGACGGCATGGAACTGACCGCAAGCCTGGACCAGGCACAATGGCTGCAAATGCCTGGAAATTCGCCGGACGGCTACCTGCATTACCGGGATGATGCATTGTCGGCAAATTTCCGCTACCCCGCGGATGACAACAACAACGACCTGATTAACGGCACGGCGATGACCACGCTGGAGATCAGCACCTTCGACATGACCGGGAGCCGGACCGACGCCGACCCGTCAACAGTGGCGTACTGGGAAGATGGCGGCTGGGCCGGCTACGAGGACAGCGGCGGTAATGATTTCACCGACCGGGGCGGCGCCGATACAAGCATCCGGATCCAGGTCACGACAGATCAAGAGGGTGACCCCTTTGTTATCGAGGCGGGAACATCTTCCGCCTGGTTCGACCCATCCCGCAACGGTGAAGGATTCATGCTGGAAATCCTCGCCAAAGATCGTGCAGTAATGTACTGGTTTACCTATGACGACGAGGGTGAGCAGGACTGGTACATAGCCGTGGGGGATATCCGGGGCAACCGCATTCTGTTTCCCGAGCTAATCCAGGCATCGGGCGGAATATTCGGGCCGGACTTCGACCCCGAAATGGTGACACGAACCATTGTGGGATCAGCCAGTTTCATCTTCTCGGGATGCGATACCGGCGCAATGGACTGGCTCATCGACAAGGACGGAAACGACCGCCGCCAAGGACGCATGAACCTGCGACGCCTGTCCCGGGTAATGGGCATCGACTGCGGCAATCAGTCGCTGCCTCCTGATCTCGATGAAGGCCGCTTGAGCGGTTCCTGGTACGATCCGGCTCATTCCGGGGAAGGATATGTACTGGAGATTCTGACCGATGAGCGGGTCCTTGTTTACTGGTTCAGCTTCGATTCCCAGGGAAACCGCCGCTGGTTTTTCGGTACCGGAGAAATCAGTGATGGCAGACTGCTATTCGAGGAGATGTTCACCACACACGGCGGAATATTCGGCCCCGGTTTCGACCCCGCGAAAGTTGAACTCAGACCATGGGGTTCGTTGGAACTCGATATTAATTGTGAAAGCGGATCTGCGGACTTCTCATCCACCGAGGAGGGCTTCCCCGCTGGCAGTCTCAACCTCACACGCCTTACGTCCCTGGATGATCTGAGCTGCAAAGACTGAGCTTCTGGACGGGCACAGGCACCTTAGCCCCCATATAACATGAGTTTCGCTCGTCAGAGGTATCGGCTACCTGTATGCAATATGCACCCAAATCCTATTACAATATGCAGCTTTCACTATTTTTGCGGAGAACGGTTGTGAACGATCAGGAAAAGCACATGCACTGTACGAACAAGTTCATCGAACTTGCCAATGAGCTGAAGAAAGAAGACATCGATATTTCCATGGTCTCGGGTTCTCTGATGACTGCCTCCTGCATCTATGCAACCTATGTTTCTGCAGGCAATAATGGAGCCCTGGAATCATCGGGTATTGACAAGGTGGTCCAGATATACCGCCGGACACTGGAACATCACCAGGCCCTCAAGAAAACCCAGCTCCAGGGGCAGACCAAAAATTGATCTCAGCACTGCTGACACTGGCGTTTTTTATAACGGCCCTGGCTTATTCCATGGTGGGATTCGGCGGCGGTTCTACCTACAACGCCCTGCTGGTTCTCGCAGACGTCGATTACCGCCTGATTCCAACCATAGCCCTCATCTGCAATATCCTGGTGGTATCGGGTGGCGTCTACTGGTTCTGGCGCGAGGGTCATTTCAACTTCCGGGAAATCCTGCCGTTTGTCGCCCTGTCGGTCCCCATGGCCTGGCTGGGAGGACGCATCCCGGTCTCCCAGCAATGGTTCGTGGGCCTGCTGGGTTTTACCCTGCTGTTAACGGCTGTGCAAATGCTTGCCGCCCGGATCCGGGCGGATAACAATCATCGTCACCAGCGTGTAAACCCCTGGCTGGCCGGGCTTCCGTCAGGCGCGGCCATTGGCCTGCTCTCTGGTATGGTGGGTATTGGAGGTGGCATATTTCTCTCGCCCCTGTTGCACGTGACCCGGTGGGCAAGTGCATACAAGATTGCGGCTGCCTGCAGTGCGTTTATACTGTTCAACTCAATTGCCGGCCTGGCGGGACAATTGATGAAGCAGGCTGCGAGTGAACCTTCACAGCAATGGGCTGGAGAACAGTTGATTAATTCCTGGCCATTGTTCCTGGTGGTGGTAGCTGGCGGACAAATCGGCAGCCGACTGGGCTCCAGGCACCTGCCGGAACGGTGGGTCAAGGGCTTGACTGCCGCCCTGGTGCTTTACGTTGCAGCGCGTTTGCTGTTGAAATGGTACGAAATGACTTTTGGACAATAGAGATATGCAGATACCCCTCAGGATTACCGAAGCTACACCACTGCAGGATCTCCTGCGGCGCCCACTGCGCGAGTTGCGCATGTCCGTCATTGACCGCTGCAATTTCCGTTGCACCTACTGCATGCCGGAAGACTCGCTGCAGGGACGGGGCGTTTTTCTACCCCTGGTGAAGCTCCTGACCGATCACGAAATCGAAGACCTGGTGTATACCTTTGTCGACCTGGGTGTACGCAAGCTTCGCATCACCGGTGGTGAACCCTTGCTCCGGCCCGGGCTGCCTGGTCTGATTCATGCGCTGGCGGCAATTCCCGAACTCGAAGACATTGCGCTGACGACGAACGGCGTCATGCTGCCCCGCCTGGCCGATGACCTGGCTGAAGCGGGGCTTGGCCGTATCACGGTCAGCCTGGATACACTGGACGAGGCCGTACTCGACCGGATGAGTGGCGGCAAGGCCCGGCTCTCCCAAATCCTGGACGGCATCTCAGCCGCAGAATCGGCCGGTTTCAAGCGCATCAAGATCAACACCGTGGTACAGCGCGGCATAAATGATCATACGATCATAGATCTGCTGGCCCATTTCCGCGGCAGCGGTCACAGCGTCCGCCTGATCGAATACATGGATGTGGGCAACTGCAATCACTGGGACGTTTCTGAAGTTGTACCGTCGGCTGAATGGGTTGAAAAAATCAATGCGCAATGGCCGATCAGGCCGGTGCAAAGGCGAACCGCGGCCGAAACAGCCCAGCGTTACGAATACGTGGACGGCCAGGGTGAAATTGGCCTGATCAGTTCCATTTCCAATCCTTTTTGTGGCGGCTGCACTCGCGCCCGTGTCACGGCCGACGGAATTTTTTATACCTGCCTGTTCTCCAGCAAGGGTACTAACCTGATGCCGCTGATCCGGCATAACGAGGACCCTGCTGATCTCCGCAAACGGATCAGGTCTGATTGGGAACAACGGGACGATCGCTACAGTGAAGAACGCGGCCAGCCCGGACACGACCAGAAAAAAGTTGAAATGTACCGAATGGGTGGATGAATTGAAAACCATCAAGGTCAGGTATTTTGCGGCATACCGGGAAGAAACCGGAATCGGGTCTGAAACGGTCAATACCGGCGCGGGCACCCCCGCTGAACTGTTTGCCGAATGCTCTGCAAGGCATGAAGGACTGCAATCTTATTCCGCTGCCCTGGTTGCCATCAATGATGAAATGTCAGACTGGAACGCTGCCCTGAGCGAGGGTGACGAAGTACTTTTTTTCCCACCGGTGGCAGGCGGATGAACCGCTTCGAGATCACATCTCAGGCCATTGACCCGGATGCTTTCAGGAAACAATTGCTGGATCCGGCCTGCGGCGCTTATGTCCAGTTCGATGGCTGGGTGCGTAATCACAACGAGGGACAGCGTGTGCTGCGCCTGGAATACGAAGTCTACGAACCGCTGGCGGTAAAAGAAGGCCAGGGCATCATCGATGAAGCCATTGAGCGCTTTGGAGTAAGTAATGCCTGCGGCGTGCACCGAAGCGGATTATTGGAATTATCCGATATAGCGGTCATTGTGGGTGTCTCCTCGCCACACCGGGATGCCGCTTTCCAGGCATGCCGTTACATTATCGACGAAACCAAGGCCAGGCTGCCGATCTGGAAAAAAGAATACTACGAAAACGGCAAAGCCGAGTGGGTAAACTGCAAACACTGCGGACTGTAAGAGGTCGCTTGCAAGCGACCTCTTACAACTCCCCTATCATCTTTCTGACGATTGCTTCCGCCTCTTCCGGCATACCATCCGGATGTAACCAGGTTCCACGCTTTCCTCCCGATTTGAACAGCAGACGTATATTGCTTATTTCCAGCGCCGCGTTGACCGGTTTGGTCAGATCCCAGATGGTCAGAAGTGCAACCGACAGGCCGGTGAGCGCTTCCATCTCCACACCCGTTTTCTCCGCGATCTCGGCCACACAAAACAGTTCCACCGACTGATCCTCAGGCCGCGGGAACGAGTGGACCATTACCCGGTTAAGCGATATGGGGTGGCACAGCGGAATCAGGGACGGTGTCTGTTTTGCCGCCTGAATTCCGGCAATTTCCGCCATTGCCAGTGGATCCCCTTTCGGTAATTTTCCTTCCATCAACAGAGAAAATGCCTGTTCACCCAGGTGAATCTTCCCAGCTGCAATGGCTACCCGGCGGCTTACGGCCTTGCTTGATATATCAGCCATTGACCAGTGTTGACTCTTTGTTTTACTCATTGGATTCAGCATCCTTCAATTCTTGTTGCGCATCCGGCCAGCATACCACCGGGCAATCAAATCCCGTTCTTCATCACTCATTTGCGTGGCATTCGCCAGCGGCATGGACCGGGTAACGATCACCGCGTTAAAAATAATCAATGCCTGCATATCAACCGCTTCCTCACGGTCCAGCAATATACCCACCGGCGCCGCTGCAAAACCCGGGTGATCCGGCCTGGCCGCATGACAGGTAACGCAACGCGCCTGAATCACCGGCATTATCTCGGCCGTCGACGGGAAAGCATTGTTGTCGACAATATCCAGTTTTGGCTCGGGCCGCAAAGCAAAAATCAACGCGGCCAGCAACAGCAGGGAGAACGGCAACACCAGTCTGCTGTGTTTTTCGAGGTGCCGGATATTGAACCAGTGACGAATCCCTACTCCAACGACCGAAATCACCAACAGCACCAGCCAGTTCCACGGGTGGCTAAAGGTACCGGCGTAGTGACTGCTGATCATGATGAACAGCACCGGCAGAGTGAAATAGTTATTGTGCCGGGAACGCGCCAGGGCATTTCTACCCTTTTGTGGATCAGGCATCCGCTGCTCATTCACCGCCTCAACCAGGTCTTTCTGGGATGGAATGATGACAAAAAATACGTTGGCCACCATGATGGTCCCGATTGCCGCACCCACATGCATGTAGGCGGCACGGCCACTGAGAAGCTGGCTCAGCAGCCAGGAAAGCAGGGCGAACCAGGCAAAGATCAGCAAAGCCGCCAGGACCTGTTTTTTAACTAGCGGGGAGCGACACAGAGCATCGTAAAACAGCCAGGAAAGCACCAGTGAAGCGATCCCGATAGCAACAGCCTGCGGACTGGACAGGTCCGCGACCCGGCTGTCCACCATAAAAACACCGGCATTCCAGTAATAAAGTGTGCACAGCAATGCAAACCCCGTGAACCAGGTGAAATAGGCCTCCCACTTGAACCAGTGCAAGCTGGCTGGCAGGCGTTCAGGGGGCCACCTGGTATTTTTGCAGGTAATAGAACCCTCCCCCGTGAACTGCCCACAGGTCGCCTGCGATATCACCCCCGGAAGTTTGTCTTTCAAGGTGGTTTTCCAGCCAGTTGAAATAGAACGAAGCGCCGATCCAGGCTACACCGGTGATGAAATGCGCCCAACGCAGCAACAGGCTCAGCCACTCCTGCAGGTAAGCTTCCATTAGCCCTCCACCAAAAGCCGCACGGCCTCCAGGTGCTGCAGCTTTGATTCCTTGTCCAGGAACGAGGCTTTGAAACTGTTATTGACCAGTTTGATGATTTCATCTACAGACAGATCGACCGCGTCCACAAGCGCGTTGAAATTATCATTCATGTAGCCACCGAAGTAGGCCGGGTCGTCCGAGTTCACGGTGGCCTTCAGACCGGCCGCAAGCATCGTTCTTATCGGGTGGTCCTTCATGTCACTGACCACGGCCAGGCGGAGATTGGACTGCGGGCAGACGGTCAACGGCATTTTCAGTTCCACCAGGCGCCCGACCAGCGCCGGGTCTTCCAGTGACCGGTTTCCATGATCGATGCGGTCCACCCGAAGCCCGTCAAGTGCTTCATAAACGTACTCCGGAGGCCCTTCCTCTCCGGCGTGTGCAACCCGCTTCAGCCCCAATTCACCGGCACGATCAAAAACGTCGAAAAATTTACTGGGTGGATGCCCGACTTCCGAGGAATCCAGTCCGACCCCGGCGATCCGCTCCAGGAAAGGCCCGGCTTCTTCCAGCGTGGCAAATGCATCATCCTGATCCAGGTGCCTGAGGAAGCACATGATCACGCGACTGCTGATGCCCAGTTGCCGCTCACCGTCCCGGAGCGCTGACCAGATGCCTTCGAATACGGTCTCGAAAGCGACACCACGCGAAGTATGGCCCTGGGGGTCGAAGAAAATCTCCGTGTGCACGACATTATCGTCGCGGCAGCGAAGCAGGTAAGCCCAGGTCAGATCGTAAAAATCCTGTTTGGTCAGTAACACGGACATGCCCTGGTAGTACAGGTCCAGAAAATCCTGCAGGCAATCGAAATCATAAGCTGCGCGGATGGACTCGACATCGGCAAAAGGCAAGGTAACTCCATTGCGCTGCGCCAGGTCAAACATCATTTCCGGCTCCAGGCTGCCCTCGATATGGATGTGCAGTTCGGCCTTGGGAAGATCTTTTATCAATTGTTTTCTGGTATCCATGAGCCATCCTTCTCCTTCTTCGTGGCCATTCATTATCCGCGGTCCCTAATTACTGTCTTTACCCAGGGTCATCAACTGGGCAACCAGGCTGAGTGCAATGGTAGCAGGCTGCTTTCCACGAATGCCGCTTAGCCCGATCGGGCAGACCAGCCTTTCAAGCTGTGCTGGTTGGATGCCGCGCTGCTCCAGGCGGTGGACAAAACGGCGGCGCTTGGTGCCGGAGCCGATCAAACCCAGCCAGGCAAAATCGCCGCGCTGCAGAACCTGCAGGCAAATATCTTCATCCAGTTGATGGCTGTGGGTCATCACGACAAAAAAGCTGCCTGCTTCCGCTCTGGCAACCTCAGCCTCGGGATCACCGCTGTGAACGGTTTCAAAGGCATCAGGCAAACCCGGTGGAAACAAGCCTTCCCTGCCGTCAATCCAGGTCACCCGGAATGGCAGGGGTGACAGGGTCCTGGCCACTGCCTGACCGACGTGGCCGGCTCCGAACAACATGACATGCCTTACACCTTCGGCCGGGGGCTCCAGCCACCATGTCCGCCCCCCGGATTCAACGGAAATGATGCACTCTTTTGTTTCACTTTCCTGCCTCGCGTGAAGCAGATCCTGCGCTGTTTCAGCTATCCCGATTGGCATAGAATCATCTGCGGTCATACCATGGGTAATGACCCGTTTACACGATGCAGCCCCATCCACGTTTGATGCCAACACAACAGGCTCACTGCTTTGTTGTGCCGCCAGCAAGGCATCCAGCCAGTCGGGAGCACCCGGTCCGTACACTTCGTACAGAAGCGTCACCGCTCCTCCGCAACACTGGTTCAAGGCCGGTCCCAGGCCATAAACTTCCTTTTCCTGGTATCCCTCAGCCTGACTGGCCAACAAATCACGGGCCTTCCCGCTGGCCTTGAACTCCAGATTGCCCCCGCCAATGCTTCCGGAGATGCTATTTTCAGTGACGATCATCCGGCTGCCCGACTCACGCGGTGCAGAACCGCTGATCTGGCACAAAGTTACCAGCATGCAGGCCTGCGTCCGGACAACATAATCAAATTCTCTAACCCAGTTCATCAGCCAGTTTCTGATCCTGTATACACATCAGGATTCGCTCTGGTGTCGCGGGTGCATCCAGCGAAGGCAAAGCCTGGCCCTGAGCCAGGCTCGCGATGGCATGGTTGATGGCGCTGTGTACTGAAATGGCGAGCATCAGCGGCGGCTCGCCGACCGCTTTGGAACGGTGGATGGTGGGCTCCCTGTTTCTTCCGGGCTCCCAGATACTGACATTGAATTGCTCCGGTACGTCGCTGCTGACCGGGATTTTGTAGGTAGAGGGTGCGTGTGTCCTCAGCGCGCCTGATCCATCCCACCACAGCTCTTCCGTGGTCAGCCAGCCGGCGCCCTGCACGAATCCGCCCTCGATCTGGCCCAGGTCGATGGCCGGATTCAATGAGCGGCCCACATCATGCAGGATGTCAACCCGGCGAATACGGTTTTCCCCGGTCAGCGTATCGACTTCCACTTCCGTGACCGCTGCCCCGTAAGCGAAATACAGGAAAGGCCGGCCGCGCGCGGTTTCCCGGTCATACCAGATTTTGGGTGTGCGGTAATAACCCGTGGCGGAAAGGGATACACGGCCCAGGTAAGCTTCCATGATCAACTCTGGGAAAGTCCTGCTCTGCCCGCCCATCCGGACCTGCCCGTCAATGAAATGTACATCCTCCTGCTCCACACCATAGTTTTCGCTTGCAAAGTGAACCAGCCGTTTTTTGATTTTATTGACGGCATTCAATGCAGCCATGCTATTCATGTCAGAACCGGAAGAAGCGGCAGTCGCTGAGGTATTGGGCACCTTGCCGGTATGGGTAGCAGTGATCTTGACCCGGTCCAGATCGACGCCAAACGCATCGGCCACCACCTGGGCTACCTTGATGAACAGCCCCTGCCCCATTTCCGTTCCACCGTGATTGAGATGAATGCTGCCGTCCTTGTAAACATGGACCAGCGCACCGGCCTGGTTCAGGAAAGAAGTTGTGAATGAAATACCGAACTTGACCGGCGTCAGCGCTAAGCCACGCCTGATAACCGTGCTTTGCTGGTTGAATGCGACGATCTGCTCGCGGCGTTGTGCATACGCGGAAGATTCCGCCAGGTCCTGCATCAACTCCGGCAGCACATTGTCTTCCACTTTCATGTGATAGGGCGTGATATTGCGGCCTTCCCCACCATATAAATTGGCCAATCGGACTTCGAGCGGATCTTTGCCCAACTGCGCAGCAATGACGTCAATGACCCGTTCAATACCCATCATGCCCTGCGGACCACCAAAGCCGCGGAAGGCCGTGTTGGAAACGGTGTTGGTCCTGCAACGGTAAGATCGAATGCGGACATGGGGCAGGTAATAGCCGTTGTCGCAGTGAAACATCGCCCGGTCGTTGATCGGTGCGGACAGGTCCGCGGACATGCCGCACAGCGCCGCGAGTTCCAGATCAATGCCCTGGATAAGGCCCTGCTCATCGAAACCCACGTCATAACGGATGCGGAAAGGGTGGCGCTTTCCGGTGCTGATCATGTCGTCGTCGCGATCCAGCCTTAACTTGGCCGGGCGGCCGGTCCGGTCCGCGAGCAAGGCTGCGATGACCGCCCACTGCGCCGCCTGGGTCTCTTTGCCGCCGAAAGCGCCACCCATCCGGCGCACCTCCACGGTCACAGCATTGTCGGGCCGGCCCGTGCCTGCGCAACCAGGTGCTGGAGTTCGGACGGATGCTGGGTGGAGGAATAAATCAGCATGTCGCCATCCTCCTGCGGCACGGCCATGGATGCCTGGCCTTCGAGATAGAAGTGGTCCTGACCGCCCAGGCACAATTCGCCCTGGAGCCGATGCGCAGATTGTTCAATCGCATTAGCCGGATCGCCACGCTTCATTTCATGCGGTTCTGCGACCCAGGCTTTTTGCGCCATGGCCTCGTCGAAATCCAGGATAGCCGGCAACTCTTCGACTTCGATGTCCGCCAAATGCACAGCTCGACGGGCTATGTCGCGGCTATCCGCCGCCACGGCAAATAAAGCCTGCCCATGGAAGTGAATTTCACCGCTGCACAGAATCTCTTCATCCAGGGTGTGCATCGGACTGATATCGTTCTGCCCGGGCACATCCTGCGCGGTGATCACTGAGATCACGCCTGAAAGGGCCTCTACGCGGGAAAGGTCCATCTGCTGAATTATTCCGTGGGCACAGGAACTCGTGCCGAAACCTACGTGCAGCAGACCGGCCGGTTCCCGGATGTCATCGACATACACGGCCTCACCTGTCGCGTGTCGTGCTGCGCTGTCATGGGCGATCGGTTTATGCACCACGCCGCCCGTATTCAAATAATCATTGGTCACATCGCTGGAATTCACGATCCGTCCGCCTCGCCGGTCGCCTGTTGCATGCCTACGGGTACGGTGGCCACGTGTGGATCCACTTGCACGGGCTCAGTTGTCGTGGTTTCCAGGTAAAAGCGTTGCAGCAGGTTCTGCGACGCCAGCATTCGGTATTCGCTACCAGCCCTCCAGTCGGTCAGTGGCTGGAAGTCCTGTGCCATTGCCGCCATCGCGTGGCCGATGATTTCCTGCGACCAGTGCGCTCCCAGAAGTACGCTCTCTGTTTTACGAGCCCTTGCCGGTACTCCTGCCATCCCGCCATAACAGATACGGATCGACTGCACAATTTCACCTTTCAGCTGCAGTGCAAAAGCGGCGCAGACAGAGGAAATATCCTGGTCAAACCGCTTGGCCAACTTGTAAACCCGGAAGTGCAGGTCCGCGTGATCCCCCGGGTCGGGCACTGGCAGCAACACTTGTTCCACACATTCACCGGACCGGAGATCCTGCTTGCCGTACTCGATAAAAAAGTCCTCCAGATCCAGTTCCCGTCGACCGGTGGCGCTGCGCAGAACAAGGCGCGCCCCAAGTGCGATCAGGGGCGGAGGCATGTCGCCGATGGGCGATCCATTGGCGATGTTGCCACCGATGGTACCGGCATTGCGCACCTGCACCGCGCCGAGGCGGGACAGCAGCGGCCTGAAATCCGGATAGAGTGCACACAGTGTCTCCATCGCATCGGTATAGCTGACCGCCGCTCCAATCTCCAGGCAGGCTTGCTCTTTATTAATTTCGAGCCGATGCAGTTCGGGCACATTGGCGATATAAATCAAGGTGCTTAGGATTCGCAGTTGCTTGGTGATCCAGAGTCCGACATCCGTACCGCCGGCAAGCAGGACTGCATCCGGGTGCCGGACGAGTAACTGACATAATTCATCAATCGATCGTGGCGAGTAAAACCGGCGGCCTTCGTATTCCAGTCGCAGGCCGTGTTTTCTCCCAATCGCCCTGAGCGCACTCACGGTCTGCTCGCGGTTCGCGCTGAACCGGTCATCTACGGGCTCTGCCAGGACTTGCTTTGCGGCCTGGACAATGGGTGCATAACCCGTGCAGCGGCACAGGTTGCCAGCCAGGCCCTCGTCAATGGCCGCCCGCCCGGCTCCGCCCGGTTTCCACCCTTCAGCCCTCCCGTCTTCCCTCCCATCTTCATGAACCATTGCGAACAGGCTCATCACGAAACCCGGCGTGCAGAAACCACACTGTGAGCCATGATGGTCAACCAGGGCCTGTTGAACCGGATGCAGGCCATCCGATGCCAGGTCCTCGACGGTGATCAACTGCTTGCCGTCCAGCGTGGCGAGCAACAAAATACAGGCATTGAAAGCCCGGTAGCGAATGGAATCACCCTGCAGTTCCCCAATCACCACGGTACAGGCGCCGCAGTCGCCTTCTGCACATCCTTCCTTGGTGCCGGTCCTGTGCGCCTGGATGCGCAGCCAGTCGAGCACGGTGGTCTGAGGGTCACAGTCCTTGACCTCGACCGCCCTCTCACCCAGCAAAAACCGGATACCGTCAGACATCAGCTTCCTCGATAGGTGCTGTAGCCGAACGGCGAGACGAGCAGGGGAACATGGTAATGCTGGCTTTCATCGGCGATGCCGAAACGGATCACAACCTGGTCCAGGAATTTCGGTTCCGGCAATGTTTCCCCGATGGCCGCGAAATAGTCCCCCGGCATGAAAGATCAACTCGTATTTACCGGCCCGGAACTCATTTTCCGGCAGCAAGGGCTGATCGCAGCGCCCATCATTGTTGGTCGTCGCGCTGCGCAGATGGTGGCGGCCATCGTCGATACGGTACAAGTCGATCCGTACACCAGTGGCGGGACGCCCGTGGGCGGTATCCAGTACATGCGTGGTAAGAAATCCCATAGATCACCCGAGGCTGAATGGCGGGTCTGCTACTCTGCAGACCGCTACTGACGTAAAGTATCTGTTTCTGCCCCAGAGTATAGCAAGTCGATGAGCAAAAATTACCCCCGTGACCTGGCCGGTTACGGCGCCAATCCTCCCGATCCCAGGTGGCCCGGCGGTGCACGCCTGGCCCTGCAGATTGTCCTCAATTATGAGGAAGGCGGGGAAAACTGCATTTTGCATGGCGATGCCGCAGCGGAGGCTTTCCTGTCGGAAATCGTGGGTGCGGAGGCCCGTGAAGGCGTGCGCCATATGAGCATGGAGTCCATCTACGAATATGGCAGCCGTGTCGGCGTCTGGCGGCTGGAACGCCTGATGCGGCAGCACCAGGTTCCCGCTGACGGTTTTCGCCATCGGCATGGCGGTGGAGCGCAACCCGGAACCCATCCTGGCACTGCATGAAGCCGGCCACGAAATCTGCAGCCACGGCTATCGCTGGATTGACTACCAGTATGTCGATGAGTCCACCGAGCGGGCCCATATGGAAAAAGCCATCAGGGCCATCGAGGATAGTCACCGGCGAACGGCCTGTCGGCTGGTATACGGGGCGCACCAGCCCCAATACACGCAGGCTGGTCATCGAAGAAGGCGGTTTCCTGTACGACGCAGATGATTACAATGACGACCTGCCCTGGTGGGACATGCGTTATGGCCGTCCCCCACCTGGTCATCCCCTACACGCTGGATGTGAACGACATGCGCTTTGCCACCCCCCAGGGTTTCAACAGCGGCGAGCAGTTTTACCAGTACCTGAAGGATAGTTTCGATGTGCTCTATACAGAAAGTGAGCGGACCCCACGCATGATGTCGGTGGGGCTGCATTGCCGCCTGGCGGGCCGGCCTGGCCGCTTTGCCGCATTGGAACGCTTCATCCGTTATGCCAGGACCTTCGATGATGTCTGGTGGTGCCGTCGCGTTGATATCGCGAAACACTGGCGCCAAAACCACCCCCCAGGCGAAGAATCCTGAATCCGCATGCAACCGAGCCAATTGGACAAAACTGAGTTTATGGCCCTGTTCGGCAGTGTCTTCGAACATTCACCCTGGATTGCCAGGGCAGTTTGGGATGCTGGCCTGACCGGGCGCCACGACACAGCGGCCGGATTGCACCAGCCATTCCGGGAAGTAATCCGCCGATCGGGCCATGAGGAGAAACTGGCCCTCCTGCGCGCACATCCCGAACTGGCCACGGGCATTGCCAGCGCATCCCTTCCACAGCAAGGGGTCATCCCACATGTAAGAGGTCCCTTGGGGCCGAATCGCGCGCAAGCACGCTCCCACAGCAAGATGAGCAACTGACTGAGTCGTCCCGGAACGAGCAGCGCGGTTCGGGCCTGGACCACTGCAGCCCCCGAAGAATTTTCCGAATTCCAGAATCTGAATGATTCCTACCGGGATAAATTTGGTTTTCCGTTTATCATGGCCGTGAAAGGATTCGACCGTCACGACATCCTGGAATCATTCCGGGCCCGGTTGGAAATACCCGGGACGAGGAATTTCAGACCGCTGTGGAACAAGTGATCCGGATCGGACGATTCCGGATCGACAGCATTTTTGTAGAAAAAGAGTAAACCATGCCAGGCAAGCCCGATTTCACCGACCGCTATATTGACCTGGCCCAGCCACGCCTGGGGGCCGAGGCCATCTCGGCCTCGGATGATTTTTTTGCCCCCATGGATCGGCTGATCAAGCCCGAAACACCTGTTTTCATTCCGGACAAGTACGACGATCACGGCAAGTGGATGGATGGCTGGGAAAGCCGGCGCAAGCGGGAAGAGGGCCACGATTTTTGTGTCATCCGGCTGTGCCCGGGCATCATCCATGGGCGTGGATATCGACACCAGTTTCTTCACCGGCAACTATCCACCGGAAGCCTCACTGGAGGCCTGTCACTGCGACAGCGACCCCGACGGGAAAACCGAGTGGTTTGAACTGTTGCCCATTTGTCCCCTGCAAGGTGATACCCACCACTACATGACGGTGGGTGACCGCCGGGTCTGGACACACGTGCGGCTTAACATCTACCCGGATGGTGGTGTTGCCCGCTTGCGGGTTTACGGAGTCGCGCACTGCGACTGGAGCCTGGTTCCACCCGGCGAGTGGGTAGACCTGGCAGCAATGTCGCGCGGTGGAAGGGCGCTTGCCTGCAACGACATGCACTTCGGCCACATGTCCAACCTGATCGCCCCGGGCCACGGCCTCAACATGGGAGATGGATGGGAAACCCGCCGCCGGCGCAGCCCCGGCAATGACTGGGTGATCCTGAAACTCGGGCATCCGGGCCGCATCCGGCGCGTGGTAGTGGACACATCTTTCTTCAAAGGCAACTACCCGGCGCGCTGCTCTGTCCATGGCGCCATGTTCAAGGATGTGCCGGACGGTGAAATTTCCGTCGATTCGTCACTCTGGAGCGAATTGCTGCCGCCACAAAAGCTGGGGCCCGACCATGTGCACGTATTCGAGGAAGAACTAACTGGCGCATCTGCCATCAGCCACGTGCGTTTCGACATCTATCCCCGATGGTGGCATCAGCCGCCTGCGGCTGTTCGGCAACCTGGCCCACGATTAACCCCGGCGCTTAAACATGAAAACATACCGCCTGAACCTCAAGCCATTGACGCAGGAAGCTTTTGCACCCTTTGGTGACGTGATCCAGAAAGAGGGGCACTACCCCGAAGAAATCAACTACGGCCAAACCCGGAAATACGCCGGACTGGCCCGGGTAGACGTGGGAGATGAAAGAAGGCACAGCCACGGTTCATATCTACCGCAGCCGCCCGGTCAGCCTGCCGTTCAGGGATCGAAGTCATGGAATACCACCCGCTGGGCAGCCAGGCGTTCATCCCGCTGCACAGCCAACCTTTCCTGGTGATTGTCGCGCCACCGGCCGAAACACTCCCCTTCAAATCCATCCAGGGCTTTTTCACCAACGGCGAACAGGGCGTAAACCTGAATAAAGCGGTTTGGCATCACTACCAACTCTCATTGGATGAGACCTGTGATTACCTGGTCATTGATCGCGACGGGCCCGGGGTCAACACCATCGAGCAACACCTCGAAAAAGCCCTGTTCATCGAAGAGTTTCATGTAAGAGGTCGCATGCGGCCGACCAGTTGAAGCTTGCTTGCGCATGATTCTTAGAAACAAACCTTTTGTCGGCCCCAAGGGACCTCTTACAAGTTATAGCGAAGCAAAACACCCACATACACATTCCGCTCCGGTGCGGGCTCGTAATAACGCCCAAACGAAGCATTCAGGCGCACATTCCCAATATATTTCTCATCAAACAGGTTGTTGACACCGACAAACGGTGAAATTTCCCAGTGCTCACCCGCCCGGCGATAGCCGGCACGCAGGTTCGAGACCAGGTAGTCATCCGTCTCAACTTCATTGGCGTTGTCCGCATAGAAACTGCCGGCATACAACAGGTCCCAGCCCGCATAGAACCCGGAAGAATGTGACCAGGCAAGATCAATGTTGATCAACTGCTCCGGAATACCGGGAATCCGGTTACCGTCTAAAGACTTCACCATCCACACCCCGGAACTCGTCGAAAGTAAAATCCGACCAGGTGTAGGTGGCCGAACCCGTCAGATCCCGGCAACAACTCCATGGAAAGTGCAGCCTCCAGACCGCGATGGGTCGAGCGGCCGGCATTCTCAAAAAAGGACTGTCCTGAACCGGCCAGTTCAAACGGCACGATGGCGTCCTTGACATCGATATGGAACAGGGCCAGTTCATAGCGGGCCCTGGCCACCAACAGGCCCTTCACGCCCAGCTCATAGTTGGTGGCCGTTTGCGGGTCCAGGTCCTGGTTGAAACCGGTGGGGCCCTCCGGGATTAGCCAGTTCGGTGTTGTGGGCGGGTCGAATGCGCGGGAAATATTGCCGTAAAGCTTCATGCCCGGCCTGATGCTCCAGAGCAGGCCCGCCATCGGACTGAATTGGGTAAAATCCGCCTGGCCGGAACCACCGCCACCGGTGCGGTCCGTCACCTCGTAGTCCACATCGTCGTAACGGGCGCCCAGGGTCAAGGCGAGGTTTCCGGGTGATATACCAGACATCCTCGGCATAGATCGCTGAAGTGCTGACATCCTCGTCCTGGTTGGTGGTCAAGTCGCCCAGTGTGCCCTGATTGTTGGCAAAGCGCTGGCGGAGATCCCGCTGTGCGTCGTAATCAAAGCCCAGCACAAACTGGTTGGTCCTTCCACCCGGGCCGTCACCCGGATCGCCACCCAAATCGGTGGTCCAGCGGTAGTTGCCGCCCAGCCCGGCAAATTTCCGGTCCAGGTCCACGCTGCCACCCTGCCCGTTGCTGTTCACGGCAAAAGGCAAACGATTGTTGAAATCACGCGAAACGTAGTAAGCCCTGAGCATCAACGCCTGTTTTTCATTAACGTCCTTGTGCCAGGTAAGGCCCAGGGTCTGCTGGTCCAGGCTCTCACCGGCGTTATACAGCAGGTTGCGTGGAGCGGCCTGCCGGCGGTCCCGCGGCGACTTCACGTGCGTTCAGGCCACCCGGATCCTGTGCCTCCGGCTGGTCCACCGCATTGATGAGCAAGGGTCAGCCGGGACCCATCGTTGATTTGGTAACGGAACTTGCTGTTCAGCAGATCGCTGCGATATTCCGCATGATCCCGGTAGCCATCAAGCCGGGTCGAAGACACATTGGCCAGCCAGTTCCAGGGACCGTTCTCACCACCGGACTTGGCCTGGACCTGACGGTAGCCATAGGAGCCCAGGTTCAGCCGCCCGGAAACAAACGGGGTTTCAGGCCCGTCTTCGGTGCGGATATTGATCACGCCCCCGGATGCTGCACCATAGACTGCTGAGAAAGGCCCGCGAATCACCTCGATCTGCCCGGCTGAGCCCAGGTCAATGGCATCCACACTGCCCTGACCGTCCGGCAGGGTCAGCGGAATATCGTCGGCAAAGATGCGGATGCCCCGAATGCCAAAATTGGCCCGTGCCCCGAAACCGCGTATCGAGATGCGCAGGTCCTGGGCAAAATTGTACCGGTTCTGGAAAAACAGGCCAGGGAATCGTGG
>PVMK01129019.1_pt1 | contig 43265 bp, 64 predicted proteins | sample 1853481 | NCBI WGS metagenome assembly PVMK01 (sample SAMN08533507, study PRJNA380276) | Marine sediment metagenome, whole genome shotgun sequencing project.
TTATCAATTTCAGATAAACTATAGATGTTTACTTTTTTAATTATTTCTTCAGCTGCTGCCATGTCTGGTGAATTAACAAATGCACGAGCCATAGCTAAAAACTGCATTGTATCAGATTGGAAAACAAAATGATTTTCAGTCTCCCCATTAAAAATTTCAGGAATTTCGCCATCATAATTTGGAGGAAGGAACAAGAATGATGCTTCCTTTCCTTCATTAGGTCCTACTATTCCCCAATCAGTAATTACTTGTTGGTAAATATTATCTGCATGACCCTGAAGATTGCCAGCAGGCATATGAACTATAATTGGTCCATCAGAAAGGTCTTGTAGTGACATAAAATACAATACAGAAGTGTTTCCTGTAAGAAGATCAATTTCGGAATCCATAAAATCAGACCAATAAATAATATCGCCAACAGTTGCACCTACTTTATCTTGTTCATAAAAAATTCCAGCGCCACCAACTGCAGGAAGTGCAAGATGGTAAACTTGAATTGCACGTTGGAAAAACAATTCATCGCTAAGAAGTTGTGAAGATTCTGGTGTTAGATAATCATGGTCTATGGTAATGGTTCCCTTTCTAGTTTCAATTTTTTGTATACCTATTGGTAAATCTTCTTCTGATGATTCCTCCATAGAAGTTTCTAGTAAAGCACCCCATCCACGTTCAACTAATTTGTCTGCAGTTGATGGAGTGACACATGCAATTTTTCCAGAAGTGTTCTTTTCTACCCAAACTTTATCAACACAAATTTGAGAGTATTCTATTCCTTCACCAAATGGAATTACTGGAGAAATACCAATTGAAAGAATTAATGGGATTAGTGCAAAAATAATTAATTTCACAAATAGTTGAAATTTGATATTTAATTTAAAAGATCAGTGACTTTCATGCATCTTTAACCATAATCTACATACCTGTCATAACGCAATTCAACTTCTGGATTTTCACCTGATTGTATTTTTTCATACACAACATTTTTTCGTATCTCAATGTATTTGCAAATTTCAACAAATTCTTTATCTTTTGGATATGAATCAAAAACTGGCTCAACCATCTTTAGATATTCAAGAGTTTTTTTCCTATATTCTTCTCTTGTTGGTTTTTTGATTCCTTTCATTCTAAACCAAATTACTGCCCAACTTGAGCCTACAACATACGGTAATTGGTCAAATGCCCTTTGAATTTCATAACGTTCGTCGTTTCTCATGATTCTTGTAGAAATTTAGAAGCTGATTTTGCAAAATATGTTACTATCATATCTGCACCAGCTCTTTTAATTGAATAAAGAATTTCTTGTGTAATTTCATTTTCATTTACATATCCTAATTGTGATGCAGCTTTTACCAATGCATATTCTCCTGAAACACTATATGCTGCAACAGGGATGTTGAATTTTCTTCTTGTTTCTGCTATTAAATCCAAATAAGATAATGCAGGTTTTATCATTACAATATCAACTCCTTCGTTAATGTCTGTTTCAACTTCCATCATTGCTTCTCTGGCATTTGTATATGGAACTTGGTATGTTTTTCTATCTCCAAACTTTGGTGCACATTCTGCAGCATCTCTAAATGGTGAGTAAAAGTTTGAACGATGTTTAGCTGAATGTGACATTATTGAAACATCTGTAAATCCTTCATCATCAAGTGCTTTTCTAATTGTAGCAACTTGACCGTCCATCATTGCAGATGGTGATACTGTATCTACTCCTGCTTTTGCTTGACTAACAGCAATCTTTGCAAGTGTATCTAGACTAGTATCATTATCAATTTTATTTCCTTGAACAATTCCACAATGCCCTGTAGATGTAAATTGACATAAACACACATCTGCCATGATCACTATTTTATCTCCAAAATTTTCTCTAATCTGAGAAATTGCCTTTTGAACAATCCCGTTATCATCAAATGCAGAAGTTCCTGCTTCATCTTTTTGAGTTGGAATTCCAAAAAGCATGATTGCAGGAATTCCTAAATCGCTAATTTTTCCTATTTCATCATTTACATCTTTTAGTGGAAGTCTTTCAATTTCTGACATTGATTCTATTTTGATTTTAGATTGTAGATCTTCTTGAACAAATACTGGACAAATGAAATCTTTTGATGATAGTGTTGTTTGCTGAACTAATTCTCTCATTTTCTCTGATGTTCTTAGTCTACGAAGACGTCTGATGGGAAATGACATATTAGAAATTCTCTCCAGCTAAAATATAATCTTAATCTGTCTGATTCTGTTTTTTATAGTCAAATAGCTTACTTGCTAATTCCAATACGTCAGGTTTTCCTTGTTCTGATGCTTTTCTGATATTATTCATTGGAGTTGAAACAATACTTTCAACAACTGCTTTAGTTAATTCTTCAATAATTTTGATCTTTTTCTCATCTTTTTCACCAAGCATTTGAAGTGCTTTTCGTAATTCTTTTTCTCGTAGATACTCTATACTCTTGAAAACGTCTTTTACCAATGGTTCTGCATCTAATCTTTTCATTGAGGCTTCTAATACAGAAACTTCCTCGTTAATTATATTTTCAATGGATTTTACCTTGTTTAATCGTGCATTCATGTTCTTTTCAACCATTTCTGCAATTTGATCCAAGTTCATCAGTTTTACACCTCCGATGGTTGCAATTTTTTCATCAACAGTTCTTGGATTTGATAAATCTAACACCATCATTCCATTTTTCTTTTCTTTCATGGCTTCCATGATTCTTTCATGTGTTACAAGAAAATACGGTGCAGTTGTTGCTACAAATAATACATCATAATTATCAAATCCTGAAAACACTTCTTCAAATTTTACTGGTTCTCCTCCCATTGTTTCACAAAATGTATGTGATCTTCCAATAGTTCTACTTGTAACATCAAATGCATACCCTCTTCTTTGTAATGACTTTGCAACAAGAGTAGACACTTCACCTGTTCCAATCAACAAAATTTTCTTTGTTTTTAATTCATCAATATTTTCTTCTGCAAGTTTTACTGCCATGGATCCAACTGAAATACCCCCTTTACCAATACCACTTGAATTTCTAATTCTAGTGCCAATTCTAATTGCTTTATCAAATAGTGTGTTAAGGTGTTGACCTGATGCCTTTACTTGTCTTGCAGAAGTTATGGAATTTTTTATTTGGCCTAGAATTTGTTCTTCTCCAATCACCATAGAGTCTAATCCTGATGTTAGTTTCAATAGGTGATGTAATGCTTCGTGATTTTCAACAAATTCCAGATTTTCATTACACATTTCTTCCTCAAGGCCAGTAAGTGATGCCCATGTTTTTTTAATTTTTTCTTGATCATATGTTTTTGATTTTCCAAATAACTCAATTCTGTTACAAGTTTGAATAATTACACATTCATCTAACCCTGAATGCTTTTTGAATTGCTCATATGCATTTTCCATATCTCTTATTGTAAATTTCTCAAGAATATGGATTGGTGCATTACGAAAAGTTACACGTGCATTTATGATATTTTGATTCATTTCCAATTCCTCAATATTGTACTAGCCCGCTTTTCAGCTTTTTTCATCTGACCGTCTTTTATTAATTGATCAATCTCGTTATCAATCATGATACTGTGTAGGTACTCTCTTCTTTGAGTTTGAGTGGGATAGTTTCTTTTGCAAGTTTTCTTGCGATCTTTTGAATTTTAATTTGAGCGATGTCTTCTTTTGTGATTATTTTTTTGAATATTTTTTCTGATTTTGCTTTAATTTTTTTTGACATTGCTGGACTGCGACCTCCAGTAAAAATTGCAATCTGGATCATATTTTCAAAATCAATTATTGCAGGATTTGAAAAATCACTTTCATCAGGATTATCTGAACTGTATGCAATTATTTTATTTCTTTTTGCACTGTTAATTATTTTTTGATTAATTATTTTGTTATTAGTAGTTGTAATTATCATGTATGGTTTGAATTTTGAAATAAATTTAGTATCTTGAATTTTTTGTTTTTTAAATTTAATTTTTTTTGCTTTAACTAATTTTTTAATATCTGAGTTTATTGAATCACTGATTACTATGATTTCACAATCCTGCTTTAATATAGAATTGATTCTTTTTTGTGCCTCATTTCCTCCCCCAATTACGATGATTGTTTTATCTTGAAGATTAAGATTAACTATCATCGATCAAAAAGACTACAGTTTCTATTTATGTATTAGAAATCAATGCGTAAAATACCAGTTACGTTTTTAATTGAATGGAAAAAGTTACTGGTTACATGACTTCTATGGATAATTTGGATAAAGAAATTCTTAATGAAATACAATGGTCCTTTCCACTTGTGACAAGACCTTTTGATGCTATTGCTAAAAAATTCAATACCACTCCAGAAATTGTCAAAGAACGTCTAAACAATTTAAAAGAAATTGGTGTTCTAAGGCAACTTAGTGCAATATTTGATACTAGAAAACTTGGATACACTAGTTCACTAGTTGCAATGGAGATTGAAGCTGACAAACTAGAATATGTTGCTAGTCAAATTAACCGTCATCCAGGTGTTACTCATAATTATGAGCGTGATCATCAGTTTAATCTTTGGTTTACTCTAGCTGTTCCACCTGGAATAGATTTGAACGCAGAACTTGATAAATTTAATGTACTAAAAGGAATAATAAAAGTACGAATGCTTCCAACTTTACAACTATTCAAAATTGGCGTTAAACTAGATTTAGTTGATGAAAAAAAACATGACATTGCTCCAACTGAAGAGAAAAAAGAAATTAAAAATATAAAATTTGAACCAACTGAACAAGACAAAGACTTTATTCGTGAATTACAAAAAAACATGGAAATTATTGATGAACCATTTGTAAATGCTGCAAATAATCTTGGATTAACTGAAAATGAAGTATTTGAAAAGATGAAACATTATGAAGACATTGGTGTAATGAGAAGATTTGCAGCTATTCTAAGACATAGACAAATTGGATTCACTGCAAATGGAATGATAGTTTGGAAAGTAGATGAGGATAAAATATCTGAAGTAGGCGAAAAACTAGGCTCATTCCCTCAGGTGAGTCATTGCTATGAGCGACCTACATATCCTGATTGGCCATACAATGTATTTTCAATGATTCATTGTAAAACTCATGATGAAGCACACGATGTAGCAAAAACAATACAAGATCAAATTCATGTTGATGATTATGATATTCTCTTTAGTACTCGTGAATTTAAAAAAATACGAGTTGAATATTTCGTAGAAAAATCTTTCACTCTAGAAGAAACAATCCCTAACTCTTAGAATTCATTTTTATCATGTCCTACGACATGAATTGTACAAAAATATTGGTCATTCATGTTACAATAGTATGTAGAACTATTCCCACACATTTTACATGGTGGTTTTTTATCATTTTCTGATAATTTTGTATGGTATATCTTACTCCTACTAGTAACGTTAGAATTCTTGTATATTCTTGTCATGTTTGAAAAATATTCTGTTTGAAGTGGATTTAGAGGCTCATCATCGTTAATTTTTTTAATTATTGCTTTCCATTTTTTATAATCACCAATTCTGGCAAGCTTCATTCTTTCTATAATTTCTAAAGTTTTTTGAAAATCTATTTGTCTGTCCATTTACAAACTAGTTAGCTGGAACAGTTGCCTTTAATTCATAGGATGGCCACGAATTATACAATTCTTCAACCTCTTTCATGTCTGAGTTTGAAATGTATTTCCCATCTGCCATTTCTGCATAATTAACAACTTCCTCTTCACTGATCATTGTTGGAAGTACTGATGCAAATCCTTTCTTTGTCATCATAAACTTCATTGCAAATTCTGTTATGTTTAATCCATATCTTTCTGCAATTGGTTTGAGCTGTTCAACTTTTTGCAATGATGCTTTAATCCATTCATGTTTTCTTACTGATCTGTGATCATTTTCATCAAACTTTGTATCAGCGTTTACTTTCCCTGTTAGAATTCCTGATGCTTCTGGAACTCTCACTAAAATTCCAACATTTGTTTCTTCGGCTTTTTTCATTAATTCGTTTCCTGGTGTTTGCTCTAAGATATTGTAAACTGTTTGAACTGCACTGACATTTGGTCTATCCATTGCCTCTAAGCCTTCTTGTGTCCAACCAATTGCAGGGCCTAATGCCACTTGGTATGTTTTGATGGATTCATCTGCAACAAAACCATCTAAGACATTAAAAATTGAATCATTTCTAATATCTTTTAGTTTTGGATTATGCAAACCATACATGTCAAGATGATCTGTTTGTAGTCGTTCTAAACTATTTCGTAATGCCATTTTAGTAAAATCCTCATTAAAATTCTGTGGTAATTCTTTATGTCCAATTTGTTCAACTTCGCTAAAATCATAACCGTATTTTGTAGATATGACAATTTCATCTCTCATATCTTTGAAAACTTCGCCAATGAGTCTCTCACTTTTCCCTTTACCATACAAGTCTCCTGTTTCAAAAAAGTTAATTCCTACATCGTATGCTTTTTTCAGCATTCTTTTAGCTTCATCTTCTTCAATTTTTTTGCCCCACCAATCAAGAGCAATAGCCCAAGCCCCAAATCCAACTTCAGAAATTTTGATGTCTGTTTTTCCTAGTTTATTGTATTTCATCTCAAATCTTCTTTCACTTTTTAAATTTCATCATTTATGTTTATCCGAGATTTGCATTAATGATATTCTTAAAAATTAGTAAATTTTTTCAAAAAACCTATCCTAGACTAATTATCAATGGAATGATGTCTTTTTTGACACTCACAATCATCGGAATATCGTTTTGGACATATTTTGACACTTCTGTCTCTCTCAAATCCATGATAAGATTTTGAAAATCCCTGATATCATCTACTTCAAATGCTAACATGAAATCCTCATCATGAATTCCAAAAGAATATGTTGTGTTTAGAACAACTTGTGGATATTTTTTACTTACTTCTATGTGCTCATCCATTATTTCTTGACGTTTTTCTTTATTCAGATGATACCATTCCCTTGTTTTTGTAAATGGATACACTATGACGTGTTTTTTTGGTTCATCTCCTGTTACAAATCCATGAGCTTTTTGTTCTTGAACATAAAGAGATGGTCTTGTACATGACAAATACGTTCTTGATGGTATGATGTATTTTCCAAAAACTGTTTTGTATAATTTCTCAGTAACTAATTGAATTTCATCTATTGTTTTTGCTGCAAACCAAAATAGAAAGTCAGTATCATCTCTTAGACCTAAATTAGAATATGATCTAAACATAATTCCAGAATTATTAATTATGTTTTCAACTTCTTTTGCTGATTCCTCTTTTGCCAAATCTGCCATCCATCTCCATTTAGGATCTACTTTGAAAAATGAGAAATTAAAATAATATTGTTCACTGTTATCTGACATATTTCATTCCATCTTGAAACCCTATTTAAACAAAAACTTGATTTTCTATTACAGAATCTCTATGATTTTCTCTTGGGATTTATGACCTGATTTAATTTTAACAAATGTAGTTGATACTCCAAAATGTTTTGCAAGTTTTTTTATAATTTCTTTATTTGCTTCTCCTTTGATAGGTTTTGATTTTATTCCAATATTGATTTGATTTTCTTTTATTTCTAGAAATTCTTTAGAAAATTCAACCTGAACTTTGTAAATCAATAGTTTTTTGAAAAAATGTTCTGCTTAAATTTGATTAGGCTGGTTGTTCTAAAACCCACTCATAACCTTCTGCTTCTAGTTTGTCTGCAAGAGATGCATCTCCTGTCTTCAATACTTGTCCTTTGGCAAATACATGAACAAAGTCTAGTTTGTCTAAGAATTTTAAAATTCTAGCATAGTGAGTAATTATAATTATTGTTGCATCTTTACCTGCAACTTGACTGATTGCTTTTGCTACTGCTTGAACTGCATCTATATCTAAACCTGAATCTGGTTCATCTAAAATTGAAATTTTTGGTTTTAGTACTGCCATTTGTAATACTTCTGCACGTTTTTTCTCTCCGCCTGAAAATCCTTCGTTAAGATATCTTGAAAGAAATTCTTCTTTTAATCCAACTTTTTCTAAATTCTCTTTAAGATATTTTTGAAATTCTCTTACAGTGATGAATACTTCTCTATCATCTCCTTCTAGTGCTTTACTTAGTGAATTGTAAGCTGTTCTAAGAAAGTGAGAAAACCCTACTCCTGAAACTTCTGTTGGATATTGAAATCCTAAAAATAATCCTTTTTTTGCTCTTTCATCTGCACTTAAACCTAAAATGCTTTCACCATCTATCAAAATATCTCCTTGTGTAACTTTGTATTTTGGGTGTCCAAGTAATGTATAAGCTAGTGTACTTTTTCCTGAACCGTTAGGTCCCATGATTGCATGTACTTCCCCCGGTCCTGTTTTTAGATTAACACCTTTTAGAATTTCTTTATCTCCTATTGTTACATGAAGATCTTTGATTTCCAAAACTGCCATGTTGCGCTTTGTTTTCTTTCTATATATAATACAGACGAAATTTAGCTAATCCTAACCTGAAGTTTTTAAAAATAAAATGAAAAGAGGGGGGATTTAGTTTTTGGCCAGAGATGGTCTCAAAGTAATTTTGAGTTTGTAGCATGTTAGAATCTCTTTACATCTGTTTCTGATAGTAACTTCTGTAACTCCTGCAATACTTGAAACGTCTCTTTGGAGCACGTTTTGTCCAAGTAGTACTGATGAAACGTATAGGTATGCTGCTGCAATTCCATTTGGAGCTTTTCCATCTGAAATGTTACTATCTTTTGTTTTTTCTGCAATTTCCAAGGCTAGTCTTTCGACTCTGACCTCAGTTTGTGTCATGTTTGCTATTTTTGAGATGTATTTGTCCATGGTTACTACTGGGGCAGATAATTGTCCCACTTCCATTACCATGGTTCTATAGTATCTTGCTGCAAGTTTTGTTTTTGATTTAACATCTTTTGCTGGACATATTCCTCGGCAAATTTCTTCTAATGATCTAACTACATCACATTGTTTGCATGCTATGTAAATTGTAGCAGTTGTTATACTAACTACTGATTTTCCCTTCACATCAACATGTCCATCCAAGTTTCTGTATATCATAGAAGCAGTTTCCAACACATTCTTTGAAAGATTAAGATTGTTGCATGTCTCACCCATTTTTGCTAAAACATTTGCAAGTCTTCTTTCTTTTGGTGATGAAATTCTTACTCTTTGTTGCCATTTTCTGAGATTACGCATTTGGTTTGAAACTTGATGGTTGATTGTTTTTCCACTAAAGTCTTTTGTTCCCATTGAAATCTCAGTTGTTATTCCCAAATCATGTTGAGAATATGTTGTTTGTCCGGTTGCTCTTGCTAGCTTCATCTTGTCTTCGAGATTCGAGCTAATTGTTTCTGGACCACTGTCTGCAATCTGATCAGCGACTACAATGCCGCAACCAGAGCAGATTATTTCACCATTTTGCATGTCATCTACTAATGTAGATTTACATTCAGAACAGCTTTGGGTTTTCTAGTATGTTCATTTTTTTCTTCTCCTAAATTTTTTGTTTGTAGTTACAGGAGCTTCTTCATCTGCGAAAACACTTGTGCCAATGAATTTTTTGATATTATTTGTTAACGGAGTTGCTGATGCAAACGGTCTATTTACTGGACCTATCAATTCCATTACTTTTGCAACTCTAGTTCCTTTTTCGTCACAGAGTATTTGTCCCTCAGCTAATTCTTTAGATAGCTGAATGATTACCCTGCCACTACCGGCTAGGTGCATTATTTCGCCTACCTCCTGCAATTAAGAATACTAATTATGATACTACTATCATAGACTTCTGTCAACTTTACTTTAGTTAAGAGCTAGATTTGATTTTATTTTGATTGTTTGGACCTTTTAGAAACTAGTTTTTCTGAAATTTTGTTAAGAATTTTTGTTTTGGTTGATTCTTTTGGTAATACTATGTATCCTGATCTTACAAACGGTCTTTTAGGAAATCTTACTTTGTCATTTGATTCTGTAATTTCAAATCCTGCAGCTTTTGTTGCATCCATTTAATTCTTTTAATGAAGGATCAAAAACACATTTTCTCTAATCCCCTTGCCTTCTTCCTTTAGATTTTTTTAAATTCTTGTTAAAATAATCCAACCAGATTACGACGTGTTCGTAATCTTTCATTTTATTCCTTTAGTAAAATTGCGTTAACTATTCCGTTTTGTCCTGGTCTTGAAATTACTCTACACTTTCCTTCTTGTGTTTCTAGAATTGCACCTTTTGGTAATGATGCCACGTCTTTTGTAATCATTGTTTGTAGCATTATCTAAAACTTTGATAATTTTTGCTTTCTTTACTTTTGCATCACCTGTTGCTAATTTACAAAATCAATTGTTTTCAAAGCTGTCTTCTATTTTTTCCCACGTACTCTGTCTTGTTATTGTTACTTGAGCTCCATTTGATAGGTTCATTTGGATATCTATCAGTTTCATACTTTCGTCTAGTTCTAAGTGGATGTCTTCTTCCTCCAGTTATTTTACTGGTTGCTAAATTCTCTACGCACTTTTTCACAAAATCTTGTCTGAATTACTCTAATTTATACAAAACGCAAAAAATTAGCCTTGAAACTACAAAATCTACTTAGTTTAGTTTTGTAACAATTTGAGGAGTTGGGATTTGTTTGTCTCATACTTGCTGTTTTTCTTACTTTGGAGAATAATCTTTGTTTTAGATCTTCTGCATCTCCTTGTATTCCAAAATACTTTTGGAACTTTTCATTTGTGTTGAATAAATTTTTAATCTTCCAACATTTTGATGACTGATGTAATCTAATTGTCGTAGTTCTTTTAGATGTGCATAAACACCCTGAACCTCTTGTTCCAACAAGTTGTTTTGATGAGATTGGTTGCTGATATGCAATGTATGATAATGTCTGAGTGTCGCATTTGGAAGAACTGGTTTTGAAGCATATCTTTTCACTGTGGAGCTTAATTCTGGCTTTTACTGAAATACGTATGATTCATCTGGAAGTATTACTACTTCTAGTGCTTTGAATGCTGACTTTTGTCTTTTTCATTATACTGTATTGAGTAATTCTAGTGTCTTTGTTCTTAGATTCTGTGCCTGAGGCTCTGATTAGGTCTTCTACTCTCAGAGGTCTGCCTGCAGAGTAAAGTGCTGCTTCAATTCTTGCAGTTGCTTCATCCATATTCTCAATTCTAGCCAATTATCTCTCTCTCCTGTGAAATATAGTTAAAGAAATCTTTTCTCCATTATTGATCAGTTTGTTAATTCTTCTTTTATTATTGTAATTTTGATATCGTCTTCAATTTGTTCCAAATCTACCTTTTGGTCTCTGGCCAAAAATAATATTGCAAAGAAACATCTGATTGAATCTATTTCATCAAGTTCTACAATAATATCTTGAAGTAATCCCAAATCCTGTTGGCGAAATTTTTTTCATAACCAAGTCTTCGTATTTTCCAATAATACTTTCAAGTGAAATGAAATATTCTTGAAAGTTAGGTGCTTCAATTGGTTCAATCTCCAATCGTCTATTTCTTCTTGATTGAGGATTTGCAATTGTACCTATGAGATTTTGAAGTAATCCCAACAAATCATCTAATGAAACTGGATATGTTGATTCATGCCTGAATGGAATATTAATTAATTCAATATCTACATCTGTTCTTTGATGCATTGGCTTTTTCTCCATTGCTGCTCTTTGTAATGCAAAAATACTTTCGACTTTCATTCTATAGATTAATGATGAAGATAATGCTGCCATTCCTGCAACCTTGAGATCTTTTTTGCCTGATTTTTCTAGAATTTTTATTAATAAATTCAAAATTTGAATTAGAGTCAATATCCCAAACATCTTTTTTGGCAACTGATGAGGGACTAAATAGAATATTTATCTGGTTCTTGAGAAATACTATTGGTGTTTGCTGCTCACTCATATGACTAACTTTGATCATATTCAATAATATCTAAGGGCTCTATTTTTCTCTCACTTCCAGTCAACTCTTATATTGTTATGACGAAAAATTAGCCTATGAAATCTGCTAGAATTACAGTCCCTAATGAGCCTCTTGCAGTATTAGAATTTGAAACCCCTAAACCTCAAGGAAATCAGGTTCTAGTTAAAGTAAAATCTGTAGGTGTTTGTCATAGTGATTTACACTTGTGGGAAGGGTGGATATGATCTTGGAGATGGTAAATTTATGAAAGTTACAGATAGAGGTGTAAAATATCCTGTAACTCCTGGGCATGAAATTGCTGGCACTGTTGAAGAAATTGGTGATAACGTTTCTGGATATCAAAAGGAGATGAAGTTCTAGTTTTTCCTTGGGATGGGTTGTGGAGAATGTCCTGCATGTAAAGTAGGAAATGAAAATTTATGTGATACTCCAAAATCATGGGTGTTTTTCAAGATGGTGGTTATTCTGATTATGCTTTAATTCCTGATTCTAAATATTTGGCAAAACTTGATGGTGTTGATCTAGACTCTGCAACTTCGCTTGCTTGTTCTGGGCTTACTGCATACAATGCTGTCAAAAAAGCAAATGTAAACTCTCCAGAATTTTTGGTAATAATTGGAGCTGGTGGTTTGGGATTAATGGCAATTCAAATCGCAAAAGCAATCACCAAAGCCAAAATTATCTGTGTTGATAATGATGACAAAAAATTTGATACTGCAAAAAAGATGGGTGCAGATTATGTCATAAATACTAATGTTACAGGCTCTATATCTTCTGGAACTGGAAGTCCCACAGATAAAATAATTTCAATTTGTAATGGTAAAGGTGCTGATAGCGTAATTGATTTTGTTAATGCCCCTCAAACTGTAAAGGTAGCCCTTGGAATTTTACGAAAAAGAGGAAATCTTATCCTAGTTGGACTTTTTGGAGGATCTTTAGAAATATCCCTTGTAACCATTCCACTCAAATCAATTACAATTCAGGGTGCATACACTGGAAACTTTGATGACATGGTTGAACTCTTAGACCTTGCAAGAAAAGGAGTCATTAAAACCCTGTTATATCCAAACGATATTCCCTTGATGAGGCAAACACCGCCTTTAGAAGATCTCAAGGCACGTAAAATTATTGGACGTGCTGTGATAAATCCATAATTTATCATCGATTACAAAATCTTATAAAATAAAAATATTGGATATTGTTATTGACTATAAAGATAAATTGTAAAGTTGCACTCACTCACCTTAAAAATAAACAATTCATCACTGCTCACAATCTATTTTTGACTCAAGCTGAATCTCTAAAAAAATCTGAACATCTAAAATCTGCATTATTGTATATGTTATCAGCTGAATGTAAAACTAGACAAGGAAAAGAATCTAAAAATGAAATTAAAGAAGCTGGTGATTTATTTTTAAAATATTCTAATTTAGAAAATTCAAAAAATGTAAAAGGTGCATTACTTTGTGCTTCAAAATGTTTTTTGAGTTTAGGAGAATTTACCAAAGCAAAAAATACATATCAAAAAGCAAAATCTATTTTTTCACCAACGATTCAAGTGATGAGACCAATTGTCATTATTGATGATAGTAAAGCAATCATCATGAAGTTACAAAACTATGTTGAAAAATTAGGCTATTCTGAAATTCATGTTTATGAGAATGGAAAAGATGGAGTTAAGGGATGTAAAAAACTATTTTCAGAAAACAAAGACACCTCTAATCCTTCTTGATATGGGGATTACCTGATCTTGATGGGGATATAGTTGCAATGAAATTACTTAAAGAAAAAATAGATTTACAAATTGTAGTTATTACTGCTGATGAAAAAACAACTACACGTGTTAATAAAACGATAAGCAGTGGTGTTTCAGCATTTATTCAAAAACCCTTCACACTTGATGAAGTCAAAAAAGCAATAGATGTGGCAGAATCTGAATACTCTTTATTATAATAAAAGCAAAGACATGTTTAGTATGTTCACATCTTTAATGTCTATTTCATTTACTCTGTAATCAATTAATTCTTCTGAAAATTTTTCTACAATTTTTTGTGATGTATTTGATTTTTCAGAATCAACTTGAATAATTATGAACATATTCCATTCACCCTCCATACTTGCGACTATCAAATAATTATCTAATTTTGTGATGAATTCTTTTATGGACTCTTTTACTGCCTCGAGAGATTTTGATGGTTTTAATTTCATTAACACTGCTTGATATTTTGTAATCCCTGATACGTCTGTAAGTATTGCTTTGTATCCTTTAATGATTCCACTTTTTTCAAGACGCTCGATTCTTTTTCTAATTGTTCTATCTGAAACATCCTGACCTATTTTTTTTAATTCAGCTGCAATTTCTTTTGATGGTGTTCTAGCATTGTTATTGAGAATCTCAATAATTTTTTGATCAACTTTATCTAGATTGGACCATGCATCTTCACTCATATTCGACAAAAGTTCTAATGCTTTTTGAATTTTTGGTTGTAATTACACTGAACATCTCTTTTTTGACCCGTTTATTCTTCTAAAATCCAACCTGATTCTAAAACTCCTTGATCTTCTTGCTCTCCAATCTTGGTAGCAAATCTCCAAATGAACGATGCGTTTGTATCCATCTTTTCTTTAATTTTTAAAAGTGACTCCATTTCTGAATTTAGATTTTGATCTGCTGTACCGTGTTCTTTACAAAATTTACATTTCTGATCAAACGTAATTGGGTCAGATTCAATCAGAGGATAAGTCATACATGCAAGCGGTCTATCTTTGTAAATTTTACAAGGAAATCCACCATGTGGTGATTTATCGCCACTATCTGTATCCAAAAATGGACATGTGTTTCCATTTTTTTCAATTCACATTAATTGATATGCTAAAATTTTTGTCGGTTCTGAATTCCTATCTTCAGAAACTCCAATCCTTGGCACAATTTTGATTTTTAATCCATTTAATTTTGATAATTTTTCTATTCTTTCTTTTTCATCTGGTAGTATGAGAACTCCGATTTTTCCAAATTTCTTACTTGGATAATATTCTCTTTCAATACAGCATTGAGAACATTCGTCTATGCATCTAAATTCCACAATTTACTTTTACAATAATGGATAAAATCTCTTGTGTATTGAAATTCTCTCAAAAAAAACCCTACAAGTTATATGCTCATAACATGAATGAGAGTTATGGGTAAGCGCCAAGTAAAGAATGAAGCCGCACTAAAAGAAATTCGTCTTCCTGAAGAGGGTGAACTTTTTGGCACGAGTATTGAAAATGATGGGTGGAGAAAATGTCATGATAAAATGTGCTGATAATCTAACTAGACGTGGTAGAATTAGAGGTAAATTAAAGAGAAGAGTTTGGATTAGAGATAACGATATTGTAATTATAGCTCCTTGGGATTTTAAAGAAAAGGAACGTGGGGATATCATTTGGAGATTTACACTACCTCAAGTTCAATGGCTAAAAGACGAGAAACACATTCCTAAAGATTTCTAGAGTGTTATTTTTCTAATATTATTTTAATATCTTAGTTAATATAGTGAGCAAGTTTTTCAAAATTATCATGGAACAAGGTACCGTAAAATGGTTCAATCGAACTAAGGGCTTTGGTTTTATCGAAAGAGAAGGTGGAGACGATCTGTTTGTTCATAAATCAGATGTTGACGGATTCATCAACGAAGGCGATAAAGTCGAATTTGAGATTGGCGAAGGTCAAAAAGGACCAGCAGCTCAAAAAGTCAAAAAAACAGAATAGACAATGAATTTTTAATTTAAGATTTCATCTTTGTTTTCTTAAACTAGTCTTTCTTTTTATTATTTTTAAAATCATTTTTTTAGTTTTAAGAAGGGTTGTGGTCCCAAGCGACGGAATTGAACCATCGACAACCCGGTTTCTGTATGCCTGATATGCTGTTTTTCGGTCAGCCATCTAAAGCCGACAACTACAGCCGGGAGCTCTACCAGGCTGAGCTAGCTTGGGACAAAAAACCGAAGTTATCTACTATTAAAAAACTATCGTAGATGATTTTTGTTATATGATCGTTAAATCCAATATAAGCATAAATACACTCAAAAATTGTTGTTGGTTTATGTCTAAACTAGAATTGTCTTTTTCTGGTTATGTTTGTGCACCATATTTACACACAGATACATCTTCTAAATTAAAAGAAATTTGGGCTAAATCAAAAAACATTGAACAACTATTTTTTGTTACAGGAACATTTTCTAGTGAAAGTAAACCATACTTTGATAATTCTACAAACCATTACCTTTTAGCAAAATTCAAAGATAGTACATTGATATCTGAAGATCTTTCTAAATATAATCAAGAAAAAACATCTTTTGTATTTAATATCCGAGACGAACTGTTCCATAGAGAAGTAGATGGTGACACTAATTTTGTATCTGTATATTACATGGAATATGGTGAAGATGATGAAGACCTACAAGATATTGCCAACCTCTTTTTAAAAAGAATAAAAATTGAGAGAGCAGGGTTTGGAAGTCTAACCACACATTGTTTAATTTCTCCGAAATTTACATTTCCATATTCTGAAAGTATTGTGGTTCTTGAAGTTGGAAGTGAAAAGAGTCATCAAAGCATGAAAAAATATTGTGATCAAACAAGACGTGATATCAACAGAAAAGGATTGACAATGACTAATCTGATTAGTCTTTCAATTCTTGATGAGCTAAAGTAGAAAAGTTAAATATTCGACCAAAAACTGTTTTTCATGAGTAAACCTTCTGATCTTGGTTCATTGAAAATCGGTTCATACATTCTATTGCCTCACACTGATCAACCTAGTGGAGAACCATGTAGAATTGTTGAATATGATACATCAAAGCCTGGAAAACACGGTTCAGCAAAAGCAAGAATTGTGGGACAAGGAATTTTTGATGGTCAAAAAAGACCTCATGTAGGTCCTGTCAGTATGCAAATTCATATCCCAATGATTAACAAGAAAGTAGGCCAAATCATCTCAATTAATGGTGATACCATTCAAGTCATGGATTCTGAATCTTTTGAAACAATCGACATTAGTATGATTGATGACGAGGTTAAAGGAAAATTAGAAAACGGACAAAACGTAGAATATTGGGTTGTGATGGATAAAACTAAAATCATGCGCGTTAAGAACTAATGCGGATGCTGATGATGAGCGGAAAAGCCGTCTGATTTTTGATGAGAATTATGAGTAATGAAGCATCTTTTTTTTCAATAAATTTTATGTTTATTGAATCAAATATTTTTTAGATTATGAAACTGGCTTCTCTTTTTTCTGGTGGTAAAGACAGCACATATGCAATACATATGGTGCAAAAAGATGGTCATAAAGTCACGTGTCTTCTAAGTGTTTTTCCAAAATCTGAGGAAAGTCATTTACTACACCATCCAAATTTACGATGGACAAAATTACAATCTGAATCTATGAATATTCCACAACTAACTATACATTCCATTTCTGATGAAACTAATGATGAATTATCTGCATTAGAAAATTTATTAAAAAATGCAAAAAAACAATTTCATATTGAAGGATTAGTTCATGGTGGAATTAAAAGTAAATTCCAAAAAGAAAAATTTGAAACGTTATGTTCAAAATTAGATTTAATTGCAATTGCGCCTTTATGGGATATTGAACCAGAACAATACATGTGTGATTTAATTAATTCAAATTTTCTTTTTATCATGATCACTGTATCTTCAGATGGACTTGATGATCAGTGGTTAGGAAAATCAATTTCAAAATTAGATGTTGATACATTAAAAAAATTATCTGATAAATTTGAATTCAACTTAAATTTTGAAGGAGGCGAAGCTGAAACATTTGTAATTGATTGCCCTTTGTTTTCAAATCCAATTAAAATTAATCAAGGTAAAAAAATATGGGATGGTTACAGAGGAAGGTTTGAAATAGTGGATGCGGAGTTAAATTACAATGCTTGAAGGACTTAAGGATAGTTTAGGGGCTGCAATCAAAAAAATTGTAAAATCTTCAGGCATAGATGAGGAATTAATCAAGGAATTATCAAAAGATGTTCAAAGAGCCTTACTACAATCTGATGTTAATGTTAGATTAGTTCTTGAAATAACAAAACAATTAGAAGAACGTGCACTAAATGAAACCCCTCCTCCTGGACTTTCTCGGAAAGACCATATTGTGAAAATACTTTATGATGAACTCTCAAAATTATTAGGAAATGAATCTGATTTTGATTTTAAACCTGGAAAACAAAATAAGATAATTTTACTTGGAATTCAAGGTAGTGGAAAAACAACTATTGCATCAAAACTTGCCAGATTTTTGACTAGACAAGGGTATAAAGTTGGAGTTGTGGGTGCTGATACCTACAGACCTGGTGCTTTGGTACAACTAAAGACAATGTGTGAAAAATCTGATGTCGAAGTGTATGGTGAAGAAAAAAATAAAGATTCTCCTAGTATTGTAAAAAATGGACTAAAATATTTTGAATCTAAACCATTAGATGTAATTCTAATTGATACAGCTGGACGTCACAAAGAAGAAAAAGATTTGCTTGAAGAAATGGTTAGAATTAAGGAAGCAGCAGATCCTGATTTGTCATTACTTGTTATTGATGGAACTATTGGACAACAATGTTATGCTCAAGCCGAAGCGTTTCATAAAACAATTCCAGTAGGCGGTGTAATTATTACAAAATTAGATAGTTCTGCAAAAGGTGGTGGTGCACTTGCAGCATCTGCAGCAACTGGTGCACAAATAATGTACATTGGTACTGGCGAAAGAATTGATGATTTAGAAAAATTTTCTCCTACTAGATTTGTTGGAAGGTTACTTGGAATGGGTGATATTCAAGCAGTATTGGATTTAGCAAAACGATTAGAAAGTGAAGGTGATGATGTGAGATTGAAAAGAATATCTAGTGGAAAAATGAACATGGAGGATTTTCTTTATCAATTAGAAGAAGTTACCAAAATGGGTTCTTTACAAGGAATTCTTGAAAGTATGCCTGGTCTTTCAGGAATGGTAAAAGGTGATCAAGTGAGATCAAATGGAAGGAAAAGTTTCAAAATGGAGATACATTATTCAAAGTATGACTAAAGGTGAAAAAGCAGATCCTGATTTACTAAATTCATCTCGAATCAAAAGAATTGCACGTGGTTCAGGTTGGCCAGAAGGCGAAGTTAAAGAATTGATGAAGAATTATAAAAATTCTAAGAACATGATGAAAGCTTCTAAGGGACGTCAAATGCAAGGAACCCTAAGAAAAATGGGATTAGGATAATTTTACGCATTAAATTTATTCTAAAATGTCTGATTATCAAAAAATTATACCTATTGCAAATCAAATTTTAAAAAAATATGAATTATGTGATAATTGTTTAGGTCGTTTATTTTCAAAACAATTACATCTTTCATCAAACAAACTTCTAGGTAAAAAACTTCAGAAAAAGAAAAACTCTACTCAAAAATGCTATATCTGTAAAAACTTGTTTGATAATCTCAATCATTTTTTAAAATTAATGCTAGATTTTTCATCAGATTATTCTTTTTCAACATTTAGTGTGGGGGCCATGATCAAACATTCTATTACTGATCGTGATGACTACATTCGCTCAAAATACAAACTAAAAGGAATTGATAGTGTAAAAACTGACATTACTAGAGAACTAGGAAAATCATTTTCTAAAAAAATGAAAAAAAATCTTGATTTTTTAGATCCAGAAGTAACATTTACAATAAATTTGAAAGATGAATCTTGTCAATTACGTTCTAAATCTATAACTTTCTCTGGAAGATACATCAAAACATTACGAGGAATTCAACAAAAACAAAAATCATGTGATAACTGTTCTGGAAAAGGATGTAGAATTTGTAATTTTCATGGAATTTTAGAATTTGATAGTATAGAAGGGATTGTCTCAAAATTCCTATTTGAAAAATGTGGTGGAACTACTGCAAAATTCACATGGATTGGAGGTGAGGATAAATCTAGTCTAGTTTTGGGTGTTGGAAGGCCATTTTTTGTCAAACTTCAAAATCCAAATAAACGAAATTTGAGATCAACTTCTTTGTCATTTGATAATCTGAAAATCACAAATTTCAAAATTGTTTCCGATTCTCCAAAAAAACCTATAAAATTTTACTCAACAATAAAAATAAAAATTTCCACAAACTCTCAAATTGATTCAAAAAATCTAAAAAAACTAAAAGATCTTACAACTCATCCGATAGTAGTTTATGAAAAATCTGGAAAACGCTCTGAAAAGAAATTATCTTCTATAAAATATACAAAAAATTCTCCAAATACATTTACTTTATTTATCAAAGCTGAAGGTGGATTGCCGATAAAGCGATTTGTACACAGTGATGATGTTACACCTGGAATTTCACAAATTCTTGATATTTCATGTATGTGTCAAGAATTTGATTTTCTTGATATTGAAGTGTAATGATAACAATTATCTAGCAGCATATATCAAAAATCAACATGCCCATGAGAAAGAAAGGTAAGCACAAAAGACGTGCTGATCAAAGTGCTGAAGTACGTAAAAGGAAACACGCAAAAGCTGGAAAGCCTAGACACTAATCTAATCAACCTTTTTACATTCAAAATTATCGAGGATGAATATTGGATCCGTTAGTACGTTTGAAGGATGCCCATTCTAAAGGAATAATCCCTGATGATGTGTATGATCTTATCCTTGAACGTTTTCCCATTACTGTTTCAGGTATCAATAGGATTGAAAAAGCATCAGGAATCCGATACCCTGTTGCATATGTAGAACCCTTCACTTGTAATTTCTTCTCCTAATCCACATTCATATGAATATGGTGTATTGTTTGCACGAACCATCCCTATAGTATTTGAAGAAAAATTTCAGGTTGTAATACAAATCTCTGCCCCTTTGGTAGCTTATGGCCTGAAAGGAACAATTCATGCTATTTTGGCACATGAATTTTTACATTTTCTAGAGCTAATAAGAAAAATTTCAAAGATGGAGTTACTTTCAGATGAAATCTCTGGAAATTTATTTGAAAATGTTTACAGTGATGAAACTAGATTGTTTGAACCTAGAGTTGTCTTTAAAGATCGTACTTTGTTAAATCATATCACAAAAAGATTCCCTGCTGGGTTTCGAGATTTTAAACTTGAAGAAAAAGCTATAAAATTTTGGGCTGATAGAAATCTTCCAAAATCCAACATCGCTTTAGATACAAACACTGTAAAATTATCTATGGAGTCTCTTTCTAAAATTAAATTAGATCCTGCATTTATTTCAAAAATTGAAAAATTAGAAGAAAAAAGTTCTAAAATTCACAAAAAAAGATTATACTAATTATTGATTTCAATTTGAAATGTGATGGTGTTTTTTATAATTAATTTAGAATTCTATTGATTGAACTCTGTTAATCCACACTTACCGCAAGTATGTCTGTCTTTGTGTTCTGCCATAAAAGTTCCTTTTCCACATCTTGAACAAATCTTTCTTGTTCTAGTTGTCTTGTCTCCATCTATTTTATAATAAGATGAAACACTAGGACTGAATCCTTTCTTAGTTTTTTTCTCTACAGGCATTATTCAGATTTTCCCTTTTCTTTATCGTCAGCTTTTACTTCTTTGTCTTCAGCTGGTTTTCCCTTTTCTTTATCGTCAGCTTTTACTTCTTTGTCTTCAGCTGGTTTTCCCTTTTCTTTATCGTCAGCTTTTACTTCTTTGTCTTCATCTGGTTTTTCCTCAGCAGATGCTTCTTTTGCTGCTGTTTCAGCTTCTTCAAGTTTCTTGTTTGCTCTTTCTAATCTTGAAAATATTGTTGGATTGATATGTTTTTTTGCTAATGCTTCATCGTCATATATGAAGAAAGTTCCTGTAATGTGTGATCTACCAACATCTGTTTTTAATCTCATTGAAATGACTGTTTTACCATCTAGTTTGAATTCTTTTGTAATCATATCCACTGCTTCATGTGTTCTGAGTTTACCACCTAAACCTGCAAAATTACATGTTAACTCTCTTCTAGATAGAAATGAGTTTTTCACATCTGTAACGGTCTCGATAATGGACATGTATCCAAAATCCTTTGGATATTTCATATAAACCTTGATTGTATTAGACAAGAAATTTAAGAAATCCTTGTAAAATCTTAACGTGGAAAGATACATGCTACATTTTAAAAATACGAAATATGGTCCTGAACATTCTCGTGAGATTATCAATAAGGCTAGAGATCTAACATCTGATTTGGATGCTTCTGTAAGAGTTGCTAGAATTGCCAGAAAATTTGTAGAGATAGATGTGGGAGTTGAAAAAGAAGATCTTGACATACTTGTTGAAAGATTATCCACAATTGGCACAATTGATAATATTCGACACGTCTTTGAGGAAGAAATAGAAAAAGAACAAGGCATTATTGATGGTATTTTTTATTTTAACAATGAACGATTTTGGGAAAGTCATGAATCTTTTGAAGGTGTTTGGAAACAATGTTTTGGACGAGAAAAAGAAATACTTCAAGGAATAATTTTATTTGCAGTTGCATTTGCTCATGCTCAAGAAGATGAGCTCAGTATTGGAATTGGAATGTTACATCGAGTTTTAGAAAAATTAGGTACATCTCCATCAATGTATCATTCAATTGATGTTGATAGAATTAGAAATAAAGCAACTGAAATGCAGCAAGCAAATAATTTGACTATTTTTGAGATTTAATTAATTCTAGTGATTTTGGAACTACTTCTGCTCCTTGAAGTAAACCTATACTACCTTTCTTTGCTTGTTCTTCAGTCATTCGTGTTGTTCCATCATTTTTAATAAAATCCCCTGAAACTAAAATTGGTACAGGATCATCACTATGTCCTTTGTTAATACATGGTGTTGAATGATCAGCTGAAATAATGATTGCCACTTTACTTGAATCAATATTGTCCACAAGAGTTTTAAAAAATCTTTGATCAATCTCTTCTATATTTTTCATTTTACCTATTGCATCTCCATCATGACCAAATTCATCTGGTCCTTTAAGATGAACGTATATTGCATTTTGAGTTTCCATTGCTTTTGCAGCAACTTTTGCTTTTTCTTCATAATCTGTTAGTCCACCTGCTTCAAACGCTTTCATTTTGAGAACATCAGAAATTCCAAGTTCAACTGGCATGTCAACTATACAAGAAAAATTCATTCCATATTTTTCATTAATTGAAATTACATTTGGATATTTGTTACCTGCATCTCTAAGTAGAATACAACTAAGTTGTTTCTTGTTTTGCTCTAGTCTTTTTTTGTTAATTTGACTATTTTTCATTATGTTAGTTGATTGTTCTGAGAATTCATTTACTAACTTTGCAGTAAATTTAGCATTATCATTTTCTTCTAAAGGTAAACATTTTTCAATTTTTAAGAAATCTCCAACAGCTTTTGCAACCCCCATTCCTCCAATGTTACTATATGCTGGGTCTGTATTTGTAATTCTAGATGATAATTTTTGAGAATCTACTCTAATCCTCACTGTAACTCTGTGTCCTATTGTTGGAGAAACTTCAACTGTAGTTCCTGGATGTGAAAATTTTACTTTTTCTTCAATTTCTTTTGCAATTCCATCTGCATCCTCTCTTTCAATTTGTCTACCTGCTCTTCTATCTATGATTACTTGCTCATCATCTAATGTGGAAAAATTTCCCCTTAGTGCCAAATCGCCATCTTTAAAGTCAATTCCTACTCCGATAGCCTCAATTACACCACGTCCTACATAATCTGAATGATTGAATTTGTATCCTAACATATTGAAAACTGCAATATCTGATTCAGGAGCTATTCCTTTTCCAACTGAAATTACTTCACCTATCGCCCCATTACTGGCAATTTTATCTAAAACTGGTGTATTTGCAGCCTCTAGTGGTGTTTTACCATCTAAATCTGGATGTGGAAGATCTCCCACACCGTCTAATAGAACATAAATCAAATGAACATCAGAATTATTCATTATATCTTCTGTCTTTGGCAGTCTTGATGCTCTCCTTTAAAGTTTACAGAAAAATATGCGATCAAAAAAAAATATGAAATGTTTGAATCATTACTTTTGATTTTTACAAAATATTTTTTAATGAAAGTAAGATTTTCTTAATTTTCAGAAATTTATTGTAACTTATTTTTTTATTTTGAAATTTATTAGATCTTAGTAAACGTTTTAACGCACATTTACTTTCCATCATAAACATGGGAGATATACGCAAAGACAATGTTTCTGAGCGTCTTATGATTGTTGCAAAAAAAACTGACAAAGTTGTAGATCCAAAAAAATCTCCATTTGCTCCTGGACATGAATCAATGACTAACCCTTCTGTATTATCACTTGTTGAAAAAGAAGGAATGTTACAGCGTCTTCAAGATAATGAAGATGAATATGTGAAAAATTGGTCAATTAGAGTTTTTGAAAGTAAAAATCCAATTGTTTCAATTGAAACCGAAAATTCTTACAGTGATAGACCATTCTATAGTGAACCATCATATGGATATCATTACATTGTAGTTGCAACACCAAATCCAAAAGATACATTTGCAACAATTGATTCTGAACAATGGTCAAATGTTCTAGTTGTTGTTCAAGATAGATTAAGATGGCTTTATACTCAAAAAGGAGTCACATATGTCTCAATTTATGGAAATCATGGTGAATTAGCAGGTAGCACTAATCCGCATCCACATCTAAATATTCTAACATTTTCCACCATCCCTCCAATTATTGAAGAAGAAGCAGAAGCATCTCATAAAATTCTAAATGAAAAAGGTGTTTGTCATATGTGTCAAACAGTAAATGAAGAACTTGGAGGTCCTAGACAAGTACTTCAAACAGAAGGATTTGTCGCATTTTGCCCTTGGGCCCCTTCATATCCGTATGAATTTTGGATTGCACCCAAAAAACACACTACTAGTTTTTCAAAAATCTCTCAAAAAGAAATCAATGATTTATCCCTAATCCTAAGATCTACTTTGGGTGGATTATCAAAAACTGTCAAAAATGTTTCATATAATTTTGTATTTCATCTTTCACCTGAAAAGAAAAACAGCAGACAAATTCACTGGCATATTGAAATTTATCCAATCACCAAACCTTGGTCTGGATTAGAACGTGGATACGGAATTTTCTTAAATGATATTTCTCCTGAAGATGCTGCAGAAAAACTTGGCGCAGCATGTAGAAAAGAACTATCTAATCTAGTTGGAATTATATGATTTTTTGAATGGTTTATTTATCAATTAAAATCTGTTAAAATTATGGCAATTGAGAAATGGCTTGCAATTACTAGTGTAGCTTTGTTTGCCATGTTTGCAGGTGAAATGATTTCAGTTTACAATTTTATGGTTATAAATTCCGATGAATCTGAATATTTTGTATCATTTTCAGCGGATTCAAAAATAATTCAATTTGTTTCAATTGGTGCTGGTCCTGCTGGAATTTTAGCAGCAGTTGCTTTTATTATGTCTAGACAATATGGTTCTAGACCCGTTGGTGGAATGATTATTGCAGGTGGAGTGATAATGTTTGTTGGATTATTTGTCTGCTATACTATGGTTGATGATATTGATGAGCGATACATTACAGATTCTGTAATATATATCCCAATTTTGTTTATGGCTTTGACTGCCCCTACAATTGCAGTCGGTGCTTTTTTACTACGGGAAAAAAAGCGAAGACCAAAAAAACAATTCGTTTAGGAATGATCAAATCTTAATTCATTTGCTATATGCTTGAATCCCAGTTTTTCATAAAATGGTTTTACCTCATCTGTACAATCTAAAATTGTTTTGTAACAACCTCTATTTTTTGCAATTTCTAGAAGATATTTCATGATTTTCACTCCAATTTTTTGTCCTTGAAAGTTTTTGTCTACTACCACATCTTCAATATGCCCTACTAACCCTCCTTCATGGATAACTTTTGGTTCAATGAGGAGTGTTGTGCTTGCTACTATTTTTCCATCTAATTCTGCTATTGCTATTATGTGATTTGGATTTGAATTAATATTTTCAAATATCTTTTCAGCTTTATCTTTATTGATACCACTTGTTTGCCTTAGTGAATCAAGTGTTGCTAGAAATCCATTCCACAGATCATCTTTTTTTAATTCTCTAATTATTGGTTCATTCATTTTAATTTTCAGTTCTTGTCTTGTTTTTGAATATGTTCTTGATATGCTTTTTTGTAAGATTCTTTGTTACCTATGTCGGTAAATCCTTTTTTTGTAATAAAACTACTAACTAACTTTTTTCGATTCATAGCTTTTTTTATAACATCATCCATTCCATATGGTTTATTTTTTGGAATCAAGCTAAAAACTTTAGGTTCCATTACATAACATCCCATGTTTACATTGGCCTTAATCTCTGGTTTTTCAATCCAATTTAGAACCTTTCCAGTTTTAGATGTCTCAATAACCCCATATGGTAAATTAGTTTTGTATTCATGCAGACTCATTGTAACAAATGCTTTTTTCTTAGTATGTTGTTTAATCATATTTCTAAGATTAAAATTAAAAATAGAGTCTCCGTACATACAAACAAAAGTATCATCGATAAATTTTTCTGCAGTTTTAAGCTGACCTGCAGTAGCTAGAGCTTTATTTGAAATTGCATATTCTATTTTAATTCCAAATTTTTCACCATCTCCAAAATAATCCTCGATAGTTTTTCTAAGGTAACTGACACACAAAACAAATGATTTGAGTCCACTTTTTTTTGTCCAATTAATTATGTGCTCTAAAATTGGTTTTTCACCTAATGGCAACATTGGTTTTGGAAGAAATGTAGTGTATGGTTGGAGTCTAGTGCCTAATCCTCCAGCAAGAATTACTGCTTTCACAAACCCTATTTCATGTGTGACTATTTATGTTCGAGGATGAATTGTGACTAAATCAAATAATTTTTGAAATTTTTTCTAAAACATCTTTTGGAGTTTTACCAAAAACTATGATCATGGGTTCTTTTCCAAAATCTCCTTTGTGATATATGATGTCTAAAACTTTGGTTGAATTTTTGATTGCACTATTAATTCCCCATTCTATTGTTGATTTTTTAAACTTGTTTGATTTAGGTTCTTGATTTCTATCATAACTAGATACCAGTAATTTTGATTTTTTAATTTTTGATATAGTTTGGTTTTGATATTTTAAATTTATTGCAGAACAAATTTCTGGAAATTTTTTATTCATAATTAGTAATGCTGTTGCAACATGTTTTGATCCTCCATACATCAAATTACCTGCAACTGTAACTTTGCCTCCAGTTTTAACAATTCTACCAGAAATTCCTAAAATGTCTTTTGTTGATTTTGGTTTTTGCTTAGAATACACAAAATTTGTTTGACATTCTGGAATATTTTTATAAATATTTTTGATTTCAATAAATTCACTTATTGCATGTGTTAATTCTACATTGATGTTATCTTGAATGTCTGTGATGGCAATCCCTTTTCCAAATTTTTTTGCATTTTTTATGGAATTATAGGTGAATTCTTTAGCAAATTTCACTGATTCTTTAATATTTTTTTTATTTGCAAGTGCAAAAATCATGGCTGCTGAATAATTACACCCACTACCGTGGTTGATTTTAGATATTTTATCACTTGAAATATGATATTTGTCTTGTTTTTCTTGAATGAAATCTGATATTTGATTATTTTTTGTTTGGATCCCTGTAATTACAACATTTTTTGCCCCCATCTTTTGAAGTATCTTTGCAATTTTTTCAGGTGTATTTTTTTCATTAATCTTAGTTTTTGATAAAATTTCTGCTTCAAATTTATTTGGTGTAATCACCGTTGCAAGTGGAATAATATATTTTTGAAAATCATTGATTGCTGATTTTTTTATTAGTATTCCGCCAGTAGTTGATTTGATTACTGGATCAACCACTATTGGTATTTTTAATTTTTTTAACTTTTGATATAATGTTTTGATAATTTGTGAATTGTAAACCATTCCAATTTTTATTCCATCTATTTTAAAATCTGACATTATTGAATCTAGTTGATTTTTTAGAATTTTTTGTGACACTGGTTCAATCATTCCAAAACTTGAAGTGTTTTGACTAGTAATTGCAGTAATTACTGTCAGACAGTGAGCGTTTAATGTTGTAAATGTTTTAACATCACTTTGAATTCCTGCACCTGATGATGGATCAGAACCTCCGATTGAAAGTAAATTCATAATATTTTCATGTCCCAAGTACTAATCTGTTTTTCCTTTAAACATCAATTGATGTCTATGCTTGATTTAGCAATATCTATTTTATACTTTGACGATTTAATTTACTGTATTGACTAAAATTCCTATGGTTGATGACTCCGTACCTGAAGAATTGAAATGCACCACTTGTTTGTTACCTATGCAATACCAAACAAAAAGAGATGGAAAATTTTTATGGCAATGTTTCAAATGTGGAAAACAATATCTTGTATCTGAAAATATTGATGAAACAATTGAAGAAAGCTGGAGTCCACCTAGATGACAAATATAACTGAAATGGAATCTCTAAAATCTGAAAATCAAAAACTTCGTAATTACATTTCATTGGTTTTAGCTGAGATTGAATTAGTGGAAAGAGTTAGCGAAATTAAACAAAATTTTGTAGACTCTGAGCGCATAACTGTGCCTATTTTAGATAGAATCTCTAAAATTAAATCTGAAAAAAGACTTTTACAAGAAAATCTGAATTTAAATTAATTTGAATTATTATGATGCTTGAGTAACACACTCAAAAGAGCAAAATTCATCTTTCATGCTGAAAAATTCTCTACCACAATGCATGCATTCTCTGATAGTTCTCATACTATCATATGTAATTTATTCCATTTAAGACTGATCGGTCTTCTTAATATACCTCCAAAAAATTATTTTGTGATCATGATTTCTCAACTTCGTGATTGTTTAAATCAGGTGAAAACGTAGTTTATTTTATGACCACTCAAATGACTTCCGCACGACGTGGAATTACCACTGATGAAATGAAACAAGTTGCAAAAGATGAAGATGTTACACTTGATTGGTTGATTCCAAAAATTGCACGAGGCTCCATAATTATTCCAAGTAATAATATTCGACCACAAAAAATTCACAATGTGGGGAATTGGTAAAGGTCTTAAAACTAAAGTAAATGTCAATATCGGAACTTCCACACTTAATGTAAATCTGGATGAAGAAATTGAAAAAGCAAAGATTGCAGTAAAATATCATGCAGATACAATGATGGATCTTAGTGATGGTGGGAGATGTTAAAAAAATAAGACAGACTCTTTTAGATGTTGCACCAATTACTTTTGGAACTGTTCCCAATTTATGAGGCTTACAATTATGGTGTAGAAGTTCACAAAAATCCTTTGAATCTAACTGAAGATGATTACTTGAAAGCATTTGAAAATAATGTAAAAGATGGAGTTGATTATGTTACAGTCCATTGTGGAATTACTAAAGATATTGCAAAGAGGATTTTGAAAGTTCAGAGATATGGTGGTGTTGTAAGTAAAGGTGGAACAATTACTGCAGCTTGGATGTTAAAACATGATAAAGAAAATCCTTACATTACACATTATGATTATATGTTAGAAATTGCCAAAAAATATGATGTGACATTTAGCCTTGGAGATGCACTAAGACCTGGCTCAATTCTTGATTCTCATGATGAATTACAAGTTCAAGAAATGATCAATATCTCTCGATTAACAAAACGTGCACATGAACAAGATGTTCAAGTGATGGTAGAGGGTCCAGGACATGTTCCATTAAATGAGGTTGCAGCAAATGTTTCGATTAGCTAAATCACTAATTGGTGATGTTCCCATATTATGTTCTTGGTCCTTTGGTAACTGATGTTGCATCTGGACATGATCATATTGCAAGTGCAATTGGGGCTGCAATTTCAGCAAGTGAGGGCGTTGATCTTTTATGTTATCTTACTCCCTTCTGAACACCTCGCTTTACCCAAATGTTGATGAAGTAAAAGCAGGATTAATTGCATATAGAATTGCAGCACATGCTGGAGATCTTGTAAAAATTCGTGATAAGGCAATAAAATGGGATATGGCAATGACTGAAGCTCGACGTACTTTGGATTGGGAAAAACAAATTGCATTATCTATTGATCCTGAAGAAGCAGCAAAAATTCATAGTCGAACTGGTCAACATCCTGGAAATAATGTTCCATGTACTATGTGTGGTGGTGCTTGTGTTTACATGATGTTACCCCAGCAAAAAAAATATGAAAAAGAAAATAACTTACAACAAGTTGAATAATACTTTTTGAAGACTAGGCACTATTTCATACTCTTCTAATTCATTTGAATTAATCCATTTGTATTCCGAATTTTCCCAATTAAGTTTGATTATTGGATTTTCTGTTTCAAACAAGAATGGAAATATTTCCCACTCATGATTTTCATATTGAGGTGAATTGACCCTCATTTCTTTTGCAGCTTTTACAAGTGTGATTTTATCTTCTGTAATTCCAACTTCTTCAAAAATTTCAATTTTTGCTCTTTTTAGTGGCTCTTTCATTTTTTTCTATAATTCCACTAACTCCTGCCCATAACCCTTTCATTGATTTTACTTTGTCGCTTCTTTTTAGAATTAATAATTTACCGTCTAGCTCTAATGAAAGATGTAACTATCTTTGTTGAGCGCATATCTGTTATTTTTCAATAACTTTTACCATTTTTGCCAATTTTTTGTATGATTCATCTATGTCTGAATGTTTGGCAAGTCTTTCTTGACATTGTTTTATGTAATCAATGACCTCTTCTGTTTTTGATTCTTGAACAGCAGTAAGTAATCTCCCTACGTCTTTCCATAATTCTTCGGCATACCTTCTAATCTCAGGATTTGAAATGATAGTTTCAATTAAGTTCTGGAGATTCTGTCATGATGCTTTCTGCTAATGTTTTTTGTACCTTTGAATGTACTTCCTGCCATTTTTTCTGTCAGTGCTGTTTTTTCATCTTTTGAAATAATATTCGCAAATACTAGATTCATCATATGAGTTAATCCCTAAAATCACTGCTATTTTTTTATCATGTTCTATTGCATCAATTGTAACAAAATTTGCTCCCTTCAAATAACGATTTTACAACTGTTAATTCTTTTTTAGCATCTTTAATTGGAATTGAAATTATATTTTTACCTTTGACGTTCTTAATTCCTGGACCAAACATTGGGTGAATACAAATTGGATTTATTTTATCTGGCATTTTCATTAATGATGAAACCACTTTAGATTTTTGAGATGAAATTTCAATTAGATAGGTCCCTCTTTTCATTTCTTTTGCAATTAATCTAATAATTTCTGGTGTTCTTCTTGTAGGAGTACATAAAACTACATAATCTGCTTTTAGAATTGCTCCAACTAGAGAGTTTGATACAATGATTCCTTTACCTGTAATCTTGTTTTCTGAATCCTGTCCAGTTACTTCAAAATCTTTTTCTGCAAAATAACTTGTAAACCATTGTCCCATTTGACCTCCGGCACCAATAACTGTAATTTTCTTCTTCACTGCTTCTCACTCATGATGTTACCTAGTATATTCATTCCCTCAATCAGTGTTTTTTCATCCTGACATACAGAAATTCTAATGAAATTTTTATAATTACCAAATCCTTCCCCTGGTGCTATTGCCAAACCTCTTTCAAGTGTACTATTGGCAAATTGAACCCCATCAAATCCCTTCTTTATTTACACGTGCAAAAATGTACATTGCTCCCATCTGGAATTTCAAAATCTAATCCAATTTCTTTCACTTTTTCTGCCAATATGTCTAGTCTGCTCGTACTGTATTAGTATTATTGGACGTATCTGCATCAAGTGCTTTCATGGCAACATATTGTATGGGTTCAGACACACTTGTTAAACACAATGCCTCTAATTTTGCCATTTTTTCAATAATTTTTGTATTAGCTATTCCATAACCTACTCCTAAACCCTGTCATAGCATGAGATTTTGAAAATGATTGGGTAACAATACTTTTTTCATAATTATAACTTAGAATACTTTTCCAACCCTTTTTTGCATATTGGGAATAGATTTCATCACTTAACACATAGAGATTATTTTTTCTAGCTAGTTCAATGATGTCATCTTGTAATTTTTCAGGAAGAATTTTCCCTGTTGGATTGTTTGGATAGTTTAGTACAATCATTTTTGTGTTTGAATTAATTACATTTTCTATTTGTTGTAATGATGGTTCCCATTTTTCTTCTAGAGTTGTAATGATGGTTCTAACTTTAATTCCAGCATTAAGTGCACAATCTTTGTATGCTGGCCATGCAGGTTCTATTACTATCATCTCATCTCCTGGATTCAAAAGTGTAGTAATTGCAGTAAAAATTGAAAATCTTGCACCTGGACTAACTATGATATTTTCTTGTGTAATGTTTGTGTTAAATTTCTTTGAAACATACTTTACAAGTGCCTCTCTAAATGTTGGCATCCCTCTTACCTGACCATACTTTAGAAACCCCTTGTCAAATATTTCTTCTAATGAGTCTTTCACAATTTGTGGTGGTAAAAAGTCAGGCTCTCCAACTTCCATGTGAATTATTTTTTTACCTTGTTGTTCGAGTGATTTTGCTTTTAAGAAAATTGATAGATGTGTTTGTTTATTTATTGATTGAACTTTTACTGATTCGTTTAATAGAAAATTTAAAAATTTTGTTGCAATTGATTCATCTAATCCTATACTATTTCCTAATGAAATTACTTTACTTCGTAAATTATCCTCACGTGATTCATCAGTAATACCTTTACCGATATTTTTTTTCACTTCTCCTATTTCTTTTGCAATATCTGTTCTAGTTTTTAGTAACTTTATCATCTCTAAAGTTACCTCATCCATTTTATTTCGAAGATTATTGATATCAGACATCTTACAAAGTAGGCTTAATTGCTCCTGCTAGGAGTGCGTGATCTGCTATAGTTAGGGCCACAAGTGAGTCTACTACTGGTGGTGCTCTGGGTACAACACACGGGTCGTGTCTTCCTTTAACTTGAAGGATGGTCTCCTTTTTTGTTTTAATGTCAACTGTACTTTGTTTTTGCGCAATTGATGATGCTGGTTTAAATGCAATTCTCATAGTAATTGGCATTCCATTTGAAATACCTCCAAGAATACCTCCCGAATTATTTGTTTTTGTAATTATTTTTCCTTTCTTAATTGTATACAGGTCATTATTTTCAGAACCATAAAGTTCTGATCCTCTAAACCCTGAACCAAATTCAACTCCTTTTACAGACGGAATCGAAAAAATTGCTTTACTCAAATCTGATTCCAATGAACCAAAAATTGGTTCTCCTAATCCTACTGGAATGTTTGTTGTAATTGATTCAATAATTCCTCCAAGAGAGTCTCCTTTCTTTTTAGCATCTAAAATATTTGCCCTCATCATTTTTGCAGTTTTATTTTCAGGACATCTAACTTCATTTTTGTAAATTGAATTAATCATTTTATCATTGAATTCACTTTCCATCTTTATTTTTCCAATTTGTGATGTAAATGAATGTGTTTCAATCCCTAATGTTACCTTGAGTAATTTTCTTGCAATAGCTCCGCCCATAACATGGGTTGCAGTTAACCTTCCTGAGAACCTACCCCCACCTCTATAATCATTATAATGATTGTATTTCATCATGGCGGGATAATCTGAATGCCCTGGTCTTAGTTTTGTTTTCAAGTTTTCATAATCTTTTGATTTTTGATCACTATTCCAAATCAGCATTGTTATTGGAGCACCTGTTGTGTATCCTCTAAATACTCCTGAAATAATTTCTACAACATCACCCTCTTTTCTTTGTGTTGAAATAATATTTTGACCTGGTCTTCTTTGGTTTAACATTACCTGAATGTCTTTTTCATCAATTTCTAACCCTGCAGGACATCCATCTAGTACTGCACCAATAGATTTTCCATGACTTTCACCAAAACTTGTTAAAACAAGACGTTGGCCAATAGAACTTCCCGGCAACATACTATCAAAGTTAAATGATGTTTATAATTCCTCATTCTGTTTTTTTAAACTCAATTGTGATTTCAGCTTATTTTTGATAATTAATTACGAATGATTATAATTTATAATATTTCTATTAATTATATGAAATAATTATAATATAATCTTAAATACAATAATATTATATATAATATATGAATAAAAGTGCAAATTTTAACCCATAATTTGCGCGGCTCCACGAAAATGACATGTTATCAACGCAAAAGCGTTGCGGGTGAGGAGAATGCTTTTCACTCTATATGGAGTCGCGCCTTTTATCACAATAGTTGATTTTTTTAAAAAGAATTTTTACTGGACAATAATTTTTGCACCAAGGCGATTCATCTCTTCTATGAAATTTGGATATGACACTTTGACTGATTCAGGATTTGTAACTGTACAATTCCCAATGTACATTCCAGCTATGCAAAATGCCATGAATAATCTATGATCATTTTCAGAATTTAATTCAGCACTGCTCAAATTTTCTGATGACTCTAAAGTTAACCCGTCTTCTCTTTCTTGAACTTTAATTCCTAGTTTCACAATCTCTCTTGCAATAATTGCAATTCGGTCTGTTTCTTTTAGTCTTGCATGTTTTACATTCACTATTTCAATTGGACTGGATGTTTTTAATGATAATATGGCAAGTGGTGGAAGAATATCTGGTGAATTACTGAGATCAAATTTTCCACCTTTTAATTTTTCAGGGGAGTTTTTATTTTAATTTCGTTATCATTAATAATTACAGTAACCCCCATCTGTTCTAAAATATCTATAAAAACTTCATCACCTTGTGGTAGGTTCCCCGATATCTCCTTTGATTATGACCTCTTCTCCATTAAGTACTGCAGCTGATAAAAGCAATGCAAGACTTGAAAAATCAATTGGAATTGTAAATGTAGTATTTTTATAAATTTGTGGTGTTATGTTGTATCTTTTGTATGGAATTAATGTTTGAACTGTCACTCCAAATTTTCTCATAGTAGCAATTGTTGCATCAAGATATGGTTTTGAAACTAAATTCCCCTCTATTGTTAAATTGATACCATTATTTGTTAATGGTGCACTAATTAATAATGCAGAAACGAATTGACTAGAAAAGTTTCCTGGAATTGTTACATCTCCACCTGAAATTTTCCCTTTGATTTTGATTGGTGGTTTTCCATCTGTAGAACTACATTGTGCCCCCATACTTGATAGCGCATCTAAGAGTGGTTTCATTGGTCTTTTCTGTAAACTAGAATCCCCCGTAAGTGTAATCTCTTGAGAAAATAAACTGGCAATTCCTGATGCAATTCTAATTGTTGTTCCGGAGTTTTCTGTATTGATTTCAGGTACGTTTGTGCCTAATTTTATCGGATTTTTGACAATAATTGACAAATCTTTGATTTCAATTTGTGCTCCAAATTTTTTACACGCCTCAATTGTTGCAAGAGTATCTGCTGATAATAATACATTATCCACTCTGCTATTGTTTCCAGCAAGTGATGCAAGGAAGATTGCTCTATGTGTATAGCTTTTGTTTGGAGGACAAACTATTTGTCCTGAAATCTTTGATTTTTCAACTTTACAACTCATGTACTTCAGCCTTCTTGTTACTGATTTTTGAAATAATTATATTTCCTTCTAATACTGAAAATACTTTTTTTATAGTTGCCTCATTTTCTTTTTTTGTTATTGCTGCAATAGCTGGACCGTTACCCGAAACTGATGCACCTAGTGCACCTTTTTCAATTAAAGTTGTAATGATTTTAGAATCTGAATTTAGAATAGATGCTGTTGCTAACCCATTAATTATCATTGCTTCCCAATAACTTTCTTTTCTTGCTAATTCCCATGCATTATCAAATATTGTTGAAAGAACCTTCAGATTTTTTAGATTTCCTCTTTTTCTATTTTTTGGGATAAAAATTACTGCAATTAAATTAGTTGGAGCTTTTTGAAAATGGATTCGTTTTCGTTTTGCATTATCTGTAACATTGAATCCCCCATAGTAACATGAACATGCATCATCATATGCACCTGTAATGCTCACTTTTGATTCAATTGATGCTTCAACTCCTGCTAGTAAAATTTGTTGATCTGTAAATTTTGGTTTGAAAATTTTTGCACATGCTAATACTACTGCAGATGAAATTGCACTGGAGCTTTTGAGTCCATACCCTGTTGGAATTTCAGAATCAAGTGTAATTGTAATTTTATTTTTCTCCAAATCTTTTTTGGAAACAACTTTCTCAACTGTTTTATTGATTAATCGTGAACTAAGACTCTTATTTTTAGACTGTATTGTTATTCCTTTACCTGGACTGGTTTCAACTATTGCTTCAACTTTTAATGCTATTCCTAAAGTTGCACCTTTTTGATTGGCAATTGCATTTACTAGGGAAATTGCTCCGTGGACTGTAGCCTTTGCTTTTGCCATCAAAATCCTCCTAACAATGCTTTTTTCATGGCATTATAAGGTGCTTCCACACTGTGCCAAATCTCAAAAGCTCTTGCTGCTTGACCTAAAAGCATCTCATAACCAAAAATAACAATTGAACCATTCTCTTTTGCTTTTTTGATAAAATCTGTATTCATTGGCATGTATACAATATCATACACAATTGTTTTTTCATTAATTCCATCTAATGATATGAGACTTGGCTCATTTCTTAGCCCTACAGATGTAGCATTAACAATAATATCATAATTTTTTGCAGAATCATTTACATCTTCAATTTTAATTGCATTTGAATTTAATCCAACTTTCTTTGAAAACTCTGAAAGACTCTTGGCATTTTCTAGAGTTCTATTTGCTATGGTTATGTTACCTGCTTTTTCTTTTGCAAACCCTGCAACTATTGCCCTTGCAGCTCCACCAGCTCCGAGGAGAAGAACTTTTGTATTTGCAATGTTTAATCCTTTTTTCTTAAATGGTTCTAAAAAACCATCCATGTCTGTATTGTATCCTTTGAACACTCCTTCTTTGTTTGATACAGTGTTCACTGCACCAATTACACTACATGATTCATCAATTTTATCGAGATACTTCATCATTTCTATTTTATGTGGAATTGTAACGTTGAACCCGTCTATCTTTATTTTTTTTAATCCTTCGAGCCCTTCTGCTAATTCTCCTTTGGGAATTCTAAAAGCAATGTATGAGCAATCTAAATCTAATTCTCTAAATGCTGCACTATGAATATTTGGAGATAATGAATGATCAATTGGATCTCCGATTACTGCAAATGATTTTCCCATCTTCTTTTCCTGAGTAATATGATTGATTTAAACTCTCAACTGAAATTTGTTTATTTTTTTAGATTTGTAATTTTTTTTACTTCATCAATACTAAACTGACCTGGTGCAATTGCTTTTCCTAATGAAACGTATGTGTATGGACTGCCTAAATACAGGCACAAAATCCTTGAAATTCTACCAAAATCCCCCCATTGCAAATGATATTAGATTGTTTTTTCCTTTTTTACTATACAATTCTAACATTCTAGTAGAATCATTTGTTGATTTTGCGGTACTCACAATTTTTACATTTGATGAAAATTTACTCATTTGATTTAGTTTCTTTTTTAGTTCTATGGAATTTGGTGTTTTTTTAAAGTCATGCCATGATACAAGTAATTTTGTCTTTGTTGATTTTAGATATTTTACTAGTGATGAATTTTTCTTTAATGTATTAAATTCTATATCTAGTAAAAATGGATTGTATTCTGCAATTAATTTTATGATTGCAATTCTTTCTTTTTCATTTCCTGAAAATTTACCTCCTTCTGTCTTTGGTCTTAATGTACACACAATTTTGTTTAGATCTTTTTTAATTATCTCTAATGCATTTGGAATTTGTTCTATTTTCAGAAAATCAAATCTCAATTCTACATAATCTGATTTTTTTAGTGCAATTTTTAATACTTGTTTTAATTTTTGAGGTGTTTTTTCTGCAATAGATACACAAGTTTTGTACTTCATTTTTCTAGTATGTATTCGTCTGAAACTTCCATTCCAAAATGTCTACCTATTGCAGGTTTTGCATGGACCATTACGATATCTCCTTTCTTTAGGTGTGTGACAGATACTAGTTGCCCATTTGATTTTACAAATCTAATTGTTTCTGCATCTTGTGCAATTATTCCACCTACTTCTCCACCTGCTGATGCTTTAATCATTAACATTGGTCTTCGTTCAATCTTTGATCTTCCTACAGTCACTCTTCTTGCTTTTCCTTTAGAATTAAGAATTAACACTTCAGAACCTGTTTCCACCTCTGAAAGATAACTAGTTGTACCATCTGGTGATAATGTATAGCAGTGAACTGCACCTGCATTAACTCTAAATGGTCTTGGAGATGTAAATGATGATCCTACAGATTCATTATGAACTAAAAACAAAAAGTTTGATCTGTTCCCAACTAACATCCCTTCTCCCTTGTGAAGCATTGATGCAGTATCAACACAAACACGTTCACCGTCCCCCACCTCTTTAATCTCAATAATTTTTGCGGGTTTCATATCGAAACTTTTTGTTCCTAGGTATACCATTGCTTCTCTCACTTCATTAATTGTTGATGCATTGAAAATCACTCCATCTACTCCGACTTCTAAAATTGAAAACATTTTTCTTACTTCTTCAGGTGTTTTTGCGATTGCAAAAATTTTGGTATGAATCTTGTGAAGTTTAGCTATGATATTTTCAAGTGGAATTATTTTCCAATCTTTCACTTCAATTATCACAAAGTCCAATCCTTTCTTTGCAGCAGAAAGAATATTTTCAATATCTGAATTTGATAATACTTGGAATTTTCTTCCTACTTTAGCACCTTTTGGTTTAGATGCGTTTTCTTTTCCCAGTACCACATATTTTGCAGCACTAGAAGTGAAAACAGTTTGTAGTTTTGTTTTTTCTTGCCTAATTTTTTAGGATCAACATACACCATTTTAATTCCCTCATCTTCTAATTGAGGGATAAATTTGGTTAATTGTGCCTGAGATACTTTGGGTGAAATTATTAATTCTCTTGTTTTACTCAATTTTCTTCATTGCTTCCTTTGCTGTACCTTTTCTAAAAATAATCTCAGCTAATGCTGCTACCATTTTTTCAGGTGTTTTATGTGCAAAGATGTTTCTACCATATGTGACACCTTTAGCTCCTGCAGTAATGGCGTCTTCAGTCATTTGAAGAATATCTAAATCTGTTTTTGCTTTAGGTCCACCTGCAATAACAATTGGCACTGGTGTACTCTTTACAATTTTTGCAAATGAATCAATGTCTCCTGTGTATAATGTCTTAACAATATCTGCACCACATTCTGCTCCAATCCTTGCAACATGTGCAACAATTTCAGGATCATGTGGGTCTTTGATATTTTCTCCTCTTGGATACATCATTGCTAATATTGGCATTTCCCATCTATGACATTGATCTGCAGTCATTTCAAGTTGTTCTAACATTTCTGGTTCTTCTTTACCGCCAATGTTGATGTGTAATGAAACTCCGTCAGCTCCCATAGCAACTGCTTCCTTTACTGTACCTGTAAGCATTTTACGATTAGGTGATAATGATAAAATTGTACTACTTGAAAAATGAACTAAAATACCGATTTTGGTTGGTTTAGGTAATGCCTTTAGAATTCCTTTATTGATAATTACACTTGTAAGACCATGTCCTTCACATTTGTAAATCATAGATGCTGGATCTTCAAGACCTTCAATAGGCCCATTTGAAATTCCATGATCCATTGGAATACAAAGCATTCTTCCTTTTCTGAGAATTCGATTAAGTCTAATTTGGTTACCTGACACCATAAGTTGATCTCATTTTTGTGCCCTACTTAAAAATAACGTGAATGATTTTACTTTGATTCACTAAAAATTGAGCCCAATGCCCAAACCTAATCTTTTTTGTAGATTCTTTCTGTCAAGAAATAAATAGAAATCCAAAAGGATGAGAAATAATTGAGTCAAACTACAGAACAGATACAAAAAAGCGATATTCGTGATATTTTAGAAAATTCCCTTAACGGTCAGAGACCTAGTCCTGAAGATTGTTTGAGACTTTTAGAGTCTGATGATGTTCAACTTATGGGACTTGTTTCTGGACATTTAACAAAAAAACAATTTGGAAAAAAGGCATCTTTTATCAATAATATTATTCTCAATTACACCAATGTTTGTATTACTGATTGTAAATTTTGTGCATTTTACAGATCACCTGGTGCTGAAGATTCTTACACATTAACTCTTGATCAAATTGAATCTAGAGTAAAGGCTGCATCTGAAATGTTCAAGATTCGTCAAGTTTTGATTCAAGGTGGACACAATCCAAATTTGAAAATAGAATATTATGAAGACGCATTTAGTATGATTCGAGATAAATTTCCACTAGTTGGAATTCATGGCTTATCTACATCTGAAATAGATATGATTGCAAGAGTTGAGAAATCCTCTACAAAAGAAATTTTATCTAGATTAAAGGATGCTGGATTACAATCAATGCCAGGTGCTGGAGCTGAAATATTAGTTGATTCAGTTAAGGATGTCATCAGTCCAAAGAAAATTTCTAGTGCTGATTGGATTAGAATTATGGATGAATCACATTCGCTTGGAATTCCATCTTCTGCAACAATGATGTATGGTCATGTGGAAAATAATAATGATATTGTTGACCACTTTTTTAAACTTGTAAAACTACAAGAAAAAACTAAAGGCTTCATGGCATTCATTCCTTGGAATTTTGAACCAAATAATACATTGATGCAAGAAGAAGGATTAGTTGAATCAGGCTCTGGTGGAGTTCAACTTTTAAAAATGATTGCAATTTCTAGACTAATTTTTAATGATTCGATTCCTCACATTCAATCATCATGGCTAACAAATCGTGTGGGAATGGCCCAACTTGCTATACAGTATGGTGCTGATGATTTTGGTGGAACCCTAATTGGTGAAGAAGTTGTTTCCTGTACTGGTGCTCGTTCTACTGAGCTGACTGATAAAAAAATTATTGATGCAATTCATCAAATTGGTTATACTGTAGAAGAGAGAGATAATTTCTATAATCCTATTAGTATCTTATAGTCCGTAATCTGACCATTTAGAATCAACTAGATTCTTTGTTTTATCATCAACTTTTACTTGTTGTTGAATTTCTCTATCATATCCCTCTTCTTTTGTTTTTTGAGTTGCATCAATTCCCATCTTGGAACCTAAATTGACAAGCGGTGATGCAGGATCTAATGTGTCAGTTGGTGTATTATTGATAATTATTGTATCCCTTGCAGCATCTGCTCTAGTAGTAATTGCCCAAATGACATCATTCATGTCATGGACATCTATGTCATCATCTACTACAACAAACGTCTTTGTTAGTGAAAGCTGTCCCATTCCCCATAATCCCATCATTACTTTTTTTGCTTGACCTGGGTATCTTTTTTTAATTGAAATTATGGCCAATCCTTGGAACCATCCTGCTGCAGGCATACTATAGTCTACTACTTCTGGATGAAACATCTGAATTAATGGTAAAAATGAACGCTCAATGACTTTTCCAATATATGCATCTTCTAGAACTGGTTTTCCAACAACAGTTGTAATATAGATTGGATCTTTTCTTCTCATAATTCCTGTTAATGTAAAAGTTGGATATGGTTCAACTGGTGTGTAATATCCTGTGTGATCTCCAAATGGTCCTTCATCTCTAATGTCTGCGGGATCTACATATCCTTCTAAAACAATTTCAGCATTTGCAGGAACATCCAAATCAATTGTTTTACATTTTACTGTCTTGATACCTTCTTTCCTTGTAATTCCTGCAAACAAGTATTTGTCTAATCCTTCTGGCACTGGTGCAATTGATGAAAAAATTGTTGCAGGTTCTCCACCGATAATTATTGCAACTGGGATTTTCTCTCCTCTATCTTTTGAAATATCTCCATGATGTGCACCTCTCTTGTGTTTTTGCCAATGCATCAAAGCATGAGTCTTATCAATAATTTGTATTCTGTACACTCCGAGATTTCTTACTCCAGTTTCTGGATGTTTTGTGGCTACTAATCCTAGAGTGATAAATTTCCCTGCATCATTTGGCCATGATTTTATAATTGGTAAATCATCAAATGATGCTTTACTTGATGTAATTTCAGTTACTGGCCCACTTGTTTCTGCTTTAGGAAATGATGCTGTCATCTTTGCAAGTTCTGGAAGTTTTTTTAATTTGTTTAGTAATCCTGATGGGACATCTATCTTTGTCATATCTGTAATTCGTTTACCAATTTCTGTAAAGTCTGTCATTTCAAGTCCTATCTCTAATCTTTTCATAGACCCAAACGCATTTCCCAATACTGGCATGTCATATCCTTTTACATTTTCAAAAAGAATTGCAGGACCCTTTGAATACATTTCTCTTCTCATTATTTCTGCAATTTCTAAATCAGAGTCAACTTCAATTTGTACTCTTTTTAATTCTCCATTTTTTTCAAATTCTGTAATTAACTCATGAATATCTTCTATTGGCACGATGACTCTGAAGTTGGTTCAAGTATAAGCTTAACTGGATTTACACAAAATCCATACTTTTTTTAAATTTTTTAACAATTGTATTTTGATTCTTTTTTGTATGGATGACCGTATTGACTAAGTATAATTTAAAATGAAAATTATAGTTGATATTTCAATATGTGAAGATCTTATCTTGTTTTACTAAACTACATTGGTGGTAGTTCATTCTTTTTACCATGTCCACCAGATCCAAATTTACAGTAAAAACACAATTCTGATTCCATGTACTTTAGTTGTTCAACTTTAATCGCTCCAAGTTTCAGTGCAATTCTCGTTAGAATTCTATATTTTAGTGGCATTGCTGGAATTACTTCCTCAGTGTACACCTTGTAGTGATCGGGACAAAACTTGAGTGTAACTCTGGATGCATCTTTTCCTTTTTCATTTACTTGTTTTGTAAAATTGATCTGTTCTCTAATGTATTCGTGCTTTGGGCATGGACAATCTTTACCACCTGGATGTTTGTATGCTGGTGTATTTTTCCAGTCAAATCCTGGATATTCCTTCTCAAAATCGTCCATTATACCTAGTATAGTATTTCTGCATATAAAACTTGATCAAGATTGATGTTTGGTAATAATCAAAATGTAAATAAACCCCAGATTGTTCATTCTGATTAATGGCAGCTGCTAAAAAGCAAACTAAAAAAGATCTTGAAAACAAGATTGCCGAATTAGAAGTAAAGCTAAATCAACTTGCTACTCAGTTAGAATCAAAACCTGCTGAAGTAAAACCCGCAGAGACAAAACCTGCTGAGGTAAAGCCAGCTGAGACAGCTAAACCAAAA
>PVMK01161047.1_pt1 | contig 43109 bp, 42 predicted proteins | sample 1853481 | NCBI WGS metagenome assembly PVMK01 (sample SAMN08533507, study PRJNA380276) | Marine sediment metagenome, whole genome shotgun sequencing project.
CAACCTCTACACCCACAGCTGCTTGTCAAAACTCATCAATCGCTATTTCCACCAATCGTTCCTCTTCGGGGTCAACGATGAGGTCGTGCACACCGGGTTCTATCCGATGTGTCATTACCTCATGGCGCTAGGGTGCTCGCCTCGCGAAAATCCTCTTCCCAATGACTGACGGCGGGGTCACGCTCATTTGCCCGGCGAAGGAGGAGGGGACGCACATCGAGAAAACCCTCACCGATATCTATGACGCGATCGCCAGGGAGGACTATCCCTTCGAGATGCTCTGCATCGATGACGGGAGCCAGGACAATACCTACGAGCGCATGCAGTCTTTCGCTTCCGGCCGCCCCGAGGTCCGCGTAGAGCGATTTGATACCAACCAAGGGCTGGGTCACGCGTGCCGTCACGGTTACGCTGTCGCAAAGATGCCCTATGCGATGTTCGTTCCCACCAATGGGATGATCGACCCACGCTCGCTGTTCGACAAACTCGACGCTCGTGCGCCGGACAAAGTCATCATGTTCGACGTGGAGAACCTGACCGAGCGGCCCCTCTACCGACGCATTCCTTCGAACATTTATCATTTTTTCATGACTCGATACTTCGGGATTCGCTGCTCCTACGTTCACTCGATGTTGCTACTGCCCACGAGTGCCGTGTGGCTCGACGACCTCAACGCTGAGCGCAGCTTCCACGTGGCCGAAATTCTGATCCTCGCACTTCGAAAGTGGAACCTAGAGCCCGTAGTTCGAACGAACCGGGTTCAGCGCACGACGGGCGTTGCGGAGACCAAATCCTTCGCCTGGAAGAACCTACTCGAGATCATTCGGCAAGTCCGGCGCCTCAAGCACCGCTTGCCCAAGCGTGTCGGCCCGCCCGTAGGGCCTGGCTCACGCAGCCGCGCGTCGTAAGAGGCCGCGCACTTCGATGGCTACGCGCTCGGACGTGATGTCGAAGCGTGCCAGCTGGTCGGCTTGCGACCCGTAGATGTCCGGGAACTGGTCCGGGATCCCGATCATCCGGAAGCTTGGCGGGCTCGGAAGCTCCTCGAGCAATAGTGAGGCCACGGCGCTTCCCAGGCCACCGATGACACTGTGCTCTTCCACGACAACCACCGCTCGGCTCTTCGAAGCGCGCGACAAGATCGCATCCGCGTCGAGCGGTTTCACGGTAGGCAAGTGCAGCAGCCCGACATCGAGCCCTTCCGCACGAAGCTCGTCGAGCGCTGGTCGTGCTACGCGTAGCGTAATGCCAGTCGTAATGATCAGAGCGTCCGACCCTTCGACCAAGGGACGTGCCTTCCCGATCTGAAACGGTGGAAGCTCCTTGGTGACGATGGGGTCATGGCCCTTGGCCAAGCGGATGTAGATCGGGTGCGGCCAGTCCAACGACTGCGGCATGAACTCGCGCATCTCTTCCGCGTCTGCGGCCGCGAAGATCGTCATGTTCGGGATTGCGCGCATGAGCGCGAAGTCGTCGATCGCTTCGTGGGTCGGCCCGAGCGGCGCGTATACGAGGCCGCCTCCATTGCAGATGAGCCGAACCGGTAGATCGGCATGCCCCACGTCGAGACAGACCTGCTCGTAGGCGCGGCGAGCGATGAAGGTGGCAATCGTGTTCGTGTAGACGATGTGACCCTCAGTCGCGAGCCCGGCGCACATGCCGATCATGTTGGCTTCGCTGACCCCTTCCATGAAGAAGCGGTCGGGAAGCTCCCAGCGCATCTCGTCGAGAGTGCCTACTCCGAGATCAGAGCCCACGAAGACGACGCGATCGTCTTGCTTCGCAAGCTCATGGACCATGTCAATACACGCTTTTCTCATGGCTCAATATGCTTCGATGGCGTCGATCATGGACTGGGCTTTTGCCTTGTCGATCGCGCGTAGGTGGTGCCACTTGTTGTTGCCTTCGGCTTCTGGGATGCCCTTTCCCTTCACCGTGTGGCAGATCAGTGCGCTCGGTCGGTCCTTTTCGTAGGGCAGCCTGGCGAAGGCGTCGCGCAGCGCATCGGTGTCGTGCCCATCTACCTCGTGCACCCCGAACCCGAATGCTCGCCACTTGTCGGCAAAGGGCTCGAGGTCGAGCACTTCATCGGTGGATCCGTACGACTGCCGCTTGTTGTTGTCGACGATGACCGTGAGGTTTTCGAGGCCGTGGTTGCCCGCGGCAAGAGCGCCCTCCCAAACCGAGCCTTCATTGCACTCGCCATCGCCGAGCGTGACGAAGACACGCCAGTCCGCCCCACGCACACGAGCGGCGAGCGCGCGACCGATGCCTATCGAGAGGCCATGGCCAAGGCTCCCGGTAGACGCCTCGATCCCCGGAACCTTCACGTGGTCGGGGTGCCCACCGAGGATTCCATCCGGATGGCAAAACTTGTCGAGCTCGGCGTCGGGGAAGAAACCTTTTTCAGCGAGCAACACGTAGAGCGCGATGCACCCGTGCCCCTTGCTCAAAATGAAGCGGTCCCGCTCCTCCCAGCTCGGATTGGACGGGTCGTACTTCAGCACGTCGTCGTAGAGAACGCGGAGGATCTCGATCAGCGAGAAGGTCGACCCCACGTGTCCGCGCGAGCCTCCGAGGAGGCATCGAACGCACTGTTTTCTGAGCTCTTTCGACCGTTGATCGAGAGGCCCTTGCTCCAAACCGCTCGGCACGCTCTCCCCCTTCAAAGCAGCCTGTGTCATCTGTCGCAGGCTAGCATTTCTGGCCCTCCCGGACGAAATCATAGGCCAGCCAGTGCCTCGAAATCGTCCGCATGGACGAGCATCTGGCGTGCTTTGTCGATTTGACTGAGGAGACGGGACTCGTCACCACCGGTGTCGGCGGAGGCGAAGCTTCGCCTGGCTGCGGCGGCCGGGAGGAACTCGTTGAGTAGGATGGTCGCCCACTTCACGGCATAGAGGGGGCCCAGTAGGCGCGTACGCTCGCCGAGGCCGGAGTCCGCGCTCGAGAAGCGATCGAGCATTCCCTTCGCGAAGGCAGCACGCAGGTCAGACGAGATATCCATTCCGGGATGGAGCACGAAGTCTGCGATCGTTTTTGCCGGGTCGTCCCACCCGAAATGCTCGAAGTCGACGAACGCGAGGCCGGACTTCGCGCGAATCGCATTGTGAAAACCAAAATCCGAAGGGCTCAGCGTGCGTGCCTCGATTGCAAGTGCTGGTTCCCCCAGCAACGCTTCCGCATGACGCGAAGCCTCAGCAAACGACGAAGGCAGCGGGCCTTCGAGTAGTTCCCGGAGCGGGCCTTCGAGGCTTGCAGGCGCTTGCCTCTCCCGAACGAGGTGGTCGATGCGTCCTTCGATCCCCTTCGCCAAGTCTCTGAAACGAAACGCAGCGTCCGTGGCGTCGTCCAAGCTGCGCGAGACGGGCCGACGCGTCGTTTCACGAAGCGTGACTAGAAACTCCGTTGCTGCATCGATGTCCGCCAGCGAGATCGACGTCGTTGCGGCCGGTGCGCCTTCGATGAAAGAGAGCAAGAGCGCGCCTTGCTCGAAGTCGTTCCACAGTGGTTTGGGGATCGCCCGAACTCCGCTGTTCCAAAGAAATCGTAGCCCGTTGTACTCTCGGCGCTGGCGGACGCTCGGCCCCGCGCCCTCGAGGAAATACTGCTTCACCACGACGCACCTGTCGCCCGCCTCGAGACGATGTACACGACTGTTGCGCCCGGCGACCAATCGGTCGACCTGCTCGACAGGCGGAAATCCGATCGGGCGAACGATGGTGTCCCAGTCAGTCGAAAACATGCTTTGTGATGCCTGCCCAACTCGCGAAGCGGCGCTCCGGGAACCGACTCCGAGTAGACGTTGAGGGGGTCGAAGAGGAGTCGCTCCGTCGTCTTTGGAAACCCAGGATCGCGAAAGGTCTCGAGCAAGTCGTCGACGAACGTGGCGCAGCACAGGGTTTCGACGCGACGACACTTCTCCTGCCTGGTGTCCGCGAAGAACACGTCCGCTTCCTCGTCTCGAAGACAGTCGAGCAATCCCTCCGCGCGTAGGAATCCGACGGCCGCCTCCCGTAGCGAGACCTCGGGGTCGCCATAGGAGGCGTGGCGAGGTCTTGTGGCTCACGATGAACGCGCGCACGCCCCGCGTCACTCGCGGCCGCGAAGAAATCACGCACACCGGGGAATACGCCGGCTTCGCCGATTCGCGGCCCGTACGCCTCCGCTTGCAGCTTCTGCCACTCGATCTCGCCGTCCGGCAGCTCTCGAACTTGATCACGAATGAGTTTCTTGCTGGGCTGAAGATCGACCGGAACCAATCCCCGCTCCACCGCCAAGTGATGGAAAAGACCGTCGTAGCAGATGATTGTGTTGTCGAGATCGACCCCGACGACCTGACCGTCCATCGTGACCCAAAGTATCCCCTGGCCGGCGTTGCGGTCAATTTGGGTGGGTAAGCCTCGGGGCGACTTCTTCGCCCCTGTTTGAGCCGAATGATACCCTCAGAGCATGGGGAGCTCGGTTAAGCGTTGTATCGTCACGGGCGGTGCGGGGTTCATTGGAAGTCATCTCGTCGACCGATTGCTTGGCGACGGTCACCTCGTTTCGGTGGTCGACAACTTCAGCTCGGGGCACCGTGGCAATCTCCAGCACCACCAAGGCAATCCGAACTTGAAGGTGATCGAGGCCGACATCGCGTCTGCTCCACTGTCGCCGGCCTTCGAAGGAGTCGATTGGGCCTTTCATCTCGCTGCGCTGGCTGACATCGTGCCTTCGGTCGAAAACCCGACCGCCTATCACGAGGCCAACGTTGCAGGCACGTTCCGCGTCCTAGAGGCCGCTCGACATGCGGGTGTCCAGCGATTCGTCTACGCGGCGTCGTCTTCCTGTTACGGCGTCCCCGATCATTGTCCGACCCCCGAGGAAAGTCCCGCGCGACCTCAGTATCCCTATGCGCTGACAAAATGGGTCGGGGAGCAGTATGTGCTTCATTGGACACAGCTCTACGACCTGCCGGCGGTTTCGCTTCGGTTCTTCAACGTCTACGGCCCTCGGTCTCGAACCTCGGGCACCTATGGAGCTGTTTTTGGGGTGTTCCTCGCTCAGAAGCTTGCAGGAGAGCCCTTCACGGTGGTGGGCGACGGGACCCAAACGCGCGACTTCACCTATGTCACCGATGTGACCGACGCTTGCGTGCGCGCTGCGGCTTCCGATGTGCAGGGAGAATCGATGAACGTCGGGAGCGGCGATCCGCAAAGTGTCAACCGGCTCGTCGAGCTTCTCGGGGGCGACGTGGTCTACATTCCCAAGCGGCCTGGTGAGCCAGACTGCACGCAGGCGGACACGCGCAAGATCGAAGCGCTCCTCGGATGGAAGGCCCGCGTGCCGTTCGATGAGGGTGTGCGCATCATGTTGGAGAACATCGACTATTGGCGCGCGGCTCCCGTGTGGACGCCTCGCACGATCGAGAAAGCCACCGAGGCATGGTTTAGGAGCTTGGGATGACTGGTGCGGGCGAACAGGCCGATACGCGAACGGCATTTGCGAGGGGCTACATCGAGCAGTTGAAGAGCGTTCTCGACAGCATGCCCTGGGACGACCTCAGCTCGGTGATCGAAGCACTCGAGAAGGCGCACTCTGAAGATCGACAGGTGTTCATCGCGGGCAACGGCGGAAGTGCCGCCACGGCGAGTCACATGGCGTGCGACCTCATGCTCACGACGCCGAAGACCGGAGGGAAGGGCTTTCGCGTGATCGCGCTCACGGACAATGTCGCGGCCATCACCGCCGCCGGCAACGACGAGAGCTACGCCGATGTGTTCGTTGCGCAAATGCGAACGCTGGCCAATGAAGGTGACGTCATCATTCTCATTAGTGGGAGCGGAAACTCGAAGAACATCGTGCGAGCGGCCGAATTCGCCAAGGCGCGAGGCATGAAGGTCCTTGGCTTCCTCGGGATGGGCGGAGGCGCGTTGGCGTCGGAGTGCGACCATGCGGTGATCGTACCATCCAACGACTACGGTCCAATCGAAGATGCGCACATGATCTTCGATCACTTGATCACGGCGTATTTCCACAAGTGGCTGAATCCCAACAAAGCCTAAAGAGCGAACGCGCGTTCTTCCTCGATCGCGACGGTGTCCTCGTGGAAGACGTCGACCTCCTGACGGACGAGAGCCAGGTCCAAATCATTCCTGGCGTCGTGGAGGCACTTCAGGCGATTCATGAGCACGGGTATCTGAGCGTCGTTGTAACGAATCAAACCGTGGTTGCGAGAGGACTCATCGATGAAGCGGGACTCGACGTCCTGCACGGCTACTTACGCGAGCGACTCGTTCAGGCCGGCGGTCCGTCCGTATCGGCGTTCTACGCATGTCCGCACCATCCGCACGCTGACGTCGCCCGATATCGCGTCGACTGCACGTGTCGAAAGCCGAAACCCGGACTGCTCGAGCGCGCCTCCGACGACATGGGCATCGATCTGTCCATGAGCTTCATGGTCGGAGACCGGCTATCCGACGTGGCCGCCGGCAAGAGCGCGGGGTGCACCACAGTTTTGGTCGAGTCGGGTGCTCACCGTGCACCTCCCATCGTGGGGATGCCCTCCGACCCGCCGACGCCGGACCATCGCTTCGCCGACCTCCGCGAGGCCGTTCATAGTCTTTTGCGAGGGCCGAGATGACATTGAAGGCGCTTGTGTTGTGCGCGGGGCGTGGCACCCGACTCGAGGATCTCACGCGGGATTGCCCCAAGCCCCTCCTTCCCATCGAAGGCACTCCGCTAGTGGGCTACACGTTGCTTCTTCTCGCCCGTCACGGGATCACCGATGTCGCCGTCAACCTACACTTTCTCGCCGACAAGGTTCAGGACGAGCTCGGAGACGGCAGTCGCTATGGCCTTCGCATCCACTACGAGCTCGAGGATGAGCTTCTCGGTACGGCCGGCGCTGCCGCGAACCTCGTGGACTACTTCGCGGAGGCATCCGACGTGCTGATCGTCTACGGCGACCTCGTCTTCGACGAAGACCTCACCGCGCTCTACGAGCAACATCGTGCGAATCGTGCGGATGCGACGCTGTTGGTTCACCAGCGAACGACGCCATCGAATAGCATCATCGACATGGACGAAACGGGCCGCATCGTACGCTTTCGAGAGCGACCGAGGGAATGGTCGGCAAGCGGTCCTGTCTGGGTTAACTCGGGGTGCCAAATCCTGCGGCGCGAGCTCATAGACAGGTTTCCCTCGAAGAGGCCGCTCGACCTTCCAAGGGACATTTACATGCCGATGACCGTCGACTCGCGCTTCTTCGGGGTTCCGATCGAGGGCTATCGAATCGCGATCGATTCCCCGGAGCGGTATCGGCAGGCGATCCGTGACATGAGAGCCGGCAAGGTACGCGTGGAGACGTCTAGCGCTCAGGAGCCGAGCTGAAACTCGACTGCTTGGAGGAGATCCTCGGTCGTAACCGGAATGTTACCCATGTGACCCACCTCGATCGCCGAAGCGCAATTGCCGAGGTATGCAGCCTCCATCACCGACGCGCCTCCAGAGAGTGCACTCGCGAAGGCCGATAGCATCGCGTCGCCAGCGCCCATTGCGTCGACCACGTTGCCGCCAAACGCCGGGAGGTATTCGATTTTCAGCTTCTTCTTGATGGCGTGCATTTGGGGGGGATCGGCGATCTCTTCCCAGTCCCGGCCTTCCGTATCGAGGATCATGAGGCCACGCGAGCCTAGAGTCAGCACCAACGATCGGTGGCGGGTTTCGTCGAGCAGCTTGACGCCGAGGTCGGATAGACCGCTTTCCCGATCCCACAACGCCAGCCGTGCCTCACGCTCGGACGGCGTGGCAGCGGTGAGCCCCTTTGAGCCGCGTGACACGTCCAATCTGAGAGCTGCACTGCACATCGCCGACGATCGGAATGCCTTTGGCCTTGGCGAGCTTCGTGACCGTGTCGATCACGGGTGCCGACAACACGCCGTAGCTGAAGTCGGAGATGATGACGGCCGAGACTCCCGGCCTCACGCGAGGTGATCGCATCGCACAGTCGAGCTGCGGTTTTTGCGTCGATGTCCTGGTCGCGAAACGAGTTGACGTTCAAGAGCTTCTTGCCGGCGGACAGGAAGCGCTTCTTGTGAATCGTCGGCCGGTCTCGTCGATCGACGAGCCTGTAGTCGATGTCCCTGCGCTCGAGCTCCGCTCGGGCGAAATCCGCGTGGACGTCCTGCCCCACCACGGAGAAGAAGATCGGCTTTGCGCCCATCGAGGCGACATGCTGTGCCACGATGCCCGCGCCGCCGAGGAAAAGGTCGGTCTCGCTAGGTCTTACCACCACCGTCGCCGAGTCGGAGCTCATCCCGAGGGGGTCGCAGTGCACGTACTCGTCGACGATCGTCTCGCCGACGACGAGGACCTGCTTGCCCTTCATCGCGTTGATCACTTTGCGTACACTGCGGGTGGTGATCCGGTGACGCGCGCAAAACGCACGCGCAGATGGATCCAGGGGCGCGATCTGTTCTACCGTCCGTGACTGGATGGGCTCGTAGACGACATCGCCCGAGCTAAACCGAATCTCGCCGCCATACGCCTCGACGGCCGCCCGTTCGTCGACAAACGCCTCTTCGGCGTCTCGGTACTCGTTGCCTTTGACGTAGATGTCGGGCTTGAGCGTCGAAAGAAGCTCCGACGCCTCGCCGTCGTAGATCAAGACGTAGTCGACGAACTCGAGGTGGGCGAGGTTCTCGGCGCGAAGCGCAGCCGGAACGTGATTGGAGCCAACCTGTTGGCCGGGCGGATCGGCAGTGACGCCGACGCTCAGAAGCCTTCCCTGCGACTTCGCCCATTTTAGGTGCCGTATGTGCCCGGGATGCAGGATGTGGAAGCCGCCATGACAGTGGACGGCTAGATGATGGTGCGACTGAAGCTCACGGACCTCGGGCACCAGTGCATCGACGTCGATGATCTTGGGGCTTGGTTTGGTGGTCACCGCAATGAAATCCGCTTCATGAGCCTCACGTTGTAGTAGCGATCATCATCGAGGGGGTTGGGGATTTTGCCCTCCTCGAGTGCGTCGACGAGCTCGGCCACGGCGTCTTCGATCCTGAGCTCCGGGTAGAGCCCGAGCTCCTCTTGAATCTTGTCCGACGAGATGTGGTACGAGCGTGGATCGTTCGTGGGCGTGGTTTCGATGTGTACGGCCCTGCCGAGTCTCTCCCCCACGACGTTTCGGGTGATTTCCGCGAGCTCCGACACCGGATTGTTTTGATATCCCGCGTTGAAGATCTTTCCCGCGATCTTATCGGCGTCCATCTCGATCAACTCACAGTAGAAGCGGCAAAGATCGCGCAGGTGAATGTGCGGGCGAAGTTGCTCGCCTCCAAAGACGGTGATCTTCCCGCGTTCGTGTGCGTGCGTCGTGAGAATGTTCACGGTGAGATCGAGCCGCTGGCGCGGCGAGTAGCCGCAAACCGTTGCTGGCCGAATTACGAGCGTAGTGAAGTCGGGCGATTGCTGCTCTAAGAGGATCGGCTCGCACATCGCCTTGTACTTGCTGTAGTCCGTGAGGGGATTGAGCGGTTCTTCTTCGGTGACGTTCGGTGCGTCGCTCACGCCATAGACACTCGAGCTCGACACGAAGATGAAACGACTGACCCCCGCCGCTTTGCTCGCTTCGACCAACGGCGCGAAGGCGTCGAAGTTGATCGACTTCCCTAGGTCGGGATTGAGCTCGAAGCTCGGGTCGTTGGAGATGCAGGCGAGGTGGAGCACGACGTCGACATCCTCGACCGCCCGCTCAACGGCCTTCTTGTCTCGAATGTCCCCCACGATCTCTTCGAGATCGGGATTCCCTTGGACGCCTTCGAAGACCTCTCGCCCGTAGAGGTACAGATCCAGCACGCGCACTCGGTAGCCACGAGCTAGCAATTGTGGGATCAGAACCGCCCCGACATAGCCGGCGCCGCCGGTCACCAATACACGCAATTTTTCCCCGTTCACCCTCACGATTAGACCGTGACGAAGGTGGGACTGTCCAAGTTCCGACAACTGGTCCTCGTGCTTCGAGCTTGGGCGCGTGTGGGCCGAAATCCAGTGACGCTACACAAAATGACAATTGCCCGTCACGCCTTCTCGACCGTCTTCGGTGGGTGGCCAAAACGGTCCCCCTTGGCCCTCGGATCACTCTTTCTCTATGATTTGTGTGACCTTTTTCGAGACAGGCTGGGAGAGGCCCGTGGGCGCGACCATCCGAGGGGGAGTCGAGGTCACTCGACCACGTTTCTCATCGTGTTTGACGTGATCTCCGCAAACCGCTACCCCAAGGCCGGTAGCGGGGAATGTGGGTGTGTAGGTGTGATCCCCGCAGCACCAACGGAGAGAATCATCATGACCAAGAACGTTTTGCGACTGGGCCTGGTCCTTGCGATCTGCGGGGCCCTCATGGCCTGCAAGAAGACTGCTGAGGAATCCGCCGAAGTTGCGGATGAAGCTGCAGCAGAGGCTGCCGAAGAAGCAGTGGTGGCTGGGGAAGCGGCTGAGGAAGCAGTGGAAGAGGCCGTGGAAGCTGCCGAGGCTGCTGGCGACGCCGCCGAAGCCGCCGATGCTGCCGACGAGGTAGCCGCCGAAGAGGCCGCGGAAGAGCCTGAGAAAGAGGCTGCGGAGTAGATAGCCCGACGTGTCCTGCACGGCGCAGAAGAAGGACTAGCTCGGAAGTCCGAGTACTTTTTCGCGAAAGAGGCCGGCTTTGAGTCGGCTTTTTTCGTGGGGTCCTGCGTTCGGCCGGCTTGCATCCAGCACCGAGCAAAGTAGAACACGTTTCACTCCGCGGCCGAGGCCAAGAAGCGTGAGGCCATGTATTTCGACTACACCCCCGAGCAAAAGGCACTGCGCGACGAACTCCGCGCATATTTCGAAGGCCTGATCACCGAAGAGCTCCTTGCGGAGCTCGACGAGGCCGAAGGCGGCGGCCCCCTTTACCACGAGGCCATGCAGCAGCTCGGCGCCGACGGCTGGCTCGGCATTGGTTGGCCTAAAGAGCATGGCGGCCAGGGTCGAGGCCCAATCGAGCAATTCATCTTCTTCGACGAGGTTCAGCGGGCCGGCTTTCCCGTCCCAATCCTGACCCTCAACACCGTCGGCCCGACGTTGCTCAAGTTCGGTACCGAGGATCAGAAGGCGAAGTACCCGCCGAAGATCCTCGAGGGCCGGTGTCACTTCTCGATCGGCTACACCGAGCCGAGCGCCGGGACCGACCTCGCTTCGCTCAGGACCAGCGCAGTTCGGGATGGCGACGAGTACGTGATCAATGGGCAAAAGATCTGGACGAGCCTCGCTGATCACGCCGACTACTTTTGGCTCGCCTGTCGAACCGATCCCGACGCTCGAGCGCACAAGGGAATCTCGATCATCATCGTTCCGGCCGACGCGGAAGGCGTTCAGATCACGCCGATGCATGCCCTTGGCGAGAACAACGTGCATGCGGTGTACTACGACAATGTTCGCGTCCCCGTCGGGAACCTCGTGGGCGACGAGAACAGCGGCTGGCATTTGATCACCACGCAGCTCAACCATGAGCGCGTCGCGTTGTGTTCGGTCGGTCCCCTCGAGAAGATTCTCACCGAGACGATCGAGTGGGCGAAAAAGGCCCCGAACGGCGAGGGCGGTAAAGTTGCCGACCTGCCTTGGGTGCAGACCAATCTCGCCCGTGTCTATGCGAAGCTCGAAGTGTTGAAGCTTCTGAATTGGCAGCAGGCCTGGGGAATTGCCAAGGACACGCTTTCTCCCGCCGATGCTTCGGCGATCAAGGTGTACAGCTCAGAGTTTTACGTCGAAGGCTCGCGCCTGTTGATGGAGATTCACGGCGCTGCGGGGACTCTGCACCACAGCTCGGAAGGGGCGCTCCTTCGCGGACGCCTCGAGAAGTACTACCGCATGTCGTTGGTGCTGACCTTTGGGGGCGGCACGAACGAAATCCAGCGAGACATCATTTGCCAGGCCGGCCTACGGATGCCCCGCCTCGGGCGACGCTGACGAGCCACGACGATGGATTTTTCATTTACCGACGACCAGAACAGCATTCGGGACCTCGTCAAACAGGTCTTGGGGGACCTCGTCACCGATGACTCGCTCAAGGCCCTCGCCAAAGATCACAAGTGGTTTCACGAGCGCGCTTGGAGGCAGCTCGCCGATTCCGAGATGCTAGGCCTAGCGATTCCCGAGGAGTTCGGCGGGGCGGGCATGGGGCTTACAGAGCTCTGTTTGCTGCTCGAGCAGGTCGGACGCACCGTCGCACCGATCCCGGCGCTTTCCACGCTCGTCTCCGCGGCGCTTCCGCTAGTAGAGTTCGGCACCTCCGAACAGAAGGATCGCCTCCTCGGAGGGATCGTGCTGGGGCACACCACCATCGCAGCCGCCCTGGTCGATCTCGGTAGCCGCAATCCGATGAAGCCTTCTTCCGTCGCGAAGCCCAATGGTGAGGGGTGGACTATGACCGGCCGATTCAGCAACGTGGCATACGCCGACCGCGCCGACCGGATCGTCGTTCCGGCGCGCACCGCGGATGGTACTGTGCTCGTCCTCTTGGTCGACCCAAAGGCCGAAGGCGTCAGGCTTTGGGACCAACGTGGCACCAACGGGGAGCCGCTCTGGCTGCTCGAGCTCGATGATGCTGCGGTCTCGTCGGAGGATGTGTTGGGCACGATCGACAATGGCGAACAAGTCCTCCGTTACCTCGTCGATCGGACGAGTCTTGGGATCTGCGCGATCGAGCTCGGTATCGCCGAGCAGGCGCTCTTCATGACGGCGCAATACGCCAGCGAGCGAAAGCAGTTCGGTGTGCCCATCGCGACCTTCCAGGGCGTGACCCAGCGTGTCGGTGACGCCTACATCGATGTGCAAGCGATGAAGTCATCGATGTGGCAGGCCTGTTGGCGCCTCGATCGAGGTCTCGACGCGGACAAGGAGCTCGCGGTCGCGAAATTCTGGGCCTCCGAGGCCGGCGCGCGGGTCGTGGCGGCAGCACAACACGTTCACGGCGGGATGGGCTTCGACCGAGACTATCCACTTTACCGCTACTTCATGACGTCGAAGCTTCTCGAGTTCACCCTCGGTGGCGCGCACGAGAGTCTCGACCGGCTTGCCAGGTTGATCACCGCGTAGGCAACGTTACGTTGGCAACGGATAAAAAAAGGCCCTACCTGATACCGCGAGCCTGGACGACCTTTGGTATCAGGTAGGGGGATGAAATGAAGGAGAGGTTGTTACTCACTACTACGGCGCTCTTCCTGGTTTGTTACGGGTGCAGGAACCAGGAAAATGAAGGGCTGTCTGCAGTCGCCGCGTCGGCCGGAAAGGCAGTGGTTTCGACCGCACGCCTCAAGGGCCTAGTCGAAAATCCTACGGATTCCGACGCGCTGATCTCGATGACGAGAATCTACACCGACCTCAGCGCGGTCGCGAACGCCGGCCGAGGCGGTGCGGGCGTGTTCACCGACTTCCTCACGCAGAAAGCTCCCCTGGACGAATGCGTCACCATGGATGGCTCCGTCATCACGTACGACAACTGCAGCGTCAGCAACGGCACGATCGACGGAACCTTATCCTCGAACGGGGATGAGATCGACATCGATCTGATGACCAGCGTGCAGGGGGCGGGTGCAGTGGGCAGTTTGATTGTCCACATGCATGGAGGGATCGCCGTGACCGCGACTTCACTCGGCGGCTCGCTCACTTACGACACCGTCATTCAGGGGGTCGACGGGTACCCGGACGGCTTGTCGTTCACGATTTTCGCCGACTACATCGACATCACCCTCGATGAGGTCGAGTGCCCTCTGTCCGGTTTTCTGGTCGTCGAGCAGGAGTTCCTAGGGGAAAGTACCGGCGTTGTAGAGGGGCACTTTCGGGCCTGCTTGCGGGGACGTGCGCCTTTCTGAGTGAATTCTGCATGGGGCCCACGCAACCATGCGCGTTGGCGTTCGCTCCGAGTCCACGTACGCTGTCGCCATCATGGCCCTCACGACCTTTCTGAACGCCAAGGCCTTCACCACGGAGTCCTCGACCAACGTGGCTCGAAACATGTGGGATAGGCTCAGCCCCCTGCCAGGAGGAAAGCTGGTCTTCAGTCGACTCGTAGGGCGGATGGCGCCGTATACGGGCACGATGCGCGCCAACATCGAAGAGCTCCGGGAGGGGATATTCCCGCGTCACGCTGGCCGACCGGCCTGCGGTTCGAAACCACCTCGCCTCGGTACACGCGATCGCGCTCGCAAATCTGGTCGAGCTGACCGGCAACATCGCGGTCCTCTACACCCTGCCCGATGACGCTCGCTTGATCGCCGCCGGAATAGCGCTCGACTACACCAAAAAGGCCCGCGGCAAGATCACCGGCGAATGCCACTGCCCAGCTATCGACAGCAGCGCCAAGCGGGAATACGAAGTCCGAGTGCTGTTAAAGGACGAGGGTGGCGACGTGGTTGCCGAAGGAACGCTGCGCACCCTGGTCGGCCCCAAGCAGAAGGTGTAGTCCGCGCCATGACTCGGAGCGCACTACCGCTTGTACGGCGGTCGGTACCCGTCGCGCTCGGAGGCGTACTTCGCGAAAAACGATCGCAGGGCTGACAGCACTTCGGCGGCACGCTTCGGATCGCGGATCACCAAATCGACGCGCTCTCCGGGATCATGCACTAGGTCGTAGGCCTCGATTAGGAGGGTTGGCGCGACGTCGATCAGGCTTACCCACTGGTCATGTCGCTTGGCCACGATGCCAGGCCCGTAGAAGATCAAAGGAACGTGGATCAGCTCCTGGTACAACGTTTTGCTGTGGAAGGTCGTGCCGTGTTCGCCAAAAGCTTCTCCGTGGTCCGCGAGGACCACGATGTAACCACGACTCGGGAAGGTCCTGCGCATGACATAGATCAGGGTCCCGAGTTGGCGGTCGAGAGCGAGCAACTCGGAGAGATACCGCTGCTCGGGCGCCCCCTCTTTGAGCGGGCCCAGGTCGTATGGTCTGTGAGGGTCCATGAAGTGGACGAAGAATAGCGCTCCGCCGCTGCGGTGCGTGCGGAGCTCTTTGAGTAGGGGCCGCATCAGCTCGCGGGCCGGCGCGTGGTCTTTGCTCACCAAGGTCTCTTCCTCGAAGCCGCGAACGATACCAAAGTCGCCCCGAAGGAAGCCTGGGGAAAGAAAGCTGACCGTCCGAACGCCGGACTGACCGAGTAGCTCCGCAAGCCGTGGGCTCGAGTCTGCTGCTGCGTAGAGGCGACGCTCTTTGCCCGAGCCGTGGTACGCCCAGTGAAGCTGGGAGAAGTAGCGTCCGCTGAATACGGACGTGTAAGTGACCGAAGTCTGCGACCCCGGCGCAAGTGTGCGAGGAAAGTACGCGCCGCTATCGCGAAGCCGGCTGAGGTTGCGGAGCTCTGCGTCGTATCGTCCCTCGCTGAGTAGGTCCCCGCGCATGGCGTCGATGCCCACGATCAACACCACCGGATCTTTGACCAGAGGCTGCGCCTCGGGGACCAGGTGCGGGTCGATGAAGTCCACGCGGCGATCAGCGCCGGGAACCGTCGGCACTCGCCAAATCGTTTGCGCAAGCGCGAAGCTCGCAATGCTGCCCTGCGTTCGAAAGAGCTCCCTGCGGACCTCGTTGGGCGGTGATACGAGCAAGGCGGCGGTCGCCAGTCCCGCGCCGACGACGAGCGCCAACGTGCGTCCGGTCCCCTGCTCGAGACGCTCCGGCCACAGCGGCAGGAGACATGCGCCTAGCGACATCGCGGCCGGCCACAGAATGGCTGTGTGGATGTCTTCGTACTCATCTCGCAGCACCGCGTGCCCCACTACGATCGCAGTGGTCGCCGCCACTGCAACCAACGGCCGGCCGAAGCGAAGGCAGAACAGCGCCTTCGTGACCCAGTGGCTTGCCGGGATGGAGAGACCGATCAGCAAGAGAAAGACCGTACGGAGGACGCCGACTACGGGACCCGGCACCTCGAACCCCAGGTTCGTGCCGATCAGGATCGCCTGTCGGGTCATGGTTTGGTCGAGCAGCAGCCACAAAAGGCTGCAGGTGATCGCGGCGTAGACCGTCCAACCGATGGCCCGCAACGTGGTGGGCGCATGACTGAAGGCCGCGGCAATCAGCGCCCCGATCGCAGCCAATCCAGTGACGTGCAGCGCATCGAAGAAGTGATGCGGCAGTCGCAGCGAGGCACCGCTTTCGGGCCATGGCAGAACGGCCGCAATCGCCAAAGCGTTGGCTGTCGCCAGGGCCAGCCCAGCTCCTGCCCAAGTCCTTGCAACTTCGCCCGCGGTAGGAGCCGTCACCGGACCCTATTATCAGACTTCAGAGACTTAGCAGCGTCAGCGCCAGCGTTCAGCGCCAGCGTCTCAGCCGCTTGCGCCCTGGATCAACTGTTGGGCTGCGGCCCTTGCTTGGTCTGTCACCTGAACTCCGCCCAGCATGCGTGCGATCTCTTCCAGCCGTTCGGTGTCTGAGAGCAATCGGATGTCGCTCTTCGTTCTTTCGCCGACCACCTGTTTGTGCACTCGATAGTGGGCGTCCGCGTAGGCGGAGATCTGTGGCAGATGGGTGATGCATAGGACCTGGCTGTGTTGGGCCACGTCGTGGATCTTGCGTCCGATGACTTCGGCGATGGCGCCGCCCACCCCGGCGTCGACTTCGTCGAATACGTACAGGCTTGCGGGTCCGAGACCGGCGAGCACTCGTTTGATCGCCAACATCGATCGGGATAGCTCGCCGCCGCTTGCGATCTTGCGGAGCGGCTTGGCTTCTTCACCCCGGTTCGGAGCGATCAGCAACTCGGCGCGGTCGATCCCAGTTGGCGAAAGACGTGCGCCGTCGACTTGCAGTTCTCGTGGACCGCCTTCGAGTGCGGCAAGCTCGACCGTCACCTTCGCCTCTCCCATGCCGAGCGATGAGAGCTCTTCGCTAATCGCTTTGCTCAGCCGTTTCGCTTCAGTCTGCCGCTTTTTCCGAAGTGAGAGGGCGACCGTGGCAGCTCGCTTCAACGCTTCGTCGTACTCACGTTGGCAAAGGTCGACGCGTTCTTCGTGGCGCTCGAGTGAATCGAGCTCCTCCTTAGCCTGTTCGCCGTGGGCGACGACCTCGGCTGCGCTTCCACCATACTTCCGCTTGATGCGTTGTAGCTGGTCGATCTGCTCCTCTAGTTGGGCCAAGCGACGGGGGTCGAAGGAGAGGTCGCGCGCGTATCGGCCGAGCTCGGACGCCGCGTCCTCCAGCTGCACCAACGCTTCCTTGATCTGGTCGGCTACCGTGCCGAGGCCTGGATCGAACTGCGAGGCTTGTTCCACCGACGTCGCAATACGGGAGAGCGACCCGCACAGAGCGTCGTCCGCCGCGTAGAGCTGGGCTTCTGCCTCCCCGGCGGTGCTCCCAAGGTTCTCCACGTGTCGAAGGCGCTCCCGTTCCATGAAGAGCGCTTCCTCGTTGCCGAGCACGTCGGCAAGCGCGTCGATCTCAGCCACTTGAAAGCGAAGTAGATCTTCTCTGTCCGCGCGACCGCGTTCTTCGGAGACGACCTCTTCGAACCGGCGGGCTGCCTCGATCAACGCAGCGTGGGCCTCGCCGACCTCTTCGACCAATGACTCGTGATCGGCGAATGCGTCGAGATACGCGAGATGATATCGCGCGTCCGCGAGCGAATGAAACTCGTGCTGCGAGGAGATGTCGGCGAGGCCTTTGGTGACCTCCCGGAGCTGGCCGAGGGTTGCTAGCTTTCCGTTGATGTACGCACGCGTACGGCCTGTGGCACTCACCACCCGCCGAACGACCAGCTCGCCGTCGGTCTCGAGCCCCTGTTCCCGGAGCGTGTTGAGGGCATCGATGTCATCGGTGAGATCGAAGAGCGCCTCCACCTCGGCCGCGTCCGCGTCGGTCCTGACGACTTCTGGACGCCCCCGGGCCCCGAGCACCAGCTGCAGGGCATCGACCAGGATCGATTTTCCGGCGCCGGTCTCCCCCGTGACGATATTGAGCCCCGCGCCGAGGTTGACCTCGAGCTCCTCGATGATGGCGAAGTTCCGGACGCGCAGGCACGTCAGCACGCGCAGGCCTCTAGCACAGGCGTTGCGTAGGCGCTGCACAAGCGCTAGCAATCGTGGCGAATGGCTTCGTCATCCGAAATTCGCGAATCGTTTCTGCGTTTCTTCGAGGGCCGCGAGCACGAAAGGGTTGCCTCCGGCCCGCTAGTGCCGCCGAACGACCCCACGCTCATGTTCGCCAACGCGGGGATGGTGCAGTTCAAGGACGTGTTTACCGGCAAGGAGGAGCGCCCGTACAGCCGTGCGACATCATCGCAGAAGTGCATTCGCATCAGTGGAAAGCACAACGACCTCGAAAACGTCGGTGTCACGGCAAAGCATCACACGTTCTTCGAAATGCTCGGCAACTTCTCGTTTGGTGACTACTTCAAGCGCGAGGCCATTCAGTACGCTTGGGACTACCTCACCAACACGCTGTCGTTCGAGCCGGAACGCATGGTGGTCACGGTCTTCGGCGGTGAGGAAGGCCTTGCGCCGGCCGACGATGAGGCAGCCAAGATCTGGGCCGATGTCACGGGCTTCTCGAAGGACCGCATCATTCGTTGCGGCGCCAAAGACAACTTCTGGCAGATGGGTGACACCGGTCCGTGCGGACCTTGCTCCGAGATTCACTACTGCCTTGGACTCGATGAGATCGATCCGCGTACTTTTGGCGATGAACCGGCTCCCGATGGCCGAGGTTGGTTCGAGCTCTGGAACCTCGTGTTCATGCAGTTCGAGCGACACGAAGACGGCGAGATGATCTCGCTTCCTGCACCGTCCATCGACACGGGTGCTGGCCTCGAGCGCATTGCCGTCGTTTCGCAGGGCGTCCTGAGCAACTATGACACTGATCTGTTCCGCCCCCTCGTCGATCTAGCGGCGGAAATCTCCGGAAAACGCTATGGGTCGAGCCAGTCGGACGACGACGTCAGCATGCGCGTCATTGCCGATCATGCCCGCACCACAGCCTTTCTGATTTCCGAAGGTGTTTTCCCAGACAAAGACGGCCGAGCCTACGTCCTTCGACGCGTCATGCGGCGGGCGATTCGGCACGGTCATCGTTTGGGGATCGGCGAGCCCTTCCTGCATCACTGTGCGCTTCGCGTCGTCGACAATATGAGCGTGGCGTATCCACAGCTCGCCGAGCGTCGCGAGCTCATCGAAGACATCACTCTACAGGAAGAGCAACGGTTCCGCCGCACGCTCGACAGGGGCCTCCAGCTCATCGACGACAACGATGAATGGACCGAAAAGGGCGGCGCGCGCACCCTGCCCGGCGAAGTGGCCTTCCGGCTTTACGACACCTACGGCTTCCCGGTCGATCTTCAGGAAGTCATAGGTCAGGAACAAGGCTTCGAGGTTGATCGCGACGGCTTCACCGAAGAGCTCGAAAGGGCCCGGGCACGAAGTCAGGGTTCCAAGGTCGGGAGCAGCGCGGTGGCCGGCGTGTATCAGACCGTTGCGGCGCAAGTCGGAACGATCGAGTTTCTCGGCTACGACACCGAGAGCGAACGGAGTGAAGTGATCGCCATCATCTCCGATGGGGGTGCCGTCCCGAAGCTCGAGGCCGGTCAGGTCGGCGAGATTATCACACGCAGCACGCCATTTTATCCCGAGCAGGGAGGCCAGGTCGGCGATCGAGGCTCGATCGAGATAGATGGCTCGCTCTTCGAGGTTGAGGACACCCAAAAGCCGGTCGACGGTCTCATCGTCCATCGCGGTCGGGTAGCGTCGGGCTCGTTCACGCCAAAGGTCGAAGTCGACCTACGGGTCGATCACGGGGCTCGGAGCACGACGCGCCGTAACCACAGTGCAACTCACTTGCTCCACTGGGCGCTTCGCCAAGTGGTCGGCCCGACAGCTACGCAAAAGGGCTCGCTCGTCGGCCCCGACCGACTCCGCTTCGACTACAGCGGAACCCGGCCTTTGGAGCCCTCGGAGATCGCAGCGATCGAAGACCTCGTGAACGGTGAGGTCCTTGAAAACACCGAGATCACCACCGACGTACTGTCGATGGACGAGGCCAAAGCGCGCGGCGCGATCGGCATCTTCGAGGAAAAGTATGGGGACGTGGTCCGAATGTTGCGTATAGGCCCGTCGCTGGAGCTTTGCGGTGGAACGCATGCCGCCCGCACCGGGGACATCGGGCTCTTCAAAGTCCTCTCCGAAACCGGCCTAGCGGCAGGCGTGCGACGACTCGAAGCGACGACGGGGCTCAACGCGCTTGCCCACCTTCGTGAGGTCGAGTCGGAGCTCACGGGTGCGGCCTTGCTCCTCAAAGCGCCGGCGCGACAGCTCCGAGACCGCGTTGGGCGGCTCATCGAGCAACAGAAAGAAGCTCAGCGTGAGATCGATCGCCTCAACCGTTCGATCATGTCGGGAGGGAGCGGTGATCTTTCGGCCGCAGCGCGAAAAGTCGAGGGCGTCAGCGTTCTCGGAGCAATGGTCGAGATCGGGGATGCCGGGACGCTTCGCGAGATGGCCGATCAGTTGCGCGACAAGCTCGCGCCCGCAGTCGTTCTATTGGGCGCGCGGAGCAAGGATGGCAAGAAAGCCCTGCTCGTGTGCAGCGTGTCGAAGGGGCTTACCGATCGCTTCCGCGCGGGTGACATCGTGAAAGCCGCTGCCGCAGTCGTCGGAGGGAACGGGGGAGGGCGCCCAGACTTCGCGCAGGCGGGTGGTCCCGACCCGAGTCGCCTCAACGAAGCGGTGATGAAGGTGTACAAGCTCGTGGGAGCCGTCTAGATGTCGGCCAAGGCCCAGATCATCGGCACAGGCATCAATTCGTATTTGAACCTTCGGCGATCGAAGTATGCGCTCCATACCCTAGGCCGGTCGCTGCGCGGGGGGAAGCGTCGCGTTGCTTTCTACTATCGGGCAGACGACCCCTACAGTCACTTGCTGGCCCAGGTCATGCCTCGGTTTGCAACCATTTATCGGCTAGACGTCGACGTCATCCCCGTCGCCGAGATGAGCATCGCCGCACATCCTGCTCCCGACATGCTGGCGCAGCACGCGATGCGCGATGCCGCTCTCCTCGCCGAAAGCTATGGCCTGAGCTTTGCTCCTCGTGTCGAGCTGCCCCCTGCAGACCGCATTCGGCGCGCGCACGCGGTGCTCCTGCAAAACAGACCGAGCGCTGAGCAGTTGGAGGTGACGCAAGGGATCGGAGAAGCGGTCTGGACCGACGATGGAAACGCCCTCGCGAGCCTGGTCGAACGGTATGGCGCAGTGTCCGGCGAGTCGGTTCGGCCGCTCCTCGAGCGCAACTACGAACGACTCGAGCGAGCGGGGCACTACCAGTCGGGCATGCTGCACTACGGCGGAGAGTGGTACTGGGGTCTCGATCGACTTCCGTACCTGGAGGGCCGCCTACAAAGCGAAGGACTCGACGGAGATATCAAGCTCGTCGCGGGGCGAGCGCCGAGCCTCACCGCGATGCTCGGCGCTACCCATGGGACACCTCGTCTCGAGGTGTTCATTTCGTTCCGCAGTCCCTACTCCTATCTGTCGCTCCCCCAGCTTAGGGACATGCGTGATCAGGGGTTGATCGATCTCGAGCTCCGGCCGGTGCTGCCGATGGTGATGCGCGGGCTACAGGTACCTCGCGCCAAGCGGCTCTACATCGTTCACGACGCGAAGCGCGAAGCTGATCGCCTGGGGATCCCTTTCGGCCGGATCTGCGATCCGCTTGGCAAAGGGATCGGCTACTGCTTTGCCGTTTTCTATCGCTGTGCGGTTCCCAAGGGGCTCGCGCTCGAGTTCGCGCTTTCGGCTCTTCAAGGCAGTTGGTCGGAGGCTCGGGACATCGCATCGATCCCGGACCTCCTTTTTCTCGCCGGCCGCGTTGGTATTGGTGAGACGGAGGTCAGGGAAGCGCTCGCCGATGACAGCTGGAAGGAGAAAGCCACTAGCAACCGGGAAATCCTGACGAATCTCGGTCTATGGGGGGTTCCATCGGTTCAGATCGGTTCGTATTCCACGTGGGGCCAGGACCGCCTGCCCCTAATTCGTGCCGCCCTCGCAGGCTCCTAGCCGACATGTAGGCCTCTTTCTGCTTGAAAGACTTTACGAGCCTCCGATTTCCTGTGACATTTATTACGTGGCCGTCTCCGAAGAGAAGCTCTCTGAGCTCGACGAAGCCCTTGCCGACTTAGGTAAGGACGACGACGAAGTCTCTTCAATCCTACGCCGCTTCGAAGGAGGCCAGCGAACGGACCTGGCCGCAATGGACAGCGAGCTAGACGCCCTCGGTGACGGTGCCGACATTGCCCCGCCGCAGAATCCAGAAATCGTGCAGGACGAGTGGGAGAGCGAGAATACAGAAATCGAAATCATCGACTCTGCCGACGACTTCATATTGTTGGTGGACGAGGATGATCTCGAGGTGCTCGAAATGGTCGCGGATGACGTTCCTCGGGTCACCGTGCCACCGCCGCTCCCCGGCCAAAAGAGAGCCCAGAACGAAGAAGAAGAGGGCGACGAAGAGGACGAGGGCTTCTTCAAGAAACTCTTCGGGTCGCGTCGAAGCAGCAACCGGCCTTCCTAGAAGTAGAACGTCCCGCCGAACGTTATGAGCGCGCCTCCCGACGTGTTAGAGGAGCGCGCCCCGTCGGTGAACTCGGGCCGTGGGTCACCATCGATCCGGTGTCGCAACACACCTCTGACGTCTGCATTGAGCGCGAACGCTGGAGCGAGTCGAAACTCGAGCCCAAGCCCCGCTTGGCCACCCACATGCGTCATATTGCGAATCTCGTTGAAGGTTTCCTTCTTACCGAAGGACAGCCCTGCACCGAGCAGCACGTAGAACTGCACCTTGCTCTTAGGATTGACGAAGAACAGCATGTTGGCCGTGACGGGAATTTCCGTGCGGTAGTCCCCTTGGTAGTCATTTCCGGCGAAGTAGCCGGCCCCGAGGTCGATTCCGAAGTGAGAGGCAGGTCGAAACCGAATGGCGCCATTGAATCCGCCCATCCTGACGCTCGGCCCGAACGTGCCTCCGACATCGAAGTGGAGGCCGACCTTTCGCTCGCGGTCCTTGGGCGGCGGCTCATTCTGCCGGACTACGACCACGGTGGGAGGCTTGGTCTTGATGACGATCTGCGACGATGAATCGGTCGGTCCGGAAACGACGACCTCTGCTCGGGCCGACGTGGCGACGGTCAGGATGGTGGCGAACGAGAGCACGAGTTGAAGGACGAGTCGGTGCATGGCTACCTCTTTTTCTTCCGACGAGGCAGCGCCGACAAAGATTCACTTGAGACTGAAAGGGCGTTATTGCAGGGGGCGGCGGTCTTCGAGTGCGCGGCCGAGGGTTACCTGATCGGTGAACTCGAGCTCACCCCCGTGGGGGACTCCTGCGGCGATCCTCGAGACACGAACGGGGGACGTCGCGAGGGTGTTCGCCACGTATAGAGCCGTGGCTTCGCCCTCCACGTTGAGTGGTGTGGCGACGATGATCTCCTTCACGTCGTCTTCCTGGACGCGTCGCTCGAGCGCGTCGAGTGGGAGCTGGTCGGGCCCAACGCCATCGAGCGGCGCCAGCAAACCATGCAGCACGTGATAACGCCCACGAAAGGTGCCGAGCGCTTCGAGCGCGATCAGATCGGGTACCTTTGCGACGACACAGATAGTCGTGGGGTCTCGTCTCGGGTCCTCGCATATCTTGCACTGCGACCCGGCGCCGTAGTTCCCACAAACCTCGCATCGGGTGACTTTGTCGTGGATCGTGCTCAGCGCCTCGCCCAACGCTTGTGCGTATTGTGCGTCGCCCTCGAGAACGTGAAAGGCGAGTCGGGCGGCGGTTCGTTCACCGACGCCTGGCAGCCTCGAAAGGAGCGAGATCAAAGTGGCGATGGGATCGTTTGCCATTCAGTCTGCTTCGATCTGCACATCCAGCTTCCCAGCTGAGTCGGGAAATACGTCTATCGCGTCTCGCACACGTGGGTGATTGAGCGCCTCTCTGCGTTTGGCATCGACCTCGGCTTCTTTTCGTTGGGCAGCGACTGCCGCTACGGTCTTGGGCGCGCCTTCGTGAGGAGCGTCGAATCGTATCTCGATTTCCGGTCGTCCGCCGAGCTGCTCTTCGGCTACCCGTTTGATTGCATCGATCGAGTCGGGGGACTCGGCCTGGCGCCCGTAGAAGGAGCCATCTTGGAAGGACAGGACGATGCGATCTGGGCCTACGGCCTTCGGCACCCCATGTTCGAGCACTGCTGCAAGCGCGGGTTGCTTCTTTTGAAGGTTCCCTACCAGGTCTTCCCACTCTTGAAGCGCGGCTCGACGAATCGGGGTGAGCACCTCACCGCTGCTCGTTTGAAACCCGCCTGAGTGGCGAGTGGCCGGTTTGATCGGTTGGTCCAGATCGGGTGCCGCCGGTTCGGGTTCGGGCTCCATGCTTTGCTTGGGGGCTTCGGCTTTGACCGGAGGTTCCTTGCGTGGTTTGGGCGCGGGCTTTTTTTGCTGTGGCTTCCGAGCGCCGCCACCTCCCTGGCCGGACTGGCCTTGAAGTGCGTCGAGTCGCGCCAGGAGCTCGGCGACCGATTGCAATGGCGGTCTGGTGGCGACGCGAACCAACCCCATCTCGAGCATGAGCTTGGGGTTCGGGCTTTGCGCCATCTCATCCATCACGGTGGAAGTCGCACGAAACACACGTTGCAGCTCGAGGACGTCGACGTCCTCGATGAGCGCCTGCGCGGCGTCCCGCTCTTCCGGAACCCATTCTGCAGGATCGCCCGCGTCGAGCTTCAGGACGACGAGGTCGCGGATGAGTTGCAGCAGCTGCCGTGCGAAATGCTGCATATCGACGCTTCGGTCCGCCAGACCGTCTACAGCGGCGACCACGGCGGCTCCATCACCCTCGAGAATTGCCTGCGCCACGCCGTAGAGGGCTTCGCGGGCTGCGATTCCGAGGCTGGTCGCAACCGTGTCCGCGGTGATGCGGTCGTCGGAGACGGCTACCAACTGGTCGAGAAGGGTGAGCGCGTCTCGCATCGATCCCGCGGCCTCTCGCGCGACGATCGAGATCGCTTCGTCGTCTGCCGTCAGGTTTTCTTCGGCGAGGATCTCTCCGATCCGAGCTGCAATCAGACGATGAGGAATCAAACGGAAATCGTACTGCTGACATCGCGATCGAATCGTGATCGGCACCTTGTGGCTCTCGGTCGTCGCGAAAATGAACTTCACGTGGTCCGGCGGCTCTTCGAGCGTTTTCAAGAAAGCGTTGAAGGCACCGGTCGACAGCATGTGTACCTCGTCGACGATCACGATCTTCAAGCGATCCCGTTGAGGCCGATACGGAAGCGATTCTTGCAGGCGCCTTACGTCTTCGACGCTGTTGTTCGAAGCGCCGTCGATCTCTTGCACGTCGACGTCAATGCCCGCGGTGATGTCGCGGCACGGGTCGCACACGTTGCAGGGGGTTGGCGTGGGACCTTTCTCGCAGTTGAGCGCCTTGGCGAGGAGGCGGGCGGTGGTGGTTTTGCCGATCCCCTCGCACACCCGTGAAGAGAAACGCGTGTGCGACGCGATCCGATTGGATGGCGTTTTCGAGCGTGCGCGCAACATGTTCCTGCCCCACCAAGTCTTCGAAGCTTTGGGGGCGATACTTTCTTGCAAGGACGGTGTACGCCATCGAGCAAGCGAGCCTATCACGGGGCAGGGAGGGGGTGCAGCCGAGTTCAGGGGTGTTGACCTTCCCCGTCGTCGGCTTCTTCTGGTTCATCACCTTCGTCGTCGTCCCCCGTGTCGTCATCGTCGTCCGTGTCTTCGTCGAGGGCTTGGGCCTCACGCATCATTTCTTCCATGGTGGGCATGCCCGAGTGGACTGCGCCCTCTTCGTCGATCTCTTCGCTTCCCGTGCCCATAATTGCGTTCCCGAGGCCGATCGAGACCTGGGGGTACCACGTGATGATCGCGAGTCCGATCAGCATTAGGCCCACGAAGGGGAGGACCGAGCGAATGATGTGGCCGACGCCCCTCTCCCAAAGCGCGCTCGCCACGAAGAGGTTGAGCCCAACTGGCGGGGTCAGGTACCCGATCTCTAGGTTGACGATGAAGATGATGCCGAAGTGGATCGGGTCGACCCCCATTGAAGCTGCAATCGGAGCGAGCAATGGCACGAAAACGAACATCGCACTCAAGATGTCCATCATCATGCCCACTGCGAGGAGCATGGCGTTCAGCAGTAGCAAGAACTGCCATTGAGCGAGATCCTTCGACTGAATCCACTCGACCATCTGAGCGGGGATTTCTTCCTTGTCGAGGAACTCGCCGAGGGCGAGTGCCATGACCAAAATGACGAGGAAGGAACCGAGGAAAACGCCCACCTCGCCGAAGATGCGGGGTATGTCTTTGATCTTGAGCGCCCGGTGGAGCCAGACCTCGGCGATGATGGCGTACGCCACGCTGACCGCCGAAGCTTCGACCGCGTTGAAGATACCGCCGTAGATGCCTCCGAGGATCAGCACTGGGAACATCAGCGCCCAAAAGCCGTCCCGGGCCGCTGCCACCAAGCGTCTGAGCTTGAAAGGTGACGTCGGAACCTTGTCGACCAAGCCTTGGTAGAACGAGTAGCCGATCAGGATCGACCCCATCACGAGGCCGGGCCCGAAGCCCGAAGCGAAAAGGAGCTCGACCTCGATGACCGCGCTCTGGTTGACGATCGGATACACGATCATCGGGATCGACGGTGGGATCAGGATCCCGAGCGAGCCCGCGGAAGTGAGCAGTCCGTGAGAGAAGCGCTCTCGGTAGCCCTCGGCGATCAGAGCCGGACCCATCATCGAGCCGATCGCGACCACGGTGGCCGGACTGGAACCGCTGATCGCCGCGAACAACATACATGCGACGACCGCACTCATCGCCATGCCACCGGGGACCCATCCGATGAAGGCCTGCGCAAAGTCGACCAGTCGTTGGCTGATCTGCCCTTTGCTCATGATCGCGCCGCTCATGATGAAAAACGGGATCGCGAGGAGGGTCGGGCTGTCGGCGAGGCTTCGTATGCCCTCGATGACGATAGTGAACTGCACCGGTTCGCGGAAACCGCTCCAGAGAAAGAGGCTTCCGAGAGTCGCCACCCCGATGAGCACGAAGAGCGGCGAGCCGATCACTGCTGCGGCCAGAATCGCTGCGGCAAGAAGCCCGCCCTTACCCAAAAAAGGCAGGAAGACGATGATCCCCACTAAGACGAGGAATGGAAGTTTGCGCTTCCCCGGGTCGGTCATCCTTCGGCCCCCTGTTCCTTGGCCTGAGTCGCCGCGACCATGGCTTCATCTACGGGGGCTTGGCCGTACGAGCCGCCAAATACGGTGCTGACCGCCGCCCCGATGTAGCGAAGCGTGGTCATGGCGAATGCTGCGGGCACCGCGATGGTCGCGACCCAGTCCGGGATGTTGGTCTGCTCGAAACGACCCTCGAGGGTGAGCGCTTCCGCGGCGTAGATGTAACCGAGGAGTGCGATGAAGAAGCAAAATGACGCGGTCGTCAGGAAACCGATCGCGTCCGACCAGCGCGACAGGCGGGCAGGTACGATCCGTTTGAGTGCGCCCATGTGAATGTGTTTCCCCTCGTGTGCACACACGCTGGCGCCTATGAAGCCGACCCAAAGGAGCATGATCAACGAGATCTCCTTCGACCAGCTATAGCCGTCGGGGAAGTAGTCCTTCGCGATCAGGGCGAACACCGCGGTAACGACGACGAACGCGAAGATCTTTCGTGGCCAGTCGGGGTCGCGGCCCTGGATCAACTTGTAGAGCCACGCGGCCGAGGCGAGGCCGTACAGCAGCATGTAGAACCACCGAGATTCGACGTCGGGCCGGAGCATGATCCATCCGAGCAAGCCGAGCGCTGCCGCTGCAAGAACGGTGTGGATCACAGGCTTGCTCTTGGACCGCTGATCCGGCGCGGCGGTCTTGTACTCGGCGGTCCAGAACGCAAAGTAAAGCAGCCCAACGCCGATCACCGCGCTGAAGATCGGCCCGGCTACCGTGAGTCGTTCGAACGCCTCTGGGCTCTCGACGTTGAAGATGCGTGCGGCGAGGTCTGCGACCTTGCTGTCGGGTGCGGCGAGGCGCCGATACATGACGTCGAGAAACACCATGGCACAGGAAACCCCGAGGAACGTCCAGAGGATTCCCATCTCGATGGCGAAGATCCAGTCGTCGACTCGCCTCACAATGCCCAATGGACCCTGATAGGGGTCTCGATCGCTCGGTTCCGCCATGGGGCCCGACGGTACGGGCGATCGCGCTGACGATCAAGACCTGATGCGGTACGGTTGCTAACGGCACATGCGTACAGTCATCCATTTTGACATGGACGCTTTCTTCGCGTCCGTCGAGCAGCTCGACGACCCAGGGCTCCGGGGAAAACCGGTGTTGGTCGGGGCACGTTCGAGGCGCGGCGTGGTCACCGCAGCTTCGTATGAGGCGAGGCCCACGGGGGTTCGGTCTGCAATGTCGATGGTTGAGGCGCTTCGCCGCTGCCCTGAGGCGATCGTCGTTCCTCCGCGCCGTTCGCGCTACCTGGAGCTGAGCCGTCAGGTGTTCGAAGTCTTTCGCAGATATACCCCTTTGGTTGAGGGTCTCTCGATTGACGAGGCATTTCTGGACGTTTCCGGAAGTAGGGCCCTGTTTGGAGATGGCGAGAGCATCGCGCGGCGCATCAAGCACGACATCAATGAAGGCCTCGGTCTGACCGGTTCGGCAGGGGTGGCTCCGAACAAGTTCGTCGCCAAGATCGCGAGTGACCTCGACAAGCCCGACGGGCTCACCTTGGTTCCCAGTGAAGGAGCAGCTGAGTTTTTGGCCCCCCTGCCGCTCGAGCGGATGTGGCGTGTGGGGCCCAAGGCTTGCGTGCGGCTTCGCGCGGCTGGCCTCCGAACGATCGGCGACTTGGCGCGAACGGATGCCAACACGCTCCAACAGCTACTCGGGAGCTGGGGACCCGTCGCTCGCGATCTCGCGCGAGGCATCGACGACCGTCCCGTCGTTGTGGGCGCACCGCCCAAGAGTCTCGGGAGTGAAGAGACGTTCGAACACGATCTCAGCACGCGGGATGCCCTGCTCAAACCGATCTTGCGCCAGTCGATGCGCGTGGCCGATCGTCTCGTCGACAGAGGGCTATGGGCCCGAGTGGTCACGTTGAAGATCAAATATGGCGACCATCGCATTCGGTCTCGCCAGGTGCGACTCCCTCGAGCGGTATCCGACACCGACGCGATCTTCGAGGCAGCCGGGGAGTTGCTCGGGCGCTTCGACGATCTGGGCTATGGTGTGCGCCTGACTGGTGTCTCGGTTTCCAATATGACCAAGGTGCCGGACACCGAGCTCTTTCCGGATGTCGATCGCGAACGCCGCGAGCGTCTTGCGGCAACCACCCAAGCGCTGCGAGAACGATTTGGGGTGGCCGGACTCACACGCGCGTCGTTGATTCCAGACCCGAGCGGCAAGCGCGATTCGCAGGCCTAGAAAACGCGCTTAACCGCGAGCGTTGAATCTCGATCGCGTGTCGCGTTGACACACCGGTGTAGGCCCTTTAAGGTCAGACTGTTGCGTAAGCGGGACGCGATACTGCAGGAGCCTCCACGGATGAACACGCGTCATACCAAGTTCATCTTCGTTACAGGGGGTGTTGTCAGCTCCATTGGAAAAGGCCTCGCCGCCGCCTCGATGGGAGCTCTGCTCGAGGCGCGTGGCTTACGCGTCACCAACATCAAGCTCGACCCCTACATCAACGTCGACCCCGGCACGATGTCGCCTTTCCAGCACGGCGAAGTCTTCGTGACCGATGACGGTGCCGAAACCGACCTGGACCTCGGTCATTACGAGCGCTTCACCAAAGCGACGATGACCAAGGCGAACAACTTCACGACGGGGCGGATCTACGACTCGGTAATCGCGAAAGAGCGTCGCGGCGAGTATCTGGGCGCCACCATTCAGGTGATTCCCCACATCACCGACGAGATCAAAGCCAGGGTCAAAGAGGCTACTCGCGACGTCGATGTGGCGATCGTCGAGATCGGCGGCACCGTGGGCGATATCGAGTCGCTGCCCTTTCTCGAGGCCGTTCGTCAGTTGCGGGTCGAGCTGGGCCCTCAAAACAGTGTTTCGGTGCACGTGACCCTCGTGCCCTACATTGCCGCGGCGGGCGAGCTCAAGACGAAGCCCACGCAGCACTCGGTGAAAGAACTTCTCGGCCTCGGGATCCAGCCCGAGTTGCTCCTGTGCCGGGTCGATCGGGAGTTGCCTCGGCAGCTACGCGAGAAGATCGCCCACTTCTGCAACGTGCCGGTCGATGCCGTCATCGCGGCCCCCGATGTTCGTGTCATCTACGAGCTGCCCTTGACCCTCCACGCGCAGGGCCTCGACCGTTTGCTGGTCGAGCGACTCAACATCTGGGCGCGGGACCCTGACCTTTCGGTCTGGCGCCGGACTGTGGATCGCTACCTTGCCCCCGGCAGCGGGCACGTCTCGATCGCGCTCGTCGGCAAGTACGTCCATCTTCGAGATTCGTACAAGTCTCTTCACGAGGCACTAGTGCATGCCGCGCTCGAGTGTGATGTGAAGCTCGAGCTCGACTACGTCGATAGCGAGGAGCTCGAGCGGGGCGACCTGCAAGTCTTGTTGGGGCACCATGACGCGATCCTGGTGCCCGGTGGTTTCGGAGATCGTGGAGCCGAAGGGAAGGTCCGTGCCATCCAGTACGCGCGCGAGAACAACATCCCGTTCTTTGGGATCTGCCTTGGGATGCAGATGGCTGTCGTAGACTACGCACGAAACGTGTGCGGCCTGACCGGTGCCAACAGTGCCGAGTTCGATAGCGACGCAGAACACCTCGTCGTCGACATCATGCCGGATCAGCTCAGCGTCGAAGACAAGGGCGCGACAATGCGACTCGGCGCATATCCATGCATGATCAAGCCCGACTCACTTGCGGCGAAAATTTACGGCGCGACGCAGATCAGTGAACGTCACCGTCATCGGTACGAGGTGAACAACATGTATCGTGAGGATCTCGAGCGTGCTGGCCTGCTGCTTTCGGGTGTGTCCCCGGACGACCGTCTCGTCGAGATGGTCGAGCTGCCCGGTCACCCACACTTCATCGGGTGCCAGTTCCACCCTGAGTTCAAGAGCAAGCCCCATCAGCCGCACCCGCTGTTTACGAGCTTCGTGCGAGCCGCCATCGCGCATCATGCCCGAGGCGAGCGACCGGTGAGCGGGGCCACTGAAGCCCATATTAACTGAGCCTCTCCCTGGTTCTGGGGGGTTCGGGCGGGTAGATGGACTGGCCAGGCGCTCAGGTTTAGGATCACCCGGTGACTAGCCCGAGCAGGACTCCCGGCCGAAAGTGGCTGACGATACCGACCCGAATCGTCCTCGGGTACATCGTGGTCATCGTCGCATTTGGCGTCGTGGGAGGCCTGAGCTTCGTCCAGCACCATCGGACTTCGCAAACGCTCGGGCTCCTCCAAGATGGGTACATACCCTTGGCCCTCACCCTGGGGCAGGCCAAGGCCACACAGAGCGTCTACGCCAACCTCATCGAGCGTGCCCTTGAATCTGAACGCAGTGCGCCCACGAAAGCATGGCTCCGGGCGGCGCTTCGGATCCGGCCATCGACCCTTCGCCGTGCCTACGAGGGGGTCGATCACGCCGAGACCCTTGCTGTCGAGCTCGGGACGCTTGCGCCGCTTCGCGCGGTCCGTCGGGAGCTCAACGCGATCGGCGCCGCCTACGAAGAGATCGACGGAGAGTACAAGCAGCTCTTCAACCTGGTCGTAGACGATCCCGAGGCCGTGGAGGCGCTCCTGACTAGGCTTCGAAGCACCGAACAACGGATCGAGCGCAACTACGACCGTGCGTCGCAAAGTGTCCAGCAGCGGATCTCGAGAACGAGCGCGCTCGCGGCCGAGCAGGAGAAGCAAGCCACGTTTCTCTTGGGTATTTTTGGGCTTCTGGCGTTGGTCGTTGGCATTGCCGTCACGTTTCTTTCGCAGCGACTTCTTCGTCCGATCCCGCTTCTGCACGAACGTGTCGCCGCCGTGGCGCGGGGGGACCTTTCGAGCGCGGTCGACATCAAGCGTGACGACGAGCTCGGTCTGTTAGTCGCCGAGTTCGAGCGAATGGTGCAGGCGCTCGCGGCCCGCGACCAACGGCTACGTGAAGCCGCGCTCGCCGAGCAACGACTCCAACGGATGCAGGTACAGATCGTCGAGGCCCTGCGTGCAGCGATCGTCGTAGTTGATCAGGATCACGTCATCCAGACGACTAACCCGGCGGCCGAAGAGATCCTGGGCGTGAGCAGTCGTGAGGTAGGCTCGCCCCTCGACGACACTTCGCTCTTGAGACGATTTCCAGCGCTCGGTGCGGCTATCGAACAGGTGGCTGACGGGAGCGTCGCGCTTACGCTCGAAGGCGAACGTATCGCTGGCTTTTCCGAGCGTCTGGTCGACGTGCTCGTCACGCCCTTCGGCGATGAAGCGGGTCCCGAAGGCGTGCGCGGTGTGCTCGTGGTGGCAGACGACGTGTCGGATGCGGTTGCCACCAAGTCACGTCTCATTCAGACGGAGCGCCTCGCGGCAATTGGGCGCATGGCCGCGCATGTCACGCACGAGGTTCGCAATCCTCTTTCCAGCATCGGGCTGAACGTCGACATGCTCGGTGACGAGCTCTCGGACGCGAATGCCGAGAGCACGAAGCTAATGGAGTCGATCCAGCAGGAGCTCGAACGCTTGGAGAGCATCACCGAGGAGTACCTTCGACTCGCCCGTCTGCCCGAGCCGTCGCTCAGGCCGGACGATCCGACGAGCTTGTTGCGCGATACCGCCGACTTTGTGCGGCGTGAGATGGATGCAGCCGGGGTGGAGCTTCGCGTTGACCTAGGGGCCCAGCTTCCCGAGGTCGCGATGGACGAGCCACAGCTCCGGCAGGCGCTCCTCAATCTTCTTCGCAATGCGCGGGAGGCCATGCCAGACGGCGGCATCGCCAAGCTCGAGGCGACGCGATACGAAGGTGGAGTCCGAATCGAGGTGCACGATGATGGCGCTGGAATCAGCGACGAAGACCGCGAACACGTGTTCGATCTGTTCTACACCACGAAAGAACGCGGCACAGGGTTGGGCCTTCCACTGACGCAACAGATCGTGGTGGCCCACGGCGGGAACATCGCTTGCAAGCCACGCCTTCCGCACGGAACGACATTCGAAGTGTGGTTGCCCCCAGCCGCACAAACGACTACTGGTTCGCCCGTGCGGAGGGCCGGATGACCAGAGTAGACGGGCGCGCCTATGATGTGCTGCGCCCCATATCGATCGAAGCGAACGTGCAGCGCAACCCCGAGGGTTCCGTCCTGTATCGTTGCGGCGAGACGACCGTGTTGGTCGCCGCATCAGTGTCCGAGCGGGTTCCCGACTGGATGCGAGACTCGGGGAGGGGATGGCTCACTGCGGAATACGTGATGCACCCGTGTGCGAACCCCGACCGGAGGCGACGGGACGGGCGCAACGGCCGGATCGACGGGCGGACTTCCGAGATTCAGCGTTTGGTGGGGCGGGCGCTTCGGGCGGCAATCGACTTCGACAAGCTCGGGGAACGCACGATCACCGTCGACTGCGATGTCCTTGATGCCGACGGTGGCACCCGGACCGCGTCGATCACCGGCGGGATGGTAGCGACGGCCATCGCGCTCGACAAGCTTCGGGCGACCGGCTTGGTGGAGAAAGGCGTCCTCCGGGAACCGATTTCGGCGATCAGTGTCGGGCTGCTCGAGGGACGACCGATGCTGGACCTCTGCTATGTGGAGGATCGAGACGCAGAGGTCGATTTAAACGTCGTCGGCACTCCTCGCGGCGCGGTCGTCGAAGTGCAGGGGACGGCCGAGGGCGCGCCGATCATGCGTGAGAAACTCGACGAGATGATCGACCTCGCGCTCGGATCGCTGCCGGCTCTTGCCGAGCAACAGATGCTCGCGCTTCGTGCGCTCGAGATCGATATCGATCGCTTGCTGCCGTGATGCGGATCATCGTCGCGACAGGCAACGCCGGGAAACTGGCTGAGTACGAGCGTTTGCTTGGCGGCGTTCCCGACGTGCAGCTCGAGTCGATGGCGTCGCTCGCAGAGTCCGTTCACGTGGTCGAAGACGGGGATACGTTCTACGCGAACGCGCTCAAGAAGGCGTGTGCTGTCGCGTCTGTCGCTGGCGTACTGAGCATGGCGGACGACAGCGGGCTCGAGGTCGATGCACTCGGGGGCCGACCCGGAGTTCATTCGGCCCGATACGCGGGAAGCGATGCGACGGACGCACAGAACAAAGAAAAGTTGCTCCGAGAATTGAGCGGCATCTCCGACGACGGACGCACTGCCCGGTTTCGATGCACGATCGTTCTCGTCGACGGTGACGGACGCGAGCTCCTGGTTGCCGAGGGGGCATGCGAAGGCCGCATCGTCGCCTCCCCGCGCGGGACTCATGGATTTGGGTACGACCCGTTGTTCGTGGCGGACGGCTGCAGCAAACCATGGCCGAGCTCGCGCCTGAGAAGAAGAATGAAATCAGTCACCGTGCGAAAGCAGCCGCAAAGCTGGTCGCGGGATTACGCGAGTTGCAGAAGCGCTAGGCATCGGCTACCGCTTGGGGCTCGGGGTGTAGCACAGCCTGGTAGTGCGCATGCTTTGGGAGCATGAGGTCGCTGGTTCGAATCCAGTCGCCCCGACGCATGAGGTCGCTGGTTCGAATCCAGTCGCCCCGACTAGTCATTTCGGTGGGGTTGTTGATCCCGACAAAGCCGTATCAAGGTCGATGAGGCCGTACGGCTGGTGCTTTTCGCCGTGTTTTCGGCGCACGGGAGTCGCACGCACCCCGCGTCGACATTCAACCAGGGAAGGTCTTTTGCGGTTCGCCGTGATGTCGGTCGAGCTCTCGCGGGAAGGTACCCGCTTAGAGCCCTTATCGGCCCGCGTGCTACGATCTTCGACCCATCCGACAGTGTGGAGGCCGATCATGATCCTCACCCTCGTGTCCGCCCTGCTACTTGGCGTGATCGCCTGGAGCTTTCTCGAGTACGTCATCCATCGCTGGCTGGGGCACGATGCGCGCACACGGCCCAACCCGTTCGCGGCGGAACACGTCCGGCATCACAGCCAGGGAGATTACTTTGCTCCGGCCTGGAAGAAGGTCCTGTCGGCCGTTCTCTTCACGGCGGTGCTGATCGGGCCGAGCGTCGCCCTCGCCGGGGCGCTGGCCGGTTCGTCCTTCGTCGTGGGTCTCATCGCGATGTACGTCGCATACGAGGTGCTGCACCGTCGCGATCACACCCATCCCGGACGCGGCTCGTACATGCAGTTCCTCAGGCGGCATCACTTCTATCACCACTTCACGGATCCCAGCTTCAACCACGGCGTGACGACACCGATCTGGGACTGGGTGTTCGGTACGCTGCGGGCGCCGGGGCTCATCCGGGTTCCGCCGAAGCTGGCGATGAGGTGGCTCGTCGACCCGCACACCGGCTGTGTCCGCCCCGCGTATGCCAGGCACTACGAGCTGATCCGGAAGGGCTGAGCGGAGGCGCGGATGGCGAACGTACAAGAGTTCGTAGATGCGTTTGAAGCGTTCTGGAGGATGCCGTCCTTGGATGGGCTGGACGGAATTCTGAGCCACGACGTCGTGCTGCGACAGCCGCTCGGACCTACGACTCACGACCTCGCAGCTGGAAAACGCGCGTTCTCACGGATCTTCACGGCCATCCCGGACCTACACGCGGTCGTCGACCGGTGGGCGGCCATCGACGACGGTGTCTTCATTGAGTTTCGACTCATGGGTACGCTCGGGGGCGGCCCCGTCGAGTGGCCGGTGGTGGATCGCTTCGTGCTCCAAAACGGGTTGGCTACCGAACGCGTCAGTTATTTCGATCCTGCCCCGTTGCTTCGAGCCGTCCTAACCCGCCCCACGAGCTGGTGGCGCTTTGTGCGTTCCCGTTTTTAGAGCGCGAAAGTTTCTGCCGAGGTTGGCCTTTTCCGCCGCGTTTCGTGCCACAGAATCGGTTGGCGGAATACTGTGACGAGCCGCACACTCTTTTCAGAAAGTGTGATCGATGAACGTTCGTCCCTTTTTCGCAATGCTCCTTGCGACCCTCGCGTCGCTTGGCTTCGCGCAGGGCGTGGCTGCGGAGCTTCCTGACTACACCCTTTTTGAAGCCGGCCAGGTACGGCCGTTGGCGATGTCGCCCGACGGAGCGCGTCTCTTTGCGGTCAATACCCCCAACGGGCATCTCGAGATCTACGACATCGGCGTTGATGGCCTCACCTTGTTGGAGTCGGTGCCAGTGGGTTTGGAGCCCGTGGCGCTGGCCGCTCGCAGTGATGGCGAAGTGTGGGTGGTCAATCACCTGTCGGACAGCATTTCGATCGTCGATGTTGCGGTGAACCCGGCGCGCGTCGTGCGCACTTTGCTCGTCGGCGATGAGCCGCGGGACATCGTCTTCGCCGGTCCGGCAAGAAACCGGGCCTTCATCGCGACTGCGCACCGAGGGCAGAACAGTCCCTACCCGCAGGGCGATTACGACGTCGCGGGAACGGGCCGCGCTGACATTTGGGTCTTCGACGCCGCCACGCTCGGAACATCGCTTGGGGGCGAACCACTCACGGTTCTGACGTTGTTCGGGGATCGCCCCCGCGCCTTGGCCGCAACGCTCGACGGCTCCACGGTGTACGCTGCGGTGTTTCGATCGGGGAACGGCACGATGAGTGTCGGTGAACCCCTGGTGTGCGACACCGACAACACGGACGATCCGTGCACCGTCGAGGGCGTCGAATACCCCGGGGGCCTGCCTTTCCCGAAGACCAACTTCGATGGGACCCAGAGCCGCGAAGCTGGGCTCATCGTCGGCTGGAACGCGTCGACCGAGCTTTGGGAAGATGAGCTCGCTCGAGATTGGAGCAACGCGGTCCGCTTTTCTCTGCCAGACCTCGATGTGTTCGCGATCGACGCCAACGCGGGCACGCCGGTCGAGACGGGCTCTGTTGCAGGCGTCGGCACCGTCTCGTTCAATATGATTGTCAATCCCGACAATGGAAATCTCTACGTCACGAACACCGAAGCGATCAGCCGTGTTCGGTTCGAAGGCCTTGGCGACTGGGTTTCCGACCTCGGCCCCAAGGAATCCGACGACCCGCCGACGGTGCGCGGCCACCTTCATGAAGCGCGCGTGACAGTCATCGACGGCGCGCTCAACGTGCGCCCCCGTCACTTGAACAAGCACATCGACTATTCCGCCCGCCCGCAGCCCGCCGGGACCAAGGATGCCAGCCTGTCGACGCCCCTCGAAATGGCAATCACTAGTGACGGCGGCACTCTGTACGTCGCCGGTTTCGGGTCGAGCGCGATTGGGATCTACGACACCACGGCGCTCGAAGACGATACCTTCACGCCCGATGCAGCCAACATGATCTCTCTGCCGCGTGGGGGTCCGACGGGTCTCGTGCTCGACGAGGCACGCGAGCGTCTGTACGTCATGACGCGTTTCCAGAACTCGATCGTCGTGGTCGATACTGAGATGCGCACCGCCGTGCAAACCATCCCGATGGAGAACCCCGAGCCGGCGTCCGTCATCGACGGGCGCCCATTCCTCTACGACGCCAAGCTCACCGGCAGCAACGGCGAGGCCTCGTGCGCGAGCTGTCATGTGTTCGGCGACATGGACGACCTCGCCTGGGACCTCGGTGATCCCGACGGAGTCCCAGCGGAGAATCCCAACCCGTGCCCACCGGGTGTGATGGGTGTCTGCAACATGCAGGACCTCGACCCGCTCAAGGGCCCCATGACCACACAGAGCCTCCGTGGTCTCGAGTTCTCGGGCCCGATGCACTGGCGAGGGGATCGTACAGGGCCCGAGTGCACCACGACTCCTGGGGACCGGGCGTGCGCCAATCGTGGCTTCAACGAATTCAACGTGGCCTTCCCGGGCCTCGTGGGGCGTGACGAAGGCCTGCTCGATCAGGCAGACATGCAAGCCTTCACCGATTTCGCGCTCCAGATCACCTACCCACCGAATCCGATTCGGAGGCTCGACAACTCGCTCCGCACTCAGGAGCAAGCCGGGTTCGACCTTTACGATGGCCGGATCACCGACACGGTCGCCAACTGTAACGGCTGCCACCAGTTGGACCGAGAGTTTGGTTTCTTCGGGACTGGCGGCGGTTCCACGTTCGAGGGTGAAAGCATGGAGTTCAAGGTTCCGCACCTGCGCAATGCGTATCAAAAGGTCGGGATGTTCGGGATGGCTCCCAATCCGTTCTTCGGCGGGGGCGATACTTCGTTCACCGGCGCTCAAGTTCGGGGTTCGGGCTTCCTCCACGATGGAAGCGTTCCCACCGTGTCCGACTTCCTCAGCGCGAATGTGTTTAACGATGTATCCGCGACGGACCAAACCAACCTCGAGGCCTTCGTCATGGCCTTCGAGACGAACCTCGCGCCCATCGTCGGCCAGCAGGTGACGTTGACCGACCAGAGTGAGTCCGATTCTCAGGATCGCGTCGACCTTTTGATCGAGCGCGCCGGCGCGGCGTTCGTCATTCCCAACGAGGGCACAGCAACCGAATGTGATCTCGTGGTAACGGGTGTCGTCGACGATGAGCCGCAGAGCTGGCTGCGCAGGAGCGATGGCTCGTTTGAAAGCGTAGATGGCACCATTTCAGAATCCGAGCTGCTTGCCCTGGCCGACGTTCCCGGCCAGCCGCTGACATTCACCTGTGCACCGCCAGGCTCAGGTCCGCGGATGGCGAGCGTTGATCCGGAGGGCGGTACCGGCGGTACGGGTGGCGCCGGTGGCGTCGGCGGCGTGGGTGGCGTGGGCGGCGTTGGTGGCGCGGGAGGAGAGGGCGGATCAGGCGGCTCCGGCGGATCTAGCACTGGCGGAAGCAGTGGTGGCTGTGGTTGCATCCTGGGCGCAGGCCCGTCGGAACGTCCATTGAGCGGTGCGGTCGTGCCGCTCCTGATGCTCGCTCTGGCGATAGCGCGTCGCCGCCGTCGTCGCCAACCCGACTAGCGTCTCTGTGTGCAGTGCCCTCGCACGCTCGTGCCATCCGTCAGTCCCACGTTCGAATTGAGGAAACGCGCTGTAGTTTCGTGAAGTGGCGGCCGCCGGCGGCAGGTGGCGAAACCGCCTAGGGGATCGCGCTAAGCTCCTGAAATCGCTGAGCCCCGTGTTGGCACGGTGTTCGCTTGGTCGGGAGGGCATGACCCGACGACGCATCGTCGATGCCGGCACCACGTGGGCGGCAGCCATCTGGCGCTGTGCACCAAGGCCTATCGCGGGTGGCCCGCAGAACTCTTCGACAAGCATTCGACCGGCGCGCATGCGCTACTCACCCCCGAAGCGACGATTGAATCCATCACCTACCTCATCGCGAATCCGGTCGAAGCCTTGGCCGTGCGCTACGCCAAAGACTGGCCTGGGGCGCAGATGCTTCCGGTGTGCAGGCGCTGTGCCCGCCTTCGCGTAAGCGCTCGTCGCCGCTTTGCCTCGCTTCGGACTACCGCTAACCACGGTCAGATCTTCCGGTCAGATCTTCCCTTGTTCCGCCAACCACGGTCAGATCTTCAGATCTTCTCTTCCCTTGATCTTCCCTTTTCTGGCCGACATCGATCGGCGAAAGCCCTCGACCACGTCATCAGCCTGGCCGGAGCTCGGTGCTGTGCGCCTGCCCGCCGGCCTCGTATGTGATGGTATACTCGCGGAACACGAAGCCCACCTCCTCGGTCATGGGGACATTGGCAGTCGCCGAGTCGGTCGCAGGGGAGGTCCTGTTGATGAACGCTACCCGACCCTGCGCACCCGTCACGGTGAGGAAAAACTCAGTCGTGCCGTCCACCGGTGAGGTCCGAAAGAACTTGAACTTTCCTTCCAGCGCCTCGCTGAGGTCCATTGCTTTAAATAGAAGAGGAGTCGACTTGTCGATCCGCTTTTGGATGCGAATCGGCTCCATTGACAGCACGCCAGTGGGGATGCCCCTCTGAAAAGCACTTTCAACTTGGTCGCGATAACTCAAGCATTCGATCGTGTTGTCCGTGTCTTCACCGCCAATAGTGACTGTGGTGCTCTCGCCTTCGATCTTTTCGCCGTTCGCGGTGAACTCAAGGTATACGTTCATAGCCATAGTTAACCTCGGTATTGAATGGAAGGAAGATCCTACCGTGGTTGCGCCAAACCCAGCAAGCGGCAGATAGGCAAAACAAAGGCCCTGCTGCTAGCCGCTACAAACGCCTTCCTTCCTGAAACCGAAAGTGGACAGATAAGACGTTCTGCGCAATTCGGGAGCTGTAGGAGGTACAGTTACCGCGCGGTCGAGAACGGGAACGCCATGCCGTAGGTGCCGTTCTCGTGCTGCCACCCGTCGCTCATGTGGGAATGGCCTCCCATCATGCCTCCGTGCTGACCTAGCATGTCTTCATCGACCCAATGGCCTCCCATGTCGAAGCCGTGCCGTTCGAAGTTCATCTGGTGACCGTCCACATCGGTGATGCCGCCACCAACGTGGAGGGTGTGCCGCATGCTCGTGCCGAACGGCTGATCTGGCGTGAACGTCAGCACATGACTGTCCTGCGACCACTCCCAGCGGCCAACAACCTCCGCGCCATCAAGCTCTCCCATGTGCACGGCGCAGAACTGCTCCATTCCGTTTGCCATGCGACTGTCGAACTCGATCTCGATCCGAGTGTTGGGATCCACAGTCATGCTGCCACCGCGGGGCGTTACGTTGACGAGAGCCACCTCCTGGGTGCCCGCGTCCTGCGTTCCATCCGAGCAAGCAGCCGATGCCACGAAGACGCCAGCGATGACTGTCAGACCAAGTGTTCGTATCGATAAGCCGTTCATGATCGCCTCCTAATGGCGACCCCCTACCACTGTCGTCGCCACAAGCTCGCGAAAGTTTTGCGCGTAGTTTAGCCTTGAATTGCGTGGCCGAAGCGTCCGTAACGGACGCTCGAATCGGTGGTGTGGCGATGTGAAATCAAGTGATATCAAGTGACGAACCGTGAACACGGCGATGCGGGCAAGTCCCGGTCTTGTTTGAGTTTCTGTTGAGTATTGTGTGTTTGCGTGATGCTGCGTGCGGTCGGGTTCGATGCTTTGGGAGCATGAGGTCGCTGGTTCGAATCCAGTCGCCCCGACCAAGGATTTCGAGGGGTTGCGCGGTTAGCGCGCCTTGCACATGGTGCGCAGAGGGAGATTTGACGATGGCACGATGCACCGACTAATCACGCTCCGTTTCTCTCACTACAACGAGAAAGCTCGATGGGCGCTCGATCGCTTCGGGGTCGCGTACGAGGAAGAACCGTACCTGCCATTCTTTTGCTCCATAGCCGTTGCAGCTGCGACCCGTGGCCGCGGGGGCGCCGCCGACCGCACTTCGTCACGGTACTCGACTCCGGTGCTGCTGGTGGACGACGGTCAGGTGCTTACTGATTCCACGGACATCGTGCGGTTCGCCGCCCAGAGCGATGCCTCTTTCTTCTCGAGCGACGAAGTCTCCCCGCTCGTCCAGCACTACGGGGACCGGCTTGGGCCTTACACGCGCTTGCTGGGTTACTGGCACGCCCTGCGGCATCCGGGAATGATCGAGCAACTCGCGGCGGACAACGTGAGCCCTCGGCAAGCGTGGCTCTTTCGACAGCTCATGCCGATCGCGAAGACGAACCTCAAGCGCTTCTTGAACCTCAACGAGGCCAGTCGAGATAGGGCCATGGCACGCGTCCGCGAGGAGCTCGACACGACCGCAGCCAGACTCGAACAGAGTGAGTACTTGTGCGGAGATCATTTCACTGCCGCCGACCTCACGTTTGCGGCACTCATTTCGCCCGTGCTGTGCACGACACCAGAGGAAGGCTACGGGGCGGTCTTGCCGTCCTTGGAAGCGCTCGATGCCGAAGGACGAGAGCTGGTCGAGGAGATGCGGGCTCACCCTGCAGGACAGTTCGCCCTACGCATGTACGCTGAGGAGCGCCGGGGATCATGAACGCGACGAGGGGACAGAGGGGACGTGCTAAGACGTTGTGTGATGTCTCGACTTTCTGGCCAACGTCGGTCGGATCTTCTCAATGACCCAATGAACGAATGCGACGGTCGATGAGCACGAACCCGGAGCCGGAACTCAGTGCCGGGAAGGCCTACCACGAGACGTCGGTGTTCATTCCCGAAAACCTGTTGCGCGAAGCCCGCCGTCAGCGCGGCTTGGGCGATCAGCCCGTTCCGGACGTTTGCGTGCTCGACCCCGACGGCGACATCGTCCGCCAGCTGCGGGCGAAGGGCCAGGCAACCCGACACGACGACTGGGCCTGCTACCACACAGATCTCTGGCTCACCGCTGTCGACGGACGCCAGATCGGCATCGTGGCCTGCGCGGTCGGCGCGCCATTCGCGGTGCTTGTCGCCGAAGAGCTCGCCGCGTCCGGCTGCTCGCTGGTCATCTCGGTCACCTCCGCCGGCGTCATCACACCACTGGGTGACACCCCTTACTTCATTCTCATCGAACGAGCGCTTCGTGACGAAGGCACCAGCCTGCACTATCTGCCACCAGCGAAGTGGAGCCACCTTGCTGCATCCCTCGAGGCCGCTCTCGATGGCGCCTTCGAGGAACTCGATGAGCCAGTGCACCCCGGCGTGTCATGGACCACTGATGCGCCGTTTCGAGAAACGGAGACTGCCATCGCGGCGGCACGAAGCTTCGGCGCGCACGCGGTCGAGATGGAAGCTGCGGCCCTTTACGCCTACGCCACGGCCCGCCAGCGCGATGTGGTGTGCGTTGCCCACGTCACCAACTCGATGGCAGCCGCGGGGGACGACTTCGACAAAGGCGAAGCCGAGGGCACCTACCGAACCCTCGACGTCGTCGACGCCATTGCTAAACGCCTTCGCCCCTGAGCTCCTTCGGCCCTCATTTAGCCCCTTCTTGCCGAATCAAAGTCGATGAGGCCGTACGGCCGCTGCTTTTCGCAGTGCTTGCGGGGCTCGTGGGTCGCGCACGCTCAACCGCTGCCTGTTCAACCTTGTATCTCGGGCTGGGGCTATAGGGGGTCAGGTGGGCGGGCTAGGTAGACCGACCAAGGATTTAAAC
>PVMK01147809.1_pt1 | contig 43054 bp, 41 predicted proteins | sample 1853481 | NCBI WGS metagenome assembly PVMK01 (sample SAMN08533507, study PRJNA380276) | Marine sediment metagenome, whole genome shotgun sequencing project.
GACCATCATTTCCTCACGGCAGGATTCAAAATATTTCCATCCTTTTGACACAAGGAGCTCAACAATAAATAAGTTCACAATTTTATTGGCGACAAAGAGGATCTCATGAACCTTTCCCTGATCGATACCGGGGGCTCCGCGTTAGTGGTTTCTCAATTCACCCTGTGGGGGGACTGCCGAAAAGGGAGGAGGCCTTCATTTATCCGAGCTGCCCGGCCCGGGAAGGCAAAGGAGCTTTATGAGCGTTTTATACGGCTCTTAGAAGAAAAGGGAATCGATGTTGCTACGGGGCAGTTCCAGGCGATGATGGATGTATCTCTTATTAACGACGGCCCTGTCACGCTGATGCTGGACAGCTCAAAGGACTTTTAGGCGCTCCATGCTGGAAGCCATCCAACGATTTCAGTCAAAGATGGGGGGCGGGGTTTTTTTGTTCTTCCGGTACCCAGGGCAATATCACTTTTTTAGATACATGCTGGAAAAGGCTTTTAATTGCCGGGAAGGGTTGCGGATAAAGGATGACCGGCTTCCCCACGCTTTTTACATGAAGAAATTCCATCGAGAAATTCAAGAGGGCTCAAGATAAGACCGGAGGAGCTGCAAGAAATGCTGGATGAGTACTATGCCTTGAGAGGATGGGATACTGACGGCGTGCCCAAAAGGGATGCCTTTCAATCCTTGAAAACATATTCTTATTTTACAATAACAAGATTATTTTTCAATGCGTTTAGCATAAGAAGTTCTAAATTCGATTGGGTCAGATTAGGATATCAGGAGTATTTTGGTAGCTTAAATTTCATGAAAATTGGTCTTGAAATGGGGTCCACTTCATGCTAAGAATGGCCCCAACGTTTAGCGTGCATGCGCTTTGCCAAACTGGCATTGAAAAAAGAGGAGCAAATGCAAACAAGACAGTCTGGATTTCTAAAGGCTAACCAATCATGAGAAACCTCCTTAGGATACACGTATTTATTTAGCCGTATAAAACCCGGCCCTCTGGACCGGGTCAGAGTTCAAAGGCTTTGCCATTTGAACGACTCGGTGTTACTCCAGGATTGAGTTGTCCCACAACATCAAGAAAGGAGTAACAAAATGAGCCGATTTAGAAAATTATCACATACAGTCTGGCATTGCCAATATCATAATGTTTGGGTTCCCAAATATCGTCTTCGGATACTTGAAGGTGAAATTGCCATTGAAGTCTCCAGATGTATCCGTGCATTTAGCGAACAGAAAGGCTGTGAGGTAGTGGAGCTCAATATTCAAATGGATCAGTCAAAGCTGTTAAAGGCCTCCTGGACGATCTGGGCATTTCCTATCGGTTGAGCAGTTACAACATTCCAAGAGAGGAAATCCCCGCCTTGGCGAAAACCACAATTGGGGCTGTTCGCCTGATCAACAACAATCCGAGGAAGGTTATGGAAGAGGACGTAATCAATATCCTGGAAGAAAATTATTAAATAATGTCCTTCCAGAAACGAAGATTTTCGTTCCCCGAAAAAAGCGTGGGATCTGCGACAAGTCAAGGCCATGCCTGTCCCAGCGCCATTAAAACCTCGCGGACGGCGTATTTCCACAGAAATGACTGATTGATAACGCGCCAATGCCGATCAGTCGCGATCAACTGAAGACCATGTTTCAAAACGCGTCGTCATAATTTTTAACCCCCATGATGGTTTCGATGCATTGCTCGGAACCCTTATTACCGAAAATTTCAGGAGGTGGAACATGATTCAATTTTTAGTTCACGAAAAGGCCGATAACGTTGGTGTTGCCACCGTCGATATCAAAACGGGTGAAGCAGCACAGGGGCTGTACATGGACAGCCAGGAAAGTCTTGAGATGAAATCGCTGCACGATATCCCCTTAGGGCATAAAATCGCTCTCACAGATATTGCCGTGGATGCTTCGGTCATTAAATACGGGGCTGACATCGGACGGGTTGTGGCGGAAATCAAAGCCGGCGAACACGTACACACACAAAATTTGAAAACCAGGAGGTGGTAATCATGAGCAACCCGAAAGTTATGGCCTATCGTCGTGAAAACGGACGCGTCGGCATTCGCAACCACGTAATAATCCTGCCCTTGGATGATTTGAGCAACTCTGCCTGCGAAAAAGTCGCGTTTAATACCAAAGGCTGCAAAGCGCTGCCTCATGCTTACGGCCGCCTTCAGTTTGGAGAGGATCTAAAGCTGTTTTTTCGCACCCTCATCGGCACCGGCGCCAATCCCAACGTGGCGGCTGTTGTGGTCATCGGGATTGAGCCGGAATGGACCAATGTCATTGTGGACGGTATTGCCGAAACCGGAAAGCCTGTCACCGGTTTTTCCATAGAACGTCATGGTGAAATCAAAACGGTTGAAATGGCCAGCTGGAAAGCCAAAGAATACATGCATTGGGCCAGTGAGCTCAAACGCGAAGAGTGCGATCTGAGCGACATATGGGTTTCCACCAAATGCGGCGAGTCCGATACGACCTCTGGCCTGGCATCAAACCCGACTGTGGGCAATGTTTTTGATAAACTGGTGGCCATGGGCGGTACTTGCAGCTTCGGTGAGACCAGTGAAATCACCGGCGCCGAGATGGTCTGCAAAGAGCGGGCGGCAACACCCGAGGTGGCCGAGCAGTTCATGGCGCTTTTTGACCGTTATGCTGAGATGATCGATCGCAATAAAACCGATGATCTAAGCGGAAGCCAGCCCACTAAAGGCAACATCGCCGGCGGCCTGACCACCATCGAGGAAAAAGCGTTCGGTAACCTCCAGAAGATCGGCAAGAAGTGTAAATATGTCGGTGCCCTGGACGAGGCGGTAGCCCCTACCGGGCCGGGACTGTGGTACATGGACTCTTCCAGCGCCGCAGCAGAAGCTGTTACCCTGTGGGCGGCGGCCGGCTTTGTGGCCCATCTCTTTCCCACCGGCCAGGGCAACATCATTGGCAATCCCATCGAGCCGGTTATTAAACTGACCGCCAATCCGCGCACGGCAGGCGATATGTCCGAGCACATCGATTATGACTGCTCTGCTATTTTGCGGGGTGAAATGACCCTGGATGAGTCCGGCGACAACCTGCTCAACATGCTGGTCCGTACCTGCGAAGGCCGCCTGACGTCCCAGGAAGTCCTCGGCCACGAGGAGTTCGTCCTGACCAAACTCTACGAGAGCGCATAAACAATAGCGTGTTTGTTTCGAGTGGCATGACAATAATGCTTATAACGCTGAAATTGTAGACTATCATTGAGATGTAAAGATGTATACAAAAGAGTTGCTTGATCCTATCACCCCAGGTGAAATTCTGCGGGAGGATTTTATGGAACCGATGGGTCTTAGTATAAATAAACTTGCACGAGATCTTGTTGTTCCACCCAATAGGATAAGCAAAATCGTCAACGGGAGGCGTGCTATTACGGCGGATACCACCTTAAGATTACAACGATATTTTAGAATTGAGGCACAATTTTGGCTGAATCTCCAATCAGAACATGACCTAAGAATGATTAAACGCAAAATTTGGCCTGATATTGAACGTCGCACGCTACCAGCGCAGGATATGGAGGCAACAAAAACTCATGAAGCCTTGGCATGACGATGGGGTCAACCAGGCCATTGGGTGGGATTTGACCCTGGATGAGTACTATGACTTAAGAGGATGGGATACTGACGGCCTGCCTAAGAGGGAGACCCTGAATGCCTTGGGACTCGGGAACCTCATCATCTGAAATATCCCCTACTGCTGGAAGTTCCCGGTGAACTCAGGCCGGTCATGATCATATGAAGACATCCTCAATCCATCGCGTATTTATATTTCCATTCAGATAATCAGGGTTTTTCATCAAATTCCGATAAAATGGAATTGTGGTGTCCACACCGTTCACTTCAAAATTCGCCAGGGCGTAAGCCATGCGCCCTACAGCCTCAGGACGATCATCTCCTTTTACAATAAGCTTTGCCAGTAGAGAATCGTAGTAAGGGGGAACGAAATATCCAGTGTAGCAATGGCTGTCAACACGAATCCCGTTATCTTCAGGCGGCCTCCAATCCGTAATTCTACCCGGAGATGGTCGAAAATCTGCTTCAGGCATTTCGGCATTTATCCGGCATTCGATGGCATGTCCTTTCATAGCTACCGCATCCTGCGTGAAGCTGATAGGTTCTCCGCCGGCAATTCTAATTTGCTCTTTTACCAGGTCTTTTCCTGTGATCATCTCTGTTACCGGATGCTCCACCTGTATCCGTGTATTCATTTCAAGGAAGTAGAATTCTCCCTGATCCTGATCCAGAATAGTCTCAATCGTCCCGGCGTTCTCATAGCCCACATGATCCGCGATGGTTATGGCAGCCTTACAGATCTTCTCTCTCATATCGTCAGAGATCGCCGGGGATGGGGCTTCTTCAACCATCTTCTGGAACCGACGTTGAAGGGAGCAGTCACGCTCAAACAGATGGATAATATTTCCATGGCGATCTGCCAGAATCTGGACCTCGATATGACGGGCATTCGGGATAAGATGCTCGATATAGATCCTGTCATCACCAAATGCAGCGCGGGCCTCCGCTGAAGCCTCCTCAAAGACCGTCTTTAAATCATCGAGGCGCTTCACCATCTTCATGCCTTTACCACCGCCGCCTGCGGCAGCTTTCAGAAGGATGGGCAGACCCACTTTTTCGGCCATAGAAAGGGCCTCTTCAAAACCATGAACCAATTCCGACCCCGGGATAACCGGGACGCCCAGTTCTTTAACCATTTCCCTGGCAACCAGCTTGTCCCCCATCTTCCGGATGTTCTCGGGTGTGGGGCCTATGAAGACCAAACCATTATCGGCACAAGCTTCTGGGAGTTCAGGCTGCTCGGCAAGAAAAACCATATCCCGGATGAACTGCATCTGCTCCTGTCCCGAGGGCCGCAGTGATAATCGTATCGACTCTCAGGTAACTCTGCAGGGGCTGGGGGGGTCCTATACAGACAACCCTGTCAGCCATTCTTGCCGCGAGACTATCCCTGTCTGCTTCTGAAACGCCTAGAACAGCTTCAATTCCAAGTTCGCGGCAGGCCTTTAAAATCCGAACAGCAATTTCACCCCTATTGGCAACAAAAATCTGCGAAATTTTACCCATCAGGCTCGCACCTCCTCTAGTTTTTCTGCGGGAACTGATTAGAGAGATACCGATATCTCGACACGAGGCAATCAAACCTCAGTCCGGGGGAAAATCCCTAAGTTTCTCTAAATGGCTTCAGAGTTCCGATAATCCCCTTGTTTGTCTGCTCCCAGAACGCATTTGATTATCTCCTGCACTATTTGCCAATCGGTGCCATCTCAACCCCTGCGCCTCTCAAGCGCAATACCTTTTGAAATGATCACTCGACATGGCGGTCTCTCTCTTCAAGACGCCTTTTACCACAATCGATCACATCTCTAGCGATGGCATCCCGATCCGATTCCGGCCTATCAAGCAGTGTAATTGACTCTTCAATGTTAACTTAGAGGAATAGGGTCGCAGGAAGACTCGTCCCGGGTCGTAATGCGTTCATGCCGGTTATAGGGGTTAGGTTTGCCCGGCTAAGGGCGGTTTCTGTTTCCAAAAGCCTGTCGCCTGTTCAAATTCATATGCCAGCTGCAGCACTCCAAAATCGTCTTGGTGCCTCCCCACAATCTGGATTCCAATGGGTAGACCGTCTGGTGTAAAGCCGCAAGGCACAGAAATAGCAGGAAGACCAATTGTGCTGATGTAATAGCAGGATTTCATCCAGTCGAAATACGTATCCATTTGCACCCCATTGATTTCGATCACATAACGCTGCTTTACATCAAAGGGTGGCACCTGACTTACAGGTAAAATCAGGAATTCGTAAGTTTCCATAAAGTTGCGTATTCGGTGATACAACTCTGTTCTTTTACGTTCAGCCTTGCCAATCTGAGGACCTGTTAGCTTCATCCCCTCTTCGATATCCCAGATTACCGTTTCTTTCAGTTGGTCCCGATAGGCGGGCAATAGCTCTGAAAAAGCCAGTTCAAAACGCCAGGCCCGCCATACTTTGAAAATCTCGTCTGCGTCCGTGAAATCCGGTTCGCACTCCTCTACCGAGCAGCCTAACCTCTTGAAAACATGCTGCTGCTTATCGACTGCCTCTGTCACACTGGGATCAATTGGAAGCGATTCCAGGTTACGACTCCATGCGATACGTACCTTTTTGAAATCTCGATTCAGAGGGCGGGAGAAGAGGCCGCCAGACTCGGTGATGGCGATAGGGGAGTGTGGGTCAGGGCCTGCGATCGCACTCAACATAAGGGCGGCATCTTGCACTGTACGGGCCATGGGGCCCTCTACTGCCAAGGGAAACCAGCCCATCAGATTGGGCCATGTAGGAACCCTGCCGGGTGATGGTCGAAACCCTACTACATTGCAGAAACTGGCAGGGTTTCGGATTGACCCCCCCATGTCACTGCCATCTGCAATAGGCAACATTCCGCAAGCCAGGGCCACTGCCGCTCCACCACTGCTACCGCCACAGGTTTTGGAGGTATCGTAGGGGTTGAGTGTTTCTCCAAACACCTTGTTATAAGTTTGGCAGCCAGCGCCAAATTCGGGCGTGTTTGTCTTGCCAATGGTGATGGCTCCGGCTTTCTTTAGCCGTTCCACGATGAGCCCATCTTGATTAGGTACAAAGTCCTTGAAAACAAGCGAGCCAAAGGTAGTTAATATCCCCTGAGTTGGTACCAGATCCTTGTGCGCTACTGGAAGTCCATGGAGTGGACCTACCGCCTCGCCACACGCAAGAGTCTCGTCGGCAGCGCTGGCCTGTTCCATTGCTTGCTCAGGAAGGAGATGGATAATGGCGTTCACGTTCGGGTTGACTCGGTCGATTTGATCAAGGTGGGCCCCCATCACCTCTTTGGAAGACAGATCCTTTGCTCGGATGCGATGGGCTAATTCTGTGGCGGGCAAAAAACAAATTTCTGTGCTGTTCATGTTATTCTCGTTTGAATCGCAGCAGGGGGAAGGAACAAAGGTCGATCGCCTGACGCGAGATAGGACGGCCTGACGACAGGCGAATAGCAGCATTGTTATTACTGCGTTATGAAATGCCAAATTGGAATAGACAGACTTGGACTGGGCAGTGTAGCGCAGTATATTTTTGCGGCTAATTCGCCAACCCGTCTAAAAACTTTATCCAATTTCTTTGCACTGAGGATTACGTTGCAAGTGCAAATGAAAGATCCTCAAATTAAAAGCAACCAAGTAAATGTACGGCTTTTCAATTTGAGGCAGACATTGCTCCGGATACTATAAGAAAACCATTTTTATTCACCAGGACAATCTGCTAAGTTACAATGCGGTCTTTGGTAAAGAAGACCCATAAGGCCCCCACAAGGCAAAGTCCAAATATGACTGCGAAGGGATAAAACCCGGCATGATATACAATGATAGTATACATCCCTACGCAAGATATGATTGCTGAAAAAAGCCGTTCTACAGCATTCAATTTTCGCATGAAATAGCCATATAAAGCTATTGTAAGGTAGATTTCGACAAGAAGCACCATTAAAAAAGCGATTGCCCCCAAGGTCGTAACCCTTGGAAAGACAAGAAGATCTTCGTTAAATACAAAGGCAAAAGGAACAAAAAAACTTGGTAACGCTATCCTGAGAGACTCTACTGTAGTTCCTATGAAGGTACCCTTAGAAATTTTTGCAGCAGCCAGACAACTTATGGCCACGGGTGGGGATATAGTAGAAAAGACAGCAAAATAAAAAATAAACAGGTGTGCACTCAAAGCACTGAGTCCATACTCTATTAGAAACGGTGACAGAGTAAGAGCCCCGAGCAAGTAAGCAACCGGAGTAGGCAGCCCCAGCCCTAAGACCATTGAGACAATCATTGTGCCTACTAAAACTAATGGCAAATTGTCAGGAACTACCTGAGCCAATAAAATTCCTAAATTGGATGCGATATTAGTTGTAGTCGCCATCTGTGCAAGTGGCCCAATTGCTATAAGGAGTAAACACAGCACTGTACATATATTAAGGCCTTCCTTAAAATGACGTACAAAGATTTTAAATGAAGGCCTATACTTCTTGCCCTGAAATAATAAGGATACCATCAGCATGGCTGCAATGGCACAAAGAGCGGCAATGTTTGGAGAATAGTAAAGGAGCAGTAGTACAAAAAGTACGACAAAAGACACCAAAAAAGCCGGAAACAGTCGCAAAATGAGGATTTTATTGATATCTGCATGCAGGACACCAATATTAAAGGCCCTTGCGGCTATTATAACTGCAATGACCATACAGGCCACTTTAAGCAAAGATGGCAAAGTTGCAGCAAGTGCAACCTCAATATATGGAATATTGAGGTATGCCGCCATGATAAAGGCTGCCAAACCCAGTATGGGCGGGAGCAATTGCCCTGATGTTGAAGCAACAGCCTCTATTGCTCCTGCAACGTTTGAGCTAAAGCCGTTCTTTTTCATCATGGGTATTGTTAGCTGCCCTGTCAACATGGTATTGGAAACAGCTTGCCCCATGACTGTCCCCATAACGGCGCTTCCAAAGACAGCGGGAAATGCAGCCCCTCCCCTGACATGTTTCCCTATCCATTTTCCAGTCTCCATGAGTAAGGGCATCATTCCAACTCCTAATAGTAATGATGCAAAGATAATCAGAAAATAAATTTTGTCCGAGGCGACGGGAACAAACCAAAAAATCCCACCCGTAGTGCTCATTCCCATGTAACTCATTGAAAAAAAAGTGCTGAATTCATCATGGCGAATGATCGGTGAACCGAGAAGGTGCCCTTGGAAAAAATAGAGGATGGAAAGTGCTATTATGGAGGTTAATATGGTCCCCCAATGAAGCCAGGTAAGAATCAAAAGAGATCCTAACATAAACCAACCAACTATGATGTCCTGGTCGGTTATAAAGGGCTGGATGGTCTCCAAACGAATAGCGTTATACCTGAGATATGCCCCGACAGATATGGCCACTATTGAGACCAGACTAAATAAACTCAACCGAAACCAGAACTTGAAACCTGTAGATTTATCACCCAGGATGTCCCGGATTGTTAACAAGGCAACAAGGATAAAAATGCCCAAAACAAAGGTGGTGTAATGCTCTGAGGCTTGTTGAAAAAGTTCGACTATTGTTATTATGAGGTAAAGTGAAAAAATTGTACCAACAACCAAAAATGCGCTATCCAAGTGTCTAGCCACCTTTTGTCTCATAAGTCAATTACCCTTTCAGCATCCTCTTACATCACTTATAATTATAAGAAAGTTCGTTTTGATAGATTTTTTTCGTATCATCATCTTTAAACCCGCGCAATCGGTGAATTCCCTTGTTATTTGATCAATATCACCGACTGCGCGATAAGTTGCGATGGTTTCATCAATACTTACTGACAAGAATTACCACTTCTATTTCTCCCACCACAACTTTACTGGCGTGTATTTCTTCCTCAAATCCCACAACCCCAGTTCCTTATAAGCCCTTATGGCCCCAGGATTGGTATTCGTTTCAGTTAAACCACAAACCATTAGATCCGGGCTCCAGATCTTCCATAGACCGTGCAATTTTCTCATTTGTGGACCATATTTAGCAACAGCTTTGACGATTCTGTAAGCTAAGTCTTCAGGAAAGGTTTCATGGACTGCCTTATAGCCACGATCCGCGCCCACGGTCAAAGGCTCTGTCTGGTGTGGAAGGGTACCAGGTGGAACATCAATGCATAAATAGGATGTGCCGAATTTTTTGTTTAGTTTTTCGAGCACCTCACACTCCATCCCAATGTAGTAGATTTTCCGTCCAGCAGCCTCTAAATTCCGCAATGGTCCTACAATGAGCCATTCTTTAAAGAAGGGTTCTGCTCCTATCCCCATAATAATGGCGTCTACCTTACCATCCAGAAGCTCTTCTACCTCTTTAGCCGGCCCGAGATGGAAAATCTTTGTGTTTTTTGGCGTGATACCATATCCAAACTCCAGATCCATCCGAGTGTTAAAGCCCCAGTCGCTTTGCGTCCGAAGGCCAATTCCAAGCTTCTTTCCTTTCAGATCAGCGATCTTCTTGAGTTTGGGATCAAAGGTCACCCACATATGTCCCTGAACCCAGAATGCTTCACCATAAAGTAGCATGAATTTTTCAGTAAGGGGTTTCGGGAAAAATTCCTTGAACGGCTCTTTCCCGCCCAATGGTGCGAAATTGAGGATATCGTCCTCGATACCAAACATTGTATTTTTCCATCTGCGCTTATTTGCGTTCATCTCCCTGATGTTGTACATGTAGCCAGGGGTTTCTTGTGCTCTAAAGATAAGAGAGGGGTCCTTCCTGGCCACGAGACCACCTAAAACTGTGTCACCTCCCAAAGGACCACAGCCAAGGGGGCAAAGCAGAATCGTCACAACATCTGGTTTTACTTTTTCGGCTGCCTGTAGTGAACCTCCATAAATCCCCAATGTTACAATCGCAGCAATTAGGATTAGGTAAATACGGAACTTTTTATTAGCTAACATTTTTCCCTCCTTTTGATCATGTTTATCTTTGTTTTCCCCCTAAACTAAAACACGCCTTGGTCATCCTCTTTTCATTATCACCCCCTTCCCAAATAAAGTTTCGTACGGTCTTGCAACTACATCTTTTTTAATGCTTGCTTTAACTTTTGATGGTCTCGTAAAAAGTCTCCAAGGCCGTCACTCCCGCGAAAGCGGGAGTCCATAAGGGGTTGATTTTCCTGGATTCCCGTTTTCACGGGAATGACAATAACGGGTGTTTTCTGACTTTTTACGAGTTCATCAACTTTATAATACTACGATTTGTTTGCTCCCTGAACTTCTCAGCATCATCTTCAGAATAATTATAGAAGCCCTTTCCTGTTTTAACTCCCAAATCACCTTTTTCCACCTTGTTTTCGATAATTTTAGAGGGCCTATAGATTGGATTCTTGGTCATGTCATACATGTATCTCTGGATGTTCAAAATCGTGTCTAGCCCACACATATCTACAAATTGGATCGGTCCTACACTGGACAGGCGTAATCCAAAACCATTTCTGATTACCGTATCTATGTCTTCAGGTGTAGCTATTTGGCGTTCTAAAAGGTCTAATGCGGCCTTTACCATGGCAAACTGAACATAATTGTGAATGAAGCCAGGAGAATCCTTGCAGACTACCGGCTTTTTACCGGTTTCCGTCAACAGGGCAAATGCAAGATCTTTTGTAGCGACAGATGTTTTTTCCCCGCAAATGACTTCTACCATCGGGCTCAAATGGGCAGGTATAGTCCAGTGCGTGCTGATGGCTCTCTGGGGATATTTCATTTCAGAGGCAATCTCGGTAATACTCATGGAGGATGTGTTCGAAGCGATAACTGCATCCTCTGAGCAGATTTCACCACATTTTTCAAACACTTCTTTCTTGGTTACCATTTCTTCTGGCACAGCCTCGGTTATATAATCTGCATCCGCCACTGCTTTATCCCAATCAAGGGTGAGTGAAATGTGCGATTTGATTTCCTTGGCCTGTTTTTCACTGAACATTCCCTCTTCCACCATCTGTTGGCAATTAACGGAAATCTTTCTTGCCGCACGGTCCAGGATGGCCGATTCAATATCAACCCCGGTCACGTCATACCCCGCCATGGAAAAACCGAGTGAAATATCCGGCCCCATAACACCTGTACCTATAACAGTTATTTTTTTGATCTTTGCAACATTCATCTTAAAACACAATTCCGTTGAATGATAGATTATCTTATTGGGTCAATTACAGAGGTCTCTCCCATTTTTTGAAATCTTCTCTGTCTCTCTATTCCCTGCGTCTGCTTCAATTCCTTCAAGATGGTCAATTCGATTTATTCACCTCCTTTACTCTCTGGATAGTCCCAATATTTTTCTCGCCTCTTCAGGGGAGGCGATTTCCCTTCCGTACTCCCGGGCGATTCGAGCAATACGCTCCACAAATTGCGCATTACTCTTCGCAAGCTCCCCTTTTTTGTAAAACACGTGATCCTCCATCCCTACCCTGATGTGCCCTCCCATAGCCAATCCCATCATTGACATGGGCAAATGGGCTCTTCCGATTCCGGTAACCGACCAGATGGCGTTCTCAGGAACAATTTCACTCAAATATACCAGAGTCTTGGGTGTCGCAAGTGCCCCGTAAGGAGTCCCTAAGACAAATTCGAAAAACAGGGGGTCGTCAAGCTTTCTCCGGTTTCGCATCTGAACAGCAGTTACGATCATACCGGAATCAAACACCTCTATTTCAGGTTTGACCTTCAATCTTTTCATGGTTTCAGCAGCGAGATCGAGAAAATCCGGTGGATTGATGAAGACCCCTTTACCTAAGTTTATGGATCCCGCGTCAAAGGATGCAAGCTCGGGTCTTAGTTCTAATGACTTCAGGCGAGCTTCGAAAGAGAGATTACGCGCAGCAATTCCAGAAGTTGTCAAGTTGATGACAACATCCGTCTCTTTCCTCAGTGGTTCTACAACCTGTCGGAAAAGCTCCAGATCCTGTGTTCCAAGTCCGGACTCAGGGTCGCGTACATGAATATGCACAATGGAGGCTCCTGCATTCCAGCATTCAATAGCAGACCGTGCAATCTCTTCCGGAGTATAAGGAATATAAGGGGTAGTGTCTCTTAGAATACGGCTCCCGGTTATTGCAGCGGTTATGATTAATTTGTCTTTCAATTTCCGTTCCACTTCTTCCCTTCTTGACTATATTTTGCATTCTTTAAGATAGCAAAATTTATGTAACAGGGGTAAACTGAATAATTTTCTCACGGTCTTATTGGCCAAAAAATCTAACAAAGTTCCAATAAGAAATCGTCCTTCTCGATACGAACATGTGCCGTGTTTTTCCGCATCGTCAGTTCTTGAATTAGGGTCAGTAGCGGTTTATCCCCTCTCGGGTAATCATAATTCTTGGGACCCGCACTCAGAACTTCATCAACCGCCTTTTGATTTGAGCTCAAGACCCGGAGCAGGAAATCTTCGTCGGAGAGATCTGTGCCAAACTCATGACGGAGTTCTTCTATCGATCTTTGAGGCGGTTCCCAATTCAGCAACTCTTTGGTTCGTGGCATCCGCATAATTCGCTCCAGGACGTCTGCATCCACAGGAGCGGCAAGTTCCCCGTAATGCCCTATGACATACTTGATGATTTCATCTGTGACAATCTTGTACCGCTCTCCTGCGGTGTGATTCAATATGGCCTGTGCCCCAATGTACTGTGAAAGCGGGGTCACCATTATTGGATACCCGAGCTCCTTGCGTATCTGGGCAATCTCGTTCAAAAGCTCTTCCAGACGATGATCCAGCCCTCTCCTTGTAAGTTCGGCCTTGTAGTTCGACATCATCCCCCCGGGCACCTGATGCTCGTACTGGAAAAGATCATATTCAACAGGAGTACCTGCAGGGAAACTTTCTCTTTTTGCAACGTATCTGAAATGATCAGACATGGTCTTGACTGCTTTCTCATTGATGTCCACTGAAAAATCCGATCTGCGAATGTTTTGCAGGATATTTTCCATGGACGGCTGTGACGGGCCATTGGCCAAAGGAGAAACTGCAGTATGTACTGACTGAACACCGAGTTTAACTGCCTCCAGATAACATAGAGGTGCGAGGCCTGTCGTACAATGCCCGTGAATCTCCAGGGGAATCCCGTCAATATTCTTCAAGATGGCCGGGACCAACGTTCGAGTCCGTTCCGGCGTCAGCAGACCACCCACATCCTTTATGAATATCCTGTCAGCCCCTGCCTTTGCCATGTCCAGAGCCTTCCCGGCATAGTATTCATCGGTGTGGGCCGGACTGTATGAATAGATCAGGGCCACCATAGTCGTTAATCCCGCGGCATTGGACCACTTTATCGCTTTGGAGATCTCGGCCATATCGTGGCACGGATCGTTAATCCTGATCCGTTTTGCCCCGGCGGCAGCGATTGTTTTGGCCCAGAATTCTGTGACGGAATCGGGCACATCTCCGAAATTACGGAGGACGCCGCCCACTATCAGAGGTGTATTGGGCATGGCCTTCGCCATGAGACGCAACCTGTCCCAAGGGTTTTCCTGCTGGTTTCGAATGCACCAGTCCATGCTGATAAGGGCCATGAAATCAAGGGATTCGAATCCCACCTGATCAATGACCGGCGCAATGGGAAGCATCATGGCCGTGGTCATCTGCCCGTTCCACAGGCTCTGGTGTGCGTCCCGTAATGTTGTGTCGACAAAGGTTATCGTTTTCATGTTATCTCCTTGTCAACCAAAAAAAGGACCTGATCGTACTCCACCAGCTGGCCATCCTCGGCACACACTTTGCTAATTTTTCCGCGTAGTCCCGCATGAATGGTACTGAAAAGTTTCATCACCTCTATGATACATATGGCAGTTTCTTCACTTACCTTTGCACCAGTTTCCACAAAGGGGGGGTCCCCGGGTTTTGGGGATCGATAGAATGTTCCTAACATAGGAGATTTGACAGGGATAAACCCTTTTTCGGCAATTTCCTTTTCAATGGCGCTTGCCGTATCCTGGGTCTCTATTGCAGTCACAGAAGGAAGGAGAACAGAATCTTCAGGTTTTAATCTCGTAACAGTTTCCTCCACGGCCAATGACCCGGCATCGCCTTCTGACATCACGTGATTTGCTTCGGAGAGACCCTTTTCTCCACGCTTGCTGACAACTATTTTCAGGTCACCCGTTTCCAGGCGAAGCTCGTTATAATCTGATTCGTCCATGAGCCTCAGTATTTGAATAACATCGTCCTGACTCAAAACCATTGCTGACCTCCTTGAACTCTAAATCATGCCGAGTAATAACCATCACCACGGAAAGGATTGAACACCAGGCAAGAACATACCCATCCCATTGATTAGGTGAGACTTTTGCATAACCCTGATTCGGACGAAATTTGCCACCCAGCAGCCCACTATAATTAAGTTATATTTCGCTATAGTGTTCTTGAATTAGTGATCAGATTGGCTCCGACAAAAAATTGTCGGGTTTTGCAAAGGTCTCTAGGTCTGTTGCGAAGGCTGATCGTCTCACCCTGAATTCAGCACTTATTGGCACAAGACAGTCTCTGCCCTTGGGAGAAAATAATATTAACTGACAATCACTATCAGCAAGTAATATGCCACATCAAAAAATGGACTTAATTTCAACATGTTAACAAGATGAAGATAAAACGACTTCAAGCAGACATCCTCTTTATGTGCAAATATTTGGACACATTGACGGAAATAGTGTTCTGTATTTGGACATAGCGGCTGAGAATTTACATTCTCCGACTTTGAAACGGCCTTCAAAGACCCAAATGGTGGAGCGTTCTTATTTGACAAATGCCTGGCTTGAGTGTACAGTTAATGGACAGTCTGATCTGAAAGGGGTTTATAAGAGAAATATAGAGACTGAAAACGAACGAGAGGAGCACCGCGCCATATGGTTTCCGAAGAACATGTTTTGGATTTGGATAACCCAGAGAAGTTGTTGCGGGTACTTGAACTTATGCTCGACCAGGCCTATCTCGGTATCGTCTTTGTTGATCCAGATGGTATCATCCGCTTCATGAATCGACAATACGAGGAGTTGATCGGGGTTGATAGGAAGGAAACCTATGGGAAACACATTACTGAATACTTCCCTGACTCTCGACTGCCAATTGTTCTTAGAACAAGAGAAGCGGAATTGGGGTGGAAGTATCATTATAAAGGAAGAGAAACATTAGTGGTTAACCGGATCCCTATCATGAAAGGGAATCAGTTTATCGGAGCAATGACGCAATGTATTTTTAAAGACATATCAGAACTGAGAGAAATGGCCAACAAATTGGATTTGTTGGAAGCAAAGGTCCAGACATATAAAAGGGCTTCAAGCGATTTGCTCACACCCAAGTATAATATTGATGACATAATGGGAATCAGCGAGCCCATTACCCGTCTAAAAGATATGGCTCTCGTGTATGCCGCAACAGAGAACACAATCTTGATTACCGGAGAAACGGGAACAGGGAAGGAGTTGTTTGCCCATTCTATTCACCACGCAAGTACACGAAGAGAGGGTCCTTTCGTGTGTATCAACTGCGCCTCCATACCTGATGAACTGTTTGAATCTGAGTTGTTTGGGTATGCGCCCGGCGCCTTTACCGGCGCTCAAAGAAAGGGCAAGACCGGAAAAATAGAACTGGCCGACGGTGGGACTCTTTTTCTTGACGAAATCGGCGAGCTGCCTTTCAGGGCTCAGGCTAAATTGCTGCGGGTGTTAGATGAAAAGAAAGTGGAAAGAGTTGGTGAGGTATTGCCCACTGAGGTGGATTTCAGGCTAATCGTGGCGACGAATAGAGATCTTCATTTCCTCATGGATAAAAGGAACTTTAGACAGGACCTGTTTCACAGGTTTTCGACGATAACCATGGATATTCCTCCTTTAAGAAAACGAATTGAAGATCTCCCTGTTTTGGTTAATCATTTCCTTCAAGGCGGTTCCGTCAGGGGAATGAAAATAACGGATAATGCGCTTCGTGCCCTGATGAGCTATTCTTGGCCCGGAAATGTTCGGGAACTCAAAAATACACTGGAACTCTCAACATGTCTGGTCAAGAAGGGCGATCCCATAGATACTGGTCAGCTTTCCACACACATCATAGGAGGAGGACCTAACGTATTTCACAACATAGACCGTGATGATTTGAAATTGAAAAAAAATGTCAGAGCCAATGAAGTTCAGTCAATCAAGAGCGCTTTGGGGCTTTGCGGAGGAAATAAGAGTCGAGCTGCAAAACTACTCGGGATATCCAGATCATCATTGTATAATAAAATCAAGCAATATTCTATATCGTAGTTCTAAGAAAGCCTCGCCTCATGTTACGCGTAGCCAGGCTACCCACAGAATTGATCCGGAAGATTATTACAGCGGGCATGTAATTTTTGTGAGCCCGAGTCTCAAAGATACTATTGGCGTCTCGCCACAAGATGAGTTCAGCAAGTGGTTTGAGAATATACATGAGGATGATTTACCCTCCATTACCCGCCGTGCACACATTCGGTAAGCCAGGAGATGGCCATGCTGACAGGTGCCGTCAACGCCATGGTTGTTGACTATCAATGCATTATGCCGTCAGTTGTTACGGCTGCCGAATGCCTGGGAACAAAAATCCCGATGAAACCCACATGAGACAACATGGCCCATACTGTTGAAAATAAACCTCGTCTGTTGCCCATAGATCAACATTTTCGTCTTTTGAAAACTTTAGATTTTTTTAAACCTTAACTGCTCATTAGAACCTGCATGGGCGGGCATAGGTCGGGGCTTGCGCAACCTGAACCCAAACTGCCGAAACAACCTTTGACATTGCCAAACACCCAGATCGATTCCGAATTTTTTTTGAATAAATGCAGACAACGTTTTTCCGTCCCATGTAGATTTTGGGAGAAAGAGGTCGCCTTAGATGCGGACTATCAGACATTTCGTTGATAAGAGAGCCAGGGAACACCCGGAAAAGATCTATACAATAGCCCCTGAACCGGGGCTAAGTCTCACCTATGGACAATTGAGGAAAGACGCGGTTCGCTTTGGAAAGTATATGTTGAAGCTGGGATTAAAAAAAGGGGACAAAGTCTCCTTTATGATGGGAAACGGGTACCAGACCACCAAGATCTTTCTGGGAACCATGTACGCGGGATTTGTGATTGCTCCCCTAAACCTGATGTTCCAATCTCCTCAGCTTGCGTATGTTCTGGATCACTCAGACACACAGATTGTCTTCTTCACCGAGGACCTGAAGGAGAAACTGGAAGCTGCCGTCAGTAAAATAAACCGAGAGATCAAGCTCATAAAAATCGACAATGACGTCGAAGATATCCTGCCCGGGGATGAGGATTTTTCCAGTTATACACTACCTGAAGTGGTGGAGGAGGACGATGCACTCCTGTTGTATACCTCCGGCACAACCGGTGTTCCAAAAGGGGTGATTCTCTGCCACAAGAACATGGTCGCCGGGGGTGAGTACACCACCATTGCCCACGAACTCACTTCCGAGGATCGGGCTCTCTGTTCCCTGCCTCTTTACCACATCAATGGAGAGATTGTAACGGCCGTGACACCCCTGGTAAGTGGCAGCAGTGTCGTCATGCCACATAAATTCAGCACGAACAATTTTTGGGAATACATCGCCGAATACCGCTGCACCTGGTTCAGCGTGGTACCCACCATCATCTCCTATTTATGCAGTGCAACCAATCTGGAAGGGACCGACCTCAATCTCGACCAGCTCCGTTTTGGCCGATCCGCTTCATCGGCCTTGCCGCCATCGCTTCACAAAGAATTTGAGGATAAATTCAACATTTCCATCGTAGAAACCATGGGGCTGACCGAAACGGCGGCACCTGTTTTCTCTAACCCCATGGATCCTTCCAAAAGGAAGTATGGTTCACCGGGACCAGCCGTGGGGAATGAGGTCAAGATCATAGACGCAGACGGTAAGGAAGTACCTCGGGGCACACAGGGCGAAATCATGATCCGCGGCGATAATGTCATGAAAGAGTACTACAAGGCCCCTGATATAACCCAAAAAACCCTTGAGCCCGATGGTTGGTTTCACACCGGTGACCTGGGTCACATGGACCAGGATGGATTCGTTTTTGTCACAGGGCGAATCAAAGAGCTCATTATAAAAGGTGGGGAAAATATTGCTCCAAAAGAGATTGATGAAGTCCTTTATAAATATCCGGCAGTATTGGACGCAGCGGCTGTGGGAATCCCTGATGACGCCTACGGCGAGGAAATCATGGCCTGTGTTACGGCCAAGCCTGGTATGAACGTAACCGAGGAAGAATTACTGAATCACTGTCTTGAGCATCTCGGGAAGTTTAAGACCCCCAAGACGATCAAGATCATGGATGAGCTTCCAAAAGGTCCATCGGGGAAAATTCAACGGCTGAAGCTTCCTGACCTTGTTTTAAAGGGAACCATGATGGAAATAAATACGGTTGCACCTCAACAGGTCAAGGAGATGTTTCACGACGATGATGAACTTGCTTTGATAGACGTACGCGAGCGGGGTGCTTTTTCAAAGGAACACATGCTGCTCGCCTGCTGCGTCCCTTTCAGCCATATGGAATTTAAGATAGGCGATCTTGTACCCCGAAAGACGACACGTATCGTGCTGGTAGACGGGGGGGGAAACTGACAAATCGCGGATGGCAGTAAGGGCCGCAGGACGATTGTCCGGTTGCGGATATTCCGATATTTCTGTGATGGAAGGAGGAATTCATGCCTGGCGAGCCGCCGGCTTTGAGCTCTTTTCCGGCGTAAATGTTTTGAGTAAGGCCTTTGGCGAATTCGTGGAAGCCGCTTATGACACCCCCAGAATGACAGCCGAAGAACTCAAGGCAAAGGTTGACTCAGACCAGGAGATGATCATTCTTGATTCCAGACCGGAAGACGAGTACAATCGAATGTGCATCCCGGGAGGCATCGACACCCCTGGAGCGGAATTGGTATATCGGGTGCACGACCTGACGCAAGATCCGGAAACCCTGGTTGTGGTCAATTGCGCCGGGCGTACACGCAGCATCATTGGTGCGCAGTCCTTGATTAACGCGGGCATCCCGAACCCGGTTGCGGCGTTGAAGGGCGGTACCATGGGCTGGCAGCTTGCAGGCTTTCAGTTAGAACACGGTCAGGATCGGCACGCCCCGCCCCCTTCCCTTGCGGCTCTTTCAAAAGCAAAAGCCTGCTCTGCAAGGGTTGCCCACCGGTTTGGGGTCAGAAAGATCGGGGCTGATACCCTGAAGGCCTGGATGACAGAAACAGATACCCGAACGCTTTTTCTCCTGGATGTACGTCTGCCCGGGGAGTTTGAAGCCGGGCATCTGAAAGGGGCACGCAACGCCCCGGGCGGACAGCTGGTCCAGGCAACCGATGAATATGTGGCCGTCCGGAATGCCCGACTGGTTCTGGTGGACGACACCGAGGTGCGTGCCGTCATGACAGCTTCGTGGCTTGTCCAAATGGGTTGGAGAGACGTTTATGTTTTATCAGGCGGGATTGGAAATGCACCGTTGGTCAGGGGACCCCATACTCCAGAGATTTACAGTTTTGAAAAGGCCGATTCGATAACGCCTCTGGAGCTCAAAGAAATGCTCGACTCCGGGGAACCGTTAGCAATAGTGGACCTGTCCACAAGTACCCAGTACCAGCATCGTCATATCCCCGGGGCCTGGTGGGGGACGCGCTCTGGTCTGGAATCCGGTCTGGAAAGCGTTCTGCCTGTTGACTCCCTTGTCTTGACCTCTCAGGACATGATCATGGCCCACCTGGCGGCAGAGGATATAAGGGCCGTTCTGCCTGACATGCCTATTCGCATTCTAGAAGGGGGCACCGAGTCATGGGTCAAAGCTGGCCTGCCCACGGAGGAAGGGTTAGAGCATGTGCTTTGTGAGGTCGATGATGTCTGGTATAAACCGTACGAGCACAAGGATGCGCCCCAGGAGGCGATGAGGGATTATTTGACCTGGGAGGTGGCCCTGGTTGACCAGATTAAACGCGACGGCGACGCGGAATTCCGCCTGCCTGAGACAGGCCAATCCCTCTTGGACAAGAAAGCGTGAACATCAAACAGTTTCAACAGACCCGGGAGATTTCAAGGATATCGTTCATGGCCGTATCAAAATCACAGGCACGGCACTCCTTCTTTTCTCTTTCTTTCAGTTTTTCCTCATTGTATTGGACCACTTCTTTGTCAAAGGGTAAATGACCCGTGTGAAGGTATCTCACGGCGCCTGCTGCATCCCTCACCGGAACAACGGCTCCCTTTACATTCTGGTTTGGCGCCCATGGCACGTCTAAGGTTCCGGCCTCCATGGCCCGCACAGCACCTGCCGCAATATCACCGTCGCCCAATTCCAGGGCCTTGTCAACGATCTGGCAGGCCTCCCTGCGAATAATTTCCATTTCGGTCTCCATCTCCTCATCTTCTACAAGCTTTCTGCCACGGGCGAGATGAATAGCCATCCTGGTGGCCTTAAGCCCTTCTGCGTTGGCTGTACCGGTGGGTATGCCTATGGCTTCGTGAGTGGTCTTTGTGATCACTTGAGTGGCACCTGCCAACGCCGCAATGACCCCACCCATAACGATCACAGAGAATGCCCTTGCTTCATCAGGGGGAAAAGCCTGCATCCACTGGTGGCTGGCTATTGAGATAAACATGTCTCCTATCTCGCACTTCTTGAGATAATGACGACAAACCTGCTCCATAACCCTCAACCCGGCCACATCCTGCATGAGGTCCAGGTTTTGTGCAAGGCCTACGCTATAATGCCTGACCCCTTGCCCGGCTGCGAGGAGCATCTCAATAACGGCGATGGCAATCCCGATACCCGGTGGAATCAAGGTCCCTGTGAGAAAACCGGGTTGTTCTCTATGGATAAGCACACCGTTTTCGGCATATACGGAAACCAAACGATCCAAATACTGATATTGCCTGATACCCTCATCTATGGGCATTGCCTTGATATATGACGCAGGGTATGAAATCCCGGCACCCAGAAAGCCCGTAAACCCCGAGGCCAGGGTAATCTCGGCAGTCAGACGGGGATAGGGTGTTCCCGCCAGAGTCATGATGGGTCGGTCAACGGCCTCCACGACTCTGCGCACCTCCTTCACCCCGTGGTTAACGACAGGAAGACCGTTGAGCATGGACCTCCCCGCCTTCCTGCTTTCTTCAATCCCCTTTTGGGCCTCCTGAAATTTCATGTTCCTGGTGTAAGTATCCGTTGTGGTAGGAAGGAGTTCAGCGCCCCCCTCGTCCTGCAGGGTTTTTAAGAGCTTGATATGTTCATCAATCAAGGCAACTCCGCCTCTTGGCTGGCACAAGGTGAGTCCAGCAGCCTTGGCCCTTTGGACTACCTTGGCATAATTCTTGTGGTCCGGCAGGCTTTTGTGAAAGGCAATCGCCTCATCAAGGTCAACATCTCTGCCCGTAGGCCAGAGGGAGAGAGTCTTTTCCCTCTCCCTTTGAAACTCCTCGTCAGTCCATCTTATATTCCTGACAGTCATTTCTTTTCATCCCTCAGATCGGGCATCCTTCATTCACAAGTTTACACTTTTTTCCAAAATGGGGTGTATTATCGAGTTGAAAATCGGATGCCGAAACTTGAAATTCGATCCCGCGATGCGCGGGATTGAAATTAGATAAGGCATCTACGCTCTGTGGTTGTTTAATCTCTTCAAATACTTCTTGCCCAGTTTGAGAGCTTTTAAAGGTTCTTTCTCAGACAAGAGACCAACAGCGTAAAGAAGATATTCCCTGTCTATGTAGAATTCGGGGTTTCGGGGGCAGAGTGAGAAGGGATTATCCTCGGAAAAGAGAGTCTCCCTGATGATTAGATCCGGGGCCGAGCCGAAAATTAGGGGTCCACCAGTACCGATAACGGTTTTTAGATCCCTTAAGTCCTTCCCGTACTGAATGTAAACCGGACCGATGGGACCATAGGTGGTCTCAATCCGGCCGGCATGTCGTTCCATGGCAAACCGGGTAGCTGCTCTGGCCAGGTTGACATCCAGGACTTTGTCCTCTTCAGACTCAGGCAGGGTTTCAGGATTTCGGGCAAAGCGGCCGACAGAGTTATGAAGATCGATCCCAGAATTGTTCCGGTCTTCCCTGAAGAATCCCTCCCCTGCCACCTGTACGATGGTGGATGCGTTGTAACGCATTCCCAGATCCCCTTCCACTGTCCTTTTTACATAGGGTTCCGGGAGACCCTTCTTTACAAGACCCGGCTCTGTTGGGTCGCCTTTGGCTACAGAATGGACATCTGTGGTGGCCCCGCCGATGTCCAGAATGGCGAGCTCTCCCAAACCTTCCTCACCATCGGCGCCTTCCGCAAGGAGCTTGGCCGCTGCGAGTACCGCAGTAGGGGTCGGCATAAGGATTTCATCGATAAACTCCTCCGCATTTTTCAGACCCTTGGCCTCTATGATCCTGCTGATGAAAAGCTCCCGGATAATAGCCCTGACCTTGTCTACCTCAAGAACGCCGATCTCCGGCATCACGTTGTCAGTGATCACATGATCTTTTCCTCTTGAAGCCAGGATAGAGCTGACCTCATCTGAAGCCGTCTTATTTCCAGCCACAATAATGGGGACGTGGAGATCCCCTAACCCGGCAAGTTTTTCGGCGTTGCTTATGATGGTGTCCTGCTCTCCTCCCTCTGTCCCTCCGGCCAGCAGGATTAGATCCAGTGAAGCCCTCTCTATTTCCTCTAACTCTTTCCGGGTCAACTGGTAGGCATACACACCGGTAATCTTGGCTCCCGCACCCAGGGCGGCCCTCTTCGCTGCCTCCACGGTTAACTCGGGCACCAAACCTATGGCGGCCATTTTGAGGCCGCCGGCGGCGCTGGAAGTGGCAAGCTTGTAGCGGTACGGTACTTTACCGCCCAAAATCTCCTTCATATCTTCCATGGCAGCGGTTAAAGCTATTGTGATGTCCGTGTCAACGGTTGAAGGCCTCTGGGTCCTCCCGGCTACGATCAGGTTGTCCAGATCCAGAAGCACGACCTTGGTAAACGTGCTGCCGAAATCAATAAAAAGGCCGTACTCAACATTCTTGCTCATTCTTCAGATACACCAAGATCTTCTTTAAGATCCTTTATAACCATGTTTGGGGAGACGCCCGGTGGATAGACCCGGTTAAAACCCATGCCCGTGAACTTTTCCGCCACTCCTTTAAAATCCTGCTTCCCCACCACGAGGTTTCCGCCAATAACCAGATGAATATCCCCCCGACCTGCTTCTATGCATGCTTCCCGGAAACCCTGGCAGTCCAGTTCACCATGGCCACACAGGGTCCCCACAAGAATCGCCTCGGCGTTTGTTTCTATGGCGGCCTTGATGAAATCCTGCTGTGTTACAAAGGTACCGATATTGGTTACCTTGAATCCAGCCTGACGAAGGGCGTTTTCCATGAGCTTGTTGCCTACCACATGGGCATCCACTCCGATGACACCCATGACCAGTCTCTTCTGCTTCACTTCAAACACCTCACCACATAACAAAAAAAGTAATCATGAACCGGTGAACGTCCAAGATAACTTCAGTATCCCAAGGCCTCTCCAACGATAATCACAGTGAAAGTTTCCACTCCTTTTGTCTTTTTCTCGATAATCGATGTTACACGGCAGAGGCGGTCCGGGCTGTTGCAGTCCGGGCACGGCTCACCCTGCGCACAAGGGGTTCTGTCCCCGCGTCTCGATGTGTTTCTCGACACCACCTTTTCCTTTATCCTTTTGATCGCTGCAGGCACATCATCCACGATCTTATTTTCACCGGCCACAACGATGACATGCCTGGGTCCGAAAATCATGGCTGCTACCCGGTTTCCGGTGTTGTCCATGTTAACGAGTTTCCCACCCCTGGTTATGGCGTTGGTGGAAGTTAGGAAATAGTCCGCAACAACCTGCTTCCTCTTGACCGCCATAACCTCCTCTTTGCTCAGGCCTGATTTCCAGTGGTCAAAGTATTCGGTCCCTCGCCCTGCCAGCCTATCCAAGAGCCCCATCTCCCGCACGGTGACGGAGCCTCCTATGCCCACCGAAGAGGTCGTGGGGATCATGTTCAATATCTGGTCCTTTGCGGCACCCCTGTTCGGTAGATAGAATGCGTTCATACCATTTGACTCAAGTTTCTTGAGAAGTTCCTCCATATGTCCTCCACCTCTGTGAATCGCTTGAACAGCTTAGAAGTAAATGATTAAGCACAAAGGACCCGAGGTGGCCCCTGTCCTTAAGAGATTTCCGCTAAACCGATCGTGAAATGGACACTAGCCGTCTACATAGGCCAAGATCTTAAAATTCGTGTAAAGTTTCTATCCCGCTGCAGCGGGATGGTTCCTCTAACGAGCAGATCCTGGATACTGGTCTCTGGATACTGGATGGAATAAGCAATTCTGTTCAATCTTGATAAGACACATGAGAACCATTTAACTGATGATGTTCTGGGCCAATGTGGATGCCAGGTCTTTATCAAGCATCCAGCATCCAGTCACGCCTGAGGCGTGATTTGAGGCGAAGCTTCGCTAAGTGAGTAGTACAATGATCCAGCTGCTGAATTCATAGAAACCCGGCCAGATACCTTCCGGAAGGGGGACAAATAGCAGTTTGGTAAAAACCAACAGGGTCACAGCGTAGATCATGAAAGAAGTTCCGATCAGATGAATCAGCTTTTTTTCACCCAGAAGGAGCATGTAACCCGCGATAAAGAGAGGTGCCGAAGCATAATATCCCATACGGGGAATCATAAATAGAAAGAGCAGGGGGACACCGAATGTGGCCACCCTCTTCAAATAGCTCTTTGCGCCGGTGGGCGTTTCTTCTTTGCCGGCATCTTCACTGTTCAGCGTTATGCCACCCGATGACCGGTGCTGCACAAGCCCCAGAATGTTCAACGCCACCTGAACCAGCGTAAAGATAAGAATACCGATTATGATGGCCCGGGGCCAGGAAGCGGCGCCATAACGATAGTTGGACAGGTGGTCATCGAACCTGAATGTAAGGCTGAATGCAAAAATCGCCAGGATTAACCAGGCCACACCTTCAATGAGTATGGACCTAAGTGTTGCCATGATGGAAACCTCTTCGAACGTTTTACCCCAATTGAACGAAAACGCTCAATTGGGCGTTAATAGTTATAAGTTATTCGTTATTTAAAATAATTTACTGAAACCGTTTAACCAATAACGACCTAATCGAGTTTGACTCAATTAGGGTTTTATCTCGATTTATGGGCCCCCGGCGGGGGCCCAACTTTGTCTCATGACCTCATTACTTCGTCGTGGATCCCATCTTTTTGGTAGGTTTTGATGGTATCCCTGACCAGTTCCTTTCCGCCCTCTATGCCACGGTAACTATCGATCAGGTGCATATACTTCTGTCGGTTAAATTTTTGAAAGCTATCGCTGTTCCATGCCTTTTTGAATGCCCACTCAAGGTATTTCTGACGGTCCGTTGGCACCTCACTCCGGAGGAAGAAGCCCCGGAACCTGTAAAGAGGTGTGAATTTTGCCCCGATATCGGTCAGGCAGGGCACATCGGAAAAGGCCTCGGGACGCTCTTTTAGAATAGTGAGGATCGGCTTCATGTCTCCGGATTCCATGTAGGGGCGAACATCGCCCGGCTGCTCGAAGAGGGCATCCACATGACCGCCCACCAGGGAGCCGTAGCGCTCCGCAGGCTTGTCAAAGGAGACCTGGGTCAGTTTGATGCCCTGGTCTTTCTCTAAAAGGGAAGTTACCACACGCTCCATGGAGCCGACGTTGGCTACATTGGCTAACTTGATTTTGCCGGGATTCTCCTTGGCATACTTCACAAAGGCGTCCCAGTTGGGAAAGCGTTTGTCATCAGGACGGACATAGATTTGACTGAACGCGATCTGGGCAATACAAACAGGATACCATTTCTCGGAAGGATTTTCCTTGATGATGCCCGAGGCATAAAGAGTAGCGGCGTCATCAATATGTTCGGTGATGGTGTAGCCGTCCGGCCTGGCCATGAAGAAGCTCGAAAGACCGGCAACTCCACTGCCCCCAGGTTTGTTAACCACCTTGATGGGGACACCGATAACCTTCTCCAATGCGATGGCCATGGCCCTCGACACCTGATCCGACCCTCCCCCTGCGCCATAGGGTACGATCATGGTAATCGGCCTATTGGGAAACCCTTTTGGTTTTTCCAGGGCGAGTGCCGTGACGGAAATACAGAGGATGAATACCAGGGAAAATGCCAGTGAAATTCTCCAAACCGTGCTTTTTTTCATGGTGAAACCTCCTGTGAAAAAGTGTTTATGGTTATTCTCCCGGCCAAAGCTTACAAGGAATTGACCGCGGTTTCAACAAATTCCTATATTACAACAAGGGATGGACGATCGCGACTATTTTTATTTATTTAAATCCGGCCCCAGGTCTTGTTTTCCACTGCAAAGCGGGAGACTACATCCCAGCGGACGGTGGGTGCTCCTCCGGGGACAATGAGATCGCCGTTGATCATTTTGAGTTCAGGCTCGAGCAGATGTTCCTTGCACTTTAAAAATCCATTCATCTCTCCTGCCTCCCTGATCAGTCCCGTTTCGTGCAGGGCAAGGGCCTCATGTCGGCACCCGATATCCAGGGCCACGCCATTGCCCACAATGACCTTGAATTCCGCATTTTGCGCCTTGTTTATCAAACGAGCCAGCTCGGCCCGGGAGCCGCATTTCATAAGTTTGAATTTCACTGCCTGGGCGCATTCGTTTTCGATCATCCTGTCCAGATCTGCCTCACTGGAAATGGCCTCGTCGAGCATCAGGGGGACAGATCTGATCCTGGAAAGACGAGACATCTCCTCCCATGCATCCGGGGCCAGGGGTTGTTCCAATAGCTCTATTCCGCCGGGATCAAGCTCATTGAGGAATCTTGCAGCCTGTCCGTAGTCGTAGCCCTGGTTGGCATCGACCCGTACTTGAACCCCGGGCCTCACCACCATCTGCAATGCCTTCAGCCGTTCGAGGTCTTGAACAACATCAAATCCGACCTTGAACTTCAGGGTGGCAAAACCCTGCTCCTGCAACCTCTCCGCGTCGGCAACAAGATCCTTAATGGTTTCCCCCTGTACGGCCCCCAGTATGGGTATCCTTATTGATTTGTCATTGCCCCCGTTCAATCTGTTTACCAGTTCCTCCAGGGCCGTGAGCAGAGGGGTAATGGCAAAGGATAAAGGTCTTTCGGTCTTACTGATCTCTCTTAATACTAATTCCGGGCTTTGACCGATCATCCCGGGCGCCCATTTCTCAATGAGATCCCAGACGTCCTTCGGGGTCTCGTGGAAATACCCGGGAACATTGGTTATCTCACCGGATCCCTCTATCCCGTCGGCCCGGATCCTGACCAGGACAGAGTCGAATTCATTCAACGTGACCAGGGAGAGGTGGTAGGGTCGCGCCAGGGGTAGACGGGTCCTGAATGTGGAAACTCCTTTAATTCTTGCTCCCATGTGCACACCTCTAAGCCCTTGCCCGGCTCTTAAGAGAACTATATATGTTCCATGCGAGGGTCATAATACCGCCGATCATGAAAATAGCGCTGACCGGTCGGGTGAAGAAACCGAGCCAGTTATAGTCTATAATGATGATCGCTTTGACGAAGGCAGACTCTCCGATCTTACCCAGGATGACACCCAGGATGATCCCGGCCACTGAATAACCGCTTTTTCTGAGAAAATACCCCGCAATGCCTGCCAGAATCATGACCCAGACGTCCATAAGGGTATTGCGGAGGGCATAACTGCCGATAGTGGACAGGATAAAAATGATCGGGCACAGGATCCGGAAAGGGATCTTCAATAGATTGACCACGGTCTTGGTCTCAAGGTAGCCCAAGACAAAAATCAACACGTTGGCCACGAACATCGCCACAAAAAGCACCCAGACCAGTTCGTGGGCCCGTACCATAATAAGCGGCCCCGGTTCCATCCCATGGATCATAAAAACACTGATCATCATTGCCGTTATGGCCCCCCCCGGGAGACCCAGGGCAAGTAAAGGGATCATGGCGCCGCCGGTGGCTGCGTTGTTGGCCGATTCACTGGCCACAACACCTTCCAGCTCACCCTTGCCGAATCGTTCCGGGTGCTTGGACCATCGTTTTGCTTCATTGTAGCTTAAGAAGGCGGCCAGGGTAGCCCCGATGCCGGGCAGGACCCCGGCGAAAAAGCCAAGGATCCAGGAACGTACGATGCAGACTTTCATATTCCAAAAAACTTTGAAAGAGGGGAATTCCAATCCCACCTTTGGCGCCTTGTATTTGAGGGTAACCATCTTCTCGGCCTGGGCAAAAACCTCTGAGATGGCGAAGAAGCCGAGGATCAGCGGGATGAAATGGATCCCGGCCAGGAGATAATAGGTCCCGAAATTGAAGCGGGGCAATCCTCCGGCCGGGTCCGTCCCCACGCAGGACAGAAGCAGCCCCGCAAGCACCGATAGCCACCCTTTCCAGAAGGTCTCCGCACCGACAGAGGCAGCCACATTCAGCCCAAGGAAAATGAGAGCAAACATCTCCGGGGGCCCGAAGGCATGAATAGCCCAGCGTCCGATGATGGGGGCGGAAAACATCATCACGAGAGTAGAAAAGATGCCGCCAAGGGATGATGAGACGATCGCCGCGCCGATCGCTAACCCTGACTTGCCCTGCTGGGTGAGAGGGTATCCGTCAAAGGCAGTCGGTGCATTCTCTGCAGAGCCCGGGATGTTGAAGAGGATGGCCATGACTGCCCCTCCGTAGGTCCCCGATACATAGATAACGCCGTAGATCATGATGGCATGGGTAGCGTCCAGGTAGACCGTGAAGGGGAGGATAATGGCGCCAAGGGTGACCATGTTGATCCCGGGCAAAGCCGCAAAAAACAGACCGCCAATAAGAGCGGCACAGAAGAGGAGCAGCGCGATGGGGTCACTAAAAAGGGATACCACCCCGATCCACAGGTTTTCCATACAGATTTCCCCCATTTTGGCGAGCCATTGTTGTCGAACAGAAATCAGACAACTTTACGGCACCATCTCATAGTGACCAAAAACCAACCCTGAAAAAGTCAATGTCTGGCGGCAGTTAGCTTTCATAACTGAGAGCCTTTCTTTCAAGCGTTTACATAAAAGCAATAACTTAGAAATAAGTCAACAGCGTTTTCCGGAACTCTAATATCAAGTAAACAATTCGCTTTAATTCGGTAGGTTAACAGCCTAAGTGACTCAGCCCGGGCACTGCCCTGAATCAATGCTGTTTGACTTTCTCAAAAAACCGATCTTCTATTTCTTCCCTCTTGAAACGATTAAGGACAACAGGTTTCTGTGTCAACTCCAGCTGAAATCCATCCCCCATTTTCTGATAGATATTCTTCAGCCACCCCTCGTTATCGGTTTCCGGGAAATCTTCCCTGTAGTGGGCGCCCCGGCTCTCCTCTCTGCAGCGAGCTGAATTTACAACCATTCTGCATACGGTAATAAGGTTGGTCACATCGATGATATTGTTCCATTCCATATTGTATTGTGCCCTATATCTGTCTGCCACATAGGCGCTATCAATCTTTTCCAGGAGTTGGTCCAGGCGATGCGCAGCTTCTGTCAGTTTGCTGCCGTTACGGACCAGGCCCGCCTTTTCCCACATGAGATCTTCAATCTCATCCCGAATCTCATAGACATTCTCTCCCGAGCCCTGCAGAAAGGGTTTAAGCCAGCGCATTCTTATCTTTTCAGCCTGCGAATCCAGATACGGATGCATATCTTCTTCGAGTGCAAGGTCCGCCGCTACGTCTCCGGCCTTCCGGCCGTATACGGTTGACTCGCATATCCCGTTACCACCGAGCCTGTTGGCACCATGCGTTCCGCCCGCGTCTTCGCCACACACCAGCAGCCCCTTCAGGTTGCACTGGCAGCGTGTGTCTATCCCGACACCACCCATCTGGTAATGGGCCGTAGGGGTAACCTCGACCTTTTCCCTGGCGAGATCTTTTCCGATGTCTTTTACCCGTTCTACCATACCCGGAAAGTTTTCCTCAACAAATTCGGCGCCCAGATGGCTCGCATCAAGATACACGGCGCTGTTTTCTGTCCCCCTTCCTGCCATGATCTCCATAAAGCAGGATCGCGCCACCCGATCCCGGGTCGATCTTTCCAGATGCTCGGGATCGTATCGTTCCATAAACCGTTCGCCCAGACCGTTATAAAGCCTGGCACCGGACCCCCTGAGACCCTCTTCAAGGAGACTGCCGTTCAGACGGGATCTGCCGGCGATTAGACCTGTAGGGTGGAACTGGACCATTTCCATATCGACAAATTCAGCCCCGGCCCTGAAACACATGGCCATGCCATCACCGGTTTTATCAAAGGAGGGTGCGGAAATCTTGTACATGGACGCAGAGCCGCCCGTTGCAACGATCGTGACTTTGGCATTCACGACAAAAATTTCTCCGGTTCTGATATTGGAGAGTATTGCCCCCACGATTCGCTCTTCATCCTTTGAACGCAGTAAATCAAGACCGCGGGTCTCTTCAAAGACCGTGATCTCCCGGGCAAATATCTGATCGGTCATTCGGCTGACGATCTGGATCCCTGACAGATCAGCCACGTGTACTGTCCTGTCAAAGGACTGGCCCGCAAAGGCTTTCTGATGAATTTTTCCGTTCTCGGCCCTGTCAAAGAAACACCCGACCTTGACCTCCAGTTCATGAACCGTCTTTGGAGCCTCACTCACCAAGGTCCAGGCCAGCTCCTGATTGTTGATGAATCCTCCGCCCTTGAGGGTGTCTTTAAAATGTTTTTCCAAAGAGTCTTTTTTCATCCAGGACAACATTAAGCCGACCTTGAACCATCCTGCTGCCTCCACTCTTCCCGATCAATCCCTTGGTCGCCATGATGATCCTCAGACGTGGATTGCTGTCGTATGCTCGCAGGGCGGCAAACAGCCCTGCGCCGCCACTGCCAAGGATCAGAATGTCGGTCTTTATGACTTCCACAAAGCATTTACTCCTTCTCTATGGTCCTTCATTTGGTAACCGTTCATAGGTTCAAAGGTTCAGAGGTTCAAAGGTTTCATTCACATCACCATACGTTATTTTGTAAACGTTTTATGCGGGAAACCCAACCGCTTCCACAGCTCCACAAATCTGGAACATTGTACTTGGCAATTATGCGACAAAACCAGTATTTTTTACGACGACTTCGGAACTTCAGTTTTGTCCTTGTCCCTAACCCTGAACGTTGAACCCTGAACCTGTGAACGCTTGTGTCATTTGAAGATGCCGAATTTTTTCAAAACACAGCGCCGCTTCAAGTTTTGAATAGACCGGGTAGAAACAATATTTTTTGGGCAGACCTCTGCACAGTTGAACTGTGTATGACACCGCCAAACCCCGTATGAACGATCCACGACCTTTAATCTTTCAACCCGGATGGAGTCCCGCTTGTCAGCAATCAGGGTGTAGGCCCGGTTAAGGGCAGCCGGTCCGAGATACTCCTTGTTGGTTGCGACCATGGAGCAGGCCGAATAGCAGCAACCGCAACTGATACAATCCAGCATATCATCTATGAATTCCCGTTCATTTGAATCGGGTCTGATAACGACAGGCTCATTGATCTCTTTTTTGGGAAGGTAATAGGGCTTTATTTCCTTCCATTTCTCAAAAAAAGGCTCCATATCCACAACCAGATCGCGAATGATAGGGAAATTGGGTAGCGGCATAATGGTTATGTTTTGGGTTTTTAGCGCAGACACCTGAGTCCTGCAGGCTAACCGGGCCCTTCCGTTGACGTACATGGCACACGAACCGCACATGCCGATACGACAGGAAAACCTGAAAGATAGAGAGCGGTCGAGATAGTTTTGAATATGCATGACAACATCTAAGATGGCCATATTATTGAAAACGGGCACTTCAAAATCATCGAATTTGGGGGCGACGTCGCTCTCGGGGTTGAAGCGGAAAACTTTCACATATAATGGGTCAGACATTTCTTATCTCCAAGAAAGAGCATCTCCCGGGAACGGTTTAAAACGAGCGGGTAATATAAAAGAGACTGAAAATTCCAAAACCTGCAAAACCCAATCCCACCACGACAAGGAGTCCGAGCACAACAACCCTTTCTTTTTTTCCGGAATCAAAGTCGAGGAAAATAGAGTACAGCCCGTACAAGGCGTGATAAAGGCCGAATATCAACAGCAGGATGTCCAGAGAGATGAGAACCGGTGTCTTTAGCCGGGCCATTATATCGCTGTAATTGAGGGGTTCTCCGGCATTAGAGAAGTGAAGAAATCCTATATGCAATCCTAAGGCGATGAGCAAGATAACGGCGCTGATCCTTTGCAAAAACCACGTCCAAGCATGCATGTGCTGGTCACCTCATCAACTGAATTTCAGGGCAATGGACCAAAACCATAAAATGGCTGCTACGCCCATGAATACCCGAAATATGATTTTTTGGCGGCTGACCGATATGCCTATTCCCACATCAAACAGCAATATTCGAATCCCGTTGAAACCATGGTAAAGCACCGCTCCAAGCAGCATGATATCAAGCAGTTCGAAAACAGGATTGCCCATGAGCACCGATAGGGTCGCATCGAAGCCTTCTTTTCCTGATAATAGAGCTACACCCATGAGGATCGTGTGCAGCAGGATATAGAACACAAGACCAAGACCGGTGATTCGATGGAGAATCCAGGCCCACATTCCGGTTGCGTCCCACATTTGACTTCTATGACTCAGCCTCGACGAGAGAAGCGTTTCACTTTGGATCATATTAACCTGCCTTTCTTCTATAGATTCTCAGATAAATAATTTCAAATTTCTCGGAAAAGCATGGCACGTAACCACCTTGAATTGTGCGTAAATGATATCTGGCACAAATCCGAAATCCGAAATCTAAAATCCGAAATACTATAACCCTATTTCATTAATGGCATATTTTCCTGCGCATCTCTTCTCACGCTCGCCACATGTTCCCTCATGAGCTTTTCTGCCAGGGTGGAATCCCTTTTCTCGATCGCTGCTACGATTTCATAATGTTCCCGAACAGTTTGTTCAGGTCTTCCGGGAAGCGCGACGGTCCTTAACCTGATCATTTGAAGGTGGGCTTTGAGGCTCTCCATCATGTTTTTGAGCAGTTCATTGTCACAGGCCTCCAGCAGCAAGGAGTGAAACTCAACATCAGCAGGGGTATATTTCAGCAGCCTGTTGTTATCGTCCTCGCCGGAACTGACTTTTTCCAGGCAGAGTTTGAGGTGATCAAGGAGTTCACCCTTCATGTTTTCAGTGGCCAGTCGTGCAACCAATCCTTCCAATACCTCTCGCACCTGAAACAGGTCAATAACCTTTTCCTTTGACTGCGATACGACAAAGGCACCGCGTCTTGGTATGATTCTTACAATACCCTCATGTTCCAGACGAAGCAGGGTTTCTCGAATAGGTGTTCTGCTTACGCCTAATGATTTTGCCAGCTCTTCTTCATTGATTTTGTTGCCCGAGTCTATCTCCCTGAAAATAATCCTCCTTTTCAAGATATCGTAGACTTGATCTCTCAGGTTGGTACGTTCTGGAAGCCGTTCCATCAATTCTCCTACCGGGGGAACATGCCCTTTTTTTCTTGACAGAGGCGTTATCAGAAAAGAAAATCAGCCAGTTAGCCATTTTTTGTATATTGTATATTGTATTATATTGCTTGTCAATAGAAAACCCGCTGGGTCAAGGATTAGTAATCACATAAGGGATCATTATCTCAGGTTTACTCAATTTCCCCGAATTGAAGATATCACACTGTTTTTGACCTGCCTATATGTTGGGTCTTTGTCAAGGTATGTCACGTTTTCTAATACCCGGCTTTGATGTGCTTCCTATGAGGTATCTTAACTCTCGATCACCCTGGTGATCGACAATATTACAGATTGTTAGCATACAAAATAAAATTTGGTGAGAAATGGAGTCAAGGTTAATATAGTTATGTTGTGAGCCGATCTAACCTCTTGAAAACGCGTTGTTTTCTGGTCCCGGCGTGGGGCATCATGAATCAACAACAAAAACAATGAGTTGCGGCATATTTGGATGGGGTTAAGCATGAGACTTGCAACATAATAATTTTCCATGAGAAACATCTCTCCTTGGCCGGCCGTTGGTTGTTTCGCCCCTCTATAGACGATCCAACCAAGCCATCATATCCTCCTTGTTTTCCCATTGAAGAGCTTCTTCTATCTTTGAGTCATCGGTTAAAACCGATTCCATATGTCTGATGAACCGCCTCTGGATGTACCGCCTTCGATTGAGATCCAGATGCAGGTAGATGGTGGTGGACTGGATATTGTCATGGCCCAGATGGTTCTTGATGTCCGTGATGGGATGGCCGCTATAGAGCATATCAACTGCTCGCGAGTGACGGAAGCTTCGAACGGGATTGATATTTTTGAGGCGTTTGGGGGTAAGGGCCTTTTCGAGATATTTCCTACAGATGCGGTAGATACCATAGCGGGTGAGTTCTTCTCCCCGCTGATTGAGAAAGAGCCGGTTTTGATAGAGCGGTTTTGGTGATATGCGGTATTTCCTGATATAGGCCTGGAGGAGATGACAGGTCTTGGGCTTGAGCTGTATGAGCCGGAACCGGTTTCCTTTTCCCAGGATAGTCAGGGTTTTTTTATGACGGTCAAAGTAATCCAGATTCAATGTTGTTATTTCGCTGGCCCTGGCCGCGGAATCATAGAGCAGATGAAGCAGGGCATAATCTCTGAACCCCTCTTTTCTTTTGAGATCAACGGCCTCAAAAACCTGCAGGATCTCATCCTGATAAAGAAAGCCGATTAGGGGTTTCTGAGTTCGTTTTTGTGGGATACGGAGAATGGCGTCTGCCACTTGTCGTTGCTCCGGATACATAAGACTGATCATTCTGGCAAAGGTTTTCAAGGCTGCAAGCCGATGATTGCGTGTATTCGCCACATTCTTACGCTCCTTCTCGAGTTCATCAAGGAATGGGATAACAAACCCCGATGTGAGATGTTCTACTCTGAGGGATCTTATTTTAATGCCATAATGTTTTGCAGCATAAGAAAGAATCAGTTTGAAGGCATCCCGATAGGCTATGATCGTATTGTGACTCACCCCCTTGATGTGGGGGAGATATTGATCAAAAAACTTACGGACGCAAGGGGAAAGCTTCATGGCATCCTTTCCTGCCAAAGGGTAAAGTCAACCAGGTTTTTTCTACTGATGGCATCGACCACGCGAAGATATATGGCGGTATACCAGTAAATGCTGTGACCCATGTAGGCCGCCAGGACAGGCAGTGCATATTGCAGCGAACCTTTTCGTTTTTTGATTCGCAACAAAGTATTTACCGCGAACGAATGACGTAGGCTATGAGGTGTTGGCTGACTGAAGTTCACGTTGCCGATAACCCGTCTGGGCTGCTCAAGTCCGACCTCTTTCATGGCTTTATGGAACAAGTACCGGACTTGCTGATCTCTGAAAGGTCCTTGATCCAGGCGGACCAGGAGAAAAGGGCTATCATCATTTTGCAGCAGGGATTTTCTCACGGAGAGATAGTTTTCGATCTGGGTCACGACATCCTTGGGGATGGGAATGAGTCTATCCTTATTGAACTTGGTTCTCTCGATATATATGGTACGATCATCACGACGATAGTGATGCTTTCGGAGTCTTAAAGGCTCTGAGATTCTCAGGCCGCATCGGGCCAAGAGCAAAACAACCATGGACAAGGCAAAGTCGTTCAAAAACCATCCCCTGGTTTGCCGCATTCTTTTGGAAACCGCCTCAAGTAATTGCTCGGTTTGCTCTGGAGAAAAGACAAAAGGCACGACGGTGTTTTCCTTAAGTACGGGAATGTCTCTGAGGGGATTTTCATCCAGGCATCCCTGTCGAATCAGAAACTGGAAAAACTTGCGTGTTGTGGTGAGTATCCTGTTTACAGAGCGGGCTTCATTGGGAAGATTTGATCTCATCTCAAGGAAAAAGCCGGGTTGAAGATCTTTCCAGTCCGCATTTTTTTCTTTCAGATATCGATCAAGAACGAAAAGCTGATATCTGAGGGTCTTGAGAGAATAACCGAGATCCTTGCGATAAGCGAAGAACGCGTCCAACTTTGGAGCCAGAAAGCTTTCAAAGTGTTTCATTTAGCAGTACCTTTCGCATGAGTTCAGTGTCGATATGAAGATATCTCTGGGTGTGTTGAATGTCTTGATGCCCTAACATTTCTTTGATCTCGTAAATGGACCGGCCAAGAAGCAAAAGATTCTGGGCATGGGTATGCCTGAGCCAATAGGCAGAAGAAGAAAGCCCCGCATTCTTCATAGCTCTCCAGATTTCGACACACACACTGCCAGAACTGAGTGGACAATAGGGCCTTTTGTGGGTCATGAACAGATGCCTGTGTTGCGTTTTAATCCTGACATGAAGGATATATACGGCTATAGCCTTCATGGTCTTCTCCGGAATGGGGAGGGTAATGGGACGATCGCCCTTTCGTTTCTGCATAGTCAATGTCTTCTCAGAAAAAGAGATATCATTAAGGATGATCCTGCTGATCTCAACAGGCCTAAGGGCCATGGTATAGGCTAAGTGAACCATGGCGTAGGTTCGTATGGACCTGGGAGTGGAAAGTGTCAGGCTTGAGAAGAGTTTTTGTAGTTCATTGGGTCGCAGGAACTTTGGGGGTTTGGGCTTGGCAAAGATGGGCGGCCCCACCAAGAGATCAGCCAGGTCTCTTTTTATGATTTTTCGCTCGTGATACAGGTATCTTAAAAACCCTCGCAACTGAGAGCGGTAGAGACTGTGAGTACTCAAGGCTCCCTTAATCCCTCCCAGAAAGGTATCGATATGCTCGATCTTTAAAACAGGAATTTCTATGTTTTGCTTTTGAAGATACTCGTGAAAACGGGCCAGCAGGCTTCTTACACTTTTAAGGTAATCATCGGAAACCCGTGAAGTCTGTTTGTAGAATAACAGGTATTGCTCGTAGAGATCCGGCAATTGGACCACATGCTTCAAAATCTGGGGAGTTGGAATCTCCAAAGGTTGATCGATTCTATTCTGGGAAAAAAGATAATCGGAAAGGGAAACCAGGGCACGGGGGGCGACTGTGAAACGGCTATGGCTACGAAACGCTTCGAGCGTATCCACAGTAAACATATCTTTCCAGGCCATTCCATTGTTGATTGCGAAGAGAAGGAAATCCATCAGTGTCTGAGGATAGCTCGTGGTTTTGGAAGTGCCTTTCACCCACTTTGCGTAATCCTCGATGGCTTGAGCCAACCTCCTGATATCTTCATCAGCCACTTTAAATCTCCCCAATGGACTGCTGGATAAGGTCCCTGATCTCGGACCTTCGGCTCGATTGGGATGAAGGTTTTACTTCTTTTTCTTGAGCTGTCTTTCCGGGTAAATCAAGCACCTGAAAGAGGGTGCCGTTAAACGCAATAAGATCCCTCTTAATCAAATTATCCCTCGCTTCAATGTACTCATCAACGCTGAGCTGCAGTAAGGTGCAAATGGCATCATAGGAGTAAAAAGAGAGACCGTTGCGATCTGAGGCCAGGACAAGGAAAAGGTACAGAAGGATTTCTGTCTGGCTCAATGAAGCTAAAAAGCCATCGGTGAGGAAGCGGTGAGGGATAAAACTGAACCCCCCTTGAATATGTCTAATCCGATCAGGTTCCAGGACTTTTTTCTTGATCATGATCGACTCCTCTGTTGATGTTTTGGACGATTATAAATATCAGCGCCCCTCACTGTCGATCACATCTTGAAAACACCTTCCGGGGTAGTCGGCCCACTTGTCCTGTATTTACAGGAACTTGCCTCCATATCACATCTTGAAAACGCTGAACCAGTAGTTGTGCCAGATATTCAATTATTACAAGGTGTTGTATCCCGATCACTTCTTGAACATGCTGTAGGGGTAGTCCTGTCTTCAAGCGGCTTTTGACCTGGGTAGTTGTGACTTGAGAATCAAGTTTTTTTTGCAGGTAGTTCGTTTTAAAGTAATCCCCATTTCGTTTGTTCCATTCAGCGCACTTTTTCCTATGCCACTCTTTCTTGCACACGGGATCGCCACAGGTCTGCTGGCGATCCTTGAGCTTCGGATGGGACATAAACCACCGTCGGCAAATACCACACGGACGCTTCTTGGTGTATCCCTGACTACCCATGGCTTTCCCCCTCTGCTTGGTTATGACAATATGATCCAAACCAATCTTATTGGAGAGAGTACACCACGATACGCCATGGGTCTGATCTAAACCGCTTTGATATGTTTGTCTCAGGAGCAAAAACAGAAAAGAAAGAATGAAATGATAAAAGAATCAGAAGAATGATATGGATTTTTTCAAAAATCTCTTTGGAATCATATGGAGGGATCTAAATACATATATCATCATAACCAAACTAACATCATAAATATAGGTAGTCTTGCATCGGACCCAACAGTCATTTGAGGAGGTGTCTACAATATATTGTGATACTCACTTCAGGTTTAATGGCTCGGGAAAGGTGAACCTTTTTCAGACAAGGCCGCCGCCAAAAACTAAAACCCCACCACCAAATGTGAACATAGATTAGTCAGATTCTCGGGTTCCTTTGTGTGAGGATTATCTTTACTGCGATCCAGATTACCCCATTGAGGCTTATGCCCTATGATTTTTCAAAACTGGCTATTGGATCTAACAGAGTGGTGTGTCCGGATTAGGCCCAAATGACGTCAATCTCCAACTATTCTCACTCCTTGAGGCCCTATCTTGCTCCAACCCATATTCCTGAAGAACCTCAGAACTCCAATCCAGCGTAATGCCACATATGTTGTAGTTCCTTTTTCCTTGACGCACAATGGGAATTTCTCTATAGTCCACCCCAGAAAAAGCAAGGTCTTATCAACTCAACCAACCAACTCAACAAGGCCTCCCTTTTTTTCCAGCTATCAAATTCATAAAAAAATATTTCTGATTATTACACCTTGATGAAAATATTACTCGTTCAACCAAAATCCAGCGGCTTCATGGGTCAGATTTCCAGAAGCGGCAAGGCAGGGTTTGCCAGGGTTACCCTCACAACCCTGGCAGCTCTCACCCCTGACGAACATGAGGTGCGCATCCATGATGCCCGTCTCAGCGAGCCTGATTACGATGAGGATTGGGATCTCGTAGGGTTTACCGGGATGAGCTGCGAGATTCCGCATGTCTACCGTATGGCCGATTCATTTCGCAGGCGAGGCAAAACCGTTGTCATCGGCGGTTATCATACTTCGGCTCTGCCCGAGGAGGCCCTGCAGCACGCCGATTTCGTCGTTGTGGGCGAAGCCGAGGGGCTTTGGCCGCAGATCTTGAAGGAAATCGCCGACGGGGGCGCGAAACAGAAAATATATAAGAATAGCGAAGCCATAGAGATGCGCAACATGGCCATTCCCCGCCGCGATCTGCTGGATCAGGAGATGTACTCAGTTCCATCCACTATTCAAGCCACCCGCGGCTGTCCGTTCAATTGCGAATTCTGTACGGTTACAAAGTTTTTCGGACGTAGCTACCGCATTCGTCCCGTGGCGGAAGTTGTGGATGAAATCCAAAGCAGACCTGATCGGTTCTGGATGTTTCTGGATGACAACTTGGTCGGTGATCCTGCCTACGCCAAGTCGCTGTTCAAGGCGCTCATCCCTCTGAACATCACCTGGGGGGCGCAGACATCATTCACCATCACCACGGATCCAGAGCTTATGGATCTCTATGGAGCCGCGGGAGGCCGCTATAATTTTATCGGCTTCGAAAGCATAGCGGCCGACACCCTGAACTCCATGCGCAAGCGTTTCAATAAGCCCGATAAATATGCGGAAGGAGTCCTGGAGCTGCACCGGCGGGGAATCACGATCATGGGCAGTTTCATATTTGGCCTGGATGGGGATGACCTGAGCGTATTCAAAAGGACCGTTGATTTTGTGAACGCTGCAAGGATCGACATCCCTCTTTATAATATCCTTACCCCCTTTCCAGGAACCAGACTCTATCAGAGAATGGAGGACGAAGGTCGTATTAGTGACCGCGACTGGGCCAATTACGATGTGTGCCATTCAGTCATTCAACCCAAGAACATGACATCTGAAGAGTTACAGAACGGCTATTTCTGGGCCGTTCGGGAAACGTATAAACTGCCGAATATTCTCAATCGCATCGTTCGATTTCAGCCGGGCTGGAAATGGCGTCTGGCGGCCTCTTACATTTATATGCGTAAGGCATATAAGCTCTGCCTGCCTCCCATTCATCCGGAGAAATATGCCAATGCACCGACAATCTCCGTCAGCAAAATACCGCAATCTTCATAACAGACAGCTCGCAAAATTATTAGCCGTTGACCGCCTCATTATCGATGACTCGGCCTCAAGCCCCTCAAACACTCTCAGTATGAAGACTTTCATGATCTCATCTCAGAACGCTACGGCGATCATCGGTGGCTCTATTAGGGTGATCATTGACAGGCCCCAAAACAGAAGCTTTCGTGCATTATCTTTCAGCCTCATATTAGCTGCATATTGTCAAGAGTTGAGTATGTAACCTTCTGTTTTTCTGGGGTAACTCAAAATTCCAGGTTCATATAGGTATTATAGCATAGGACATTGGCAGAGAATTCCGATTATTTACCTTGATTTTTCAGATGGAAAACTGCCATAGCGAATAGGGGGTCAACACGGACTTCATTCCCCCATGAGATATATTCGTCTTACTTCAAACCAGCCTTGCGAAGAGCATTGATAAATCGGTCCTTGTCTACCCGTTTGTAATTGTAATAACCGTTCTTCGAAAAATCGTCCAGAGAGAATTTCGGATTTATTCTAAGCACCTCTGTGGTTTCAGCGCGGGCCTCTTCCATATGTCCTGCCAGGCTGCGGTGAAATAGTCATGGGAAACATCGATATGTGGAAAGAAAATAATCGTTCTAAAACCGGTACCCGATTCCAACAAGCATAACATCTGTGTCGCGATTGTAATTGGTAACGGTTCGACTCCATGAGAATCGAACCAGCCAGGATTCACCGAAGCGATAACTTACTGTGGGTGTAATGATCCCTGCAAGCCTTGAAGCCTCGTCTTCTCCTGGTCTCGGGTTGTTGCCGATATCGAGGGCAACGTAAATCCCAAGGCCGATGCCAAGCGTCAGACGATTACCAAGAAAAGCCCGCGTCGGCCAAATTTGCGTTGATATGCCATTGCGGTGGAGTAACTCTGTGTCTCCTTCATATAACCAGCCAATAGTCCAATCGAGATAGCGGAAGATGCCGCGCCGGTATTCGATGCCTGTTGCTATTGATTGATCGGGACTGTCATTGTTTACGGCTGTGCCTCCAACGAAAACGGTGATCTCGTTGTCAGTCGTCTTTCCAGGTTGAGCTGTTGCCTCCGTCCTCGGGCCAGGCGTAGATGGCGCATCCAGCTGGTAGCCGATTCCCAGCACGATTGAGGTCGTATCGATATCGCTTTCCGCTAAAACGTAATTGCCCCGCAGCTGAAAGAGCCATCTGCTTTCCGTATACCAGGTGAGGGCCAGACTCCCGATGGCTCCCAGGCCTTGGTGAATATCCTTGTACTGAAAGTCTTGGTGATCCTGGGTATCAAAGTAGAGATAAGGACCGATTCCCGCCGCAAGAGAAAGCTGCCTGTTTAACATATTTATGCGTGTCCAGAGCTGGAACGTGGGACCATCGCGGTGATGGCCGGTCAGATGACCCTCATTGAGCCATGAAATGGAGTAGGCAAAATGCTCGCTCAAACCTTCCATATAGTCGATCTGCCAGGCATAAGAGGTCTCACCTGATGAATTGGCACCCCCTCCGAGGATGGATAACTCCTGTCCAGCGACAGGGGACGATACGGAGAGGGTGAGCATGGCAATAAAACAAAACCAGAGATAGCATGAAGACTTTTGTCGAACATCGGCCATTATTTGTCAAGGATAAGCAAGAGGTTAAGGTTAACATACAAATCTTGAAAATTCTTCGGGCCACTGCCGATACAACTGACGGATGCGTTGACACGGCCTCATCAGGGGTGCCTGCACGCAACAGATTCACTTTAAGGGCGATTGTCTCCCTCTCGTTTACAAATGAGCTCATGCCCCCCATTAGATCCACAAGTTGCACAAGCCGTTCTTCCGCCTGACAGTAGTCAGGGCACTTGACCACATAAACTTTATTATCCATCAATTTGCCGCATTTTGACAATAAGAAAAGCGTGGAGTTTAACCGTCAATCCACGCTTGCTATTTGATGAATCCCATACAATATTGATAGCCGAAGTGATACCTAACCTTCGGGGTTCATTACTGCGGTGCCGAGACATTGGCATTATACTTCTTGTTGATTATCTTGTCAAAAAACAAGGAAATCAGCAAGTCTAACACCCTGTGATATGGTCAAATTTGGCGGAAAGAGCCTGCCTAATTTAAGTTTTCATAATCACAACAGATAGGGGTTGGCCAGCTTTTAGCCCATTCGG
>PVMK01125936.1_pt1 | contig 43037 bp, 48 predicted proteins | sample 1853481 | NCBI WGS metagenome assembly PVMK01 (sample SAMN08533507, study PRJNA380276) | Marine sediment metagenome, whole genome shotgun sequencing project.
GACGCTGCTGGCGAATGTCTTCGCCAGGTTGACGAATCTCGATGCCGCGCGTGCGTGCAGGCCCAACCGGTTGATGATGATGATTTCCCGCTCGGCCATCGCGGCTCAGGTCTCCAGCTCGCGGTGTCGAACCAGCACGTTGGCATTATCTTTAAGAAACTCCGCACCCAGGCGCTCGGCCATGTACACCGAGCGATGCTGCCCCCCCGTGCAGCCAATCGCGACGGTCATGTAAACCCGGTGATTTGCGGCGAAGCGAGGCAACCAGGTGGCGAGATAGCCGTGGATATCCGTGTACATCTCGTTCACGTCAGCCTCGGCTTCGAGATAGTCGATTACCGGCTGGTCGCGCCCGCTGAGCTTACGGAGTTCCGGTTCCCAGTGCGGGTTGGGCAAACAGCGGATGTCGAACACCATGTCGCCGTCCACCGGCACGCCGTATTTGTAGCCAAAGGAGCGGAACAGCAGTGACATGCACGCCGGGTCGCGTAGTGCGATGCGCTGCCTGATGGTGTCGGTGAGCGCCGCGGTCGATAGCCGCGTGGTGTCGATGTTGAGGTCGGCGATGTCAGCGATGTTTGCCAGCACGTCGCGCTCCACTTCGATTGCTTCGCGCAGATCGGTCGTTGCATCGGTCAACGGGTGGCGCCGGCGGGTCTCGCTGAAGCGTTTCACGAGGGTGGGACCCAGCGCGTCGAGGTAGATAATTTCGAACTGCAGCTCGGGCTTGTCCAATGCCGTAGCGTTTCAGGGAAGGGGTCGAGGTCGCTCGCGGAGTTGCGAGCATCGATACTGACCGCGAGTTGCTGAGTCGCCTGGGTCTGCAGCGTATTGTCGATAAGGGCCGGCAGCAGGGCCACAGGAAAATTGTCGATACAGTTGAAACCGGCATCCTCCAGAACGTGCAGTGCGGTACTTTTGCCTGAACCGGATCGGCCGCTGATCACGATGACCTTCATTGCTCGGGCCGTTGATCAGACTCCTGCTCCGAGGGGGAGGCACCCTCGAGCAGTTCGAGCAGGTTCTTGTGCAGATCGGCGGCGTCAGTGGCGGCGCGCAGTTGCGTGCGACTGGCCGGGTCGCCGAATACCGCCGCCACGCTCCTCAGAACTTCCAGGTGCGCGCCCTCTGCCTCGCTGGGTACTACCAGCACGAAGATCAGATCTACGGGCTCGTCGTCGTTCGAATCGAAATCAATGGCGCCTTCCAGATGCAGGAACGCGCCGATGATCGAACGCGCACCGTCGAGTCGACAATGGGGCAGTGCGACCCCTTCGCCCAGGCCGGTAGACCCCAGCCGCTCCCGGGCCATCAGCTGATCGAACAGCGCTCTTGATGTCAGCTCGGACGAACCGGTTGCGATCACCTCGGCTGCTTGCTCCAGGACGCGTTTCTTGCTGGAGGCTGGAAATGAAATCCGGGTCCGACCGGGACTCAAGATGGAGCGGAAATCGATCATGCTGTTGACAATGCCAGGGGCCGGCCCGATTCAACCCCGCCCGCGGTGATGGCGCTCGACGAGCTTTTCCTTGTGCTTGACTATCTGCCGATCGAGTTTGTGGGCCAATGCGTCAATTGCGGCATACAGGTCGTCTTCAACGGCATCTGCAAAAACCTCCGCGCCGCTGATATGAACCGTCGCCTCGGCCTTGTGAATGAGCTTTTCTACTGAAAGTACGACGTGAACGTTGGTCATGTGATCGTAATGGCGTTCAAGGCGCTCGATCTTGCTGGTGACATAGCTGCGTAGGGCGTCGGTCACTTCGATATGGTGCCCAGAGACGCTGAGCTGCATGGACTTCTCCTTGTTTTAGCCCTTGTTTGAGCCGCCGCCTCAGACCAGCCGTTTGCGTTCGTTAGACGGAGGAATCGATAGCAGTTCGCGGTACTTGGCAACCGTTCGTCGCGCTACCTCGATGTTCTGCTCTGCGAGTATCGCCGCGATTTTGCTGTCGCTCAACGGTTTTTGCCTGTTCTCTTCGGCGGTCAGCTCTTTGCTCAACGCACGGATGGCGGTCATGGAGACTTCGCCGCCGGTACTGGTGCCGACGTGGCTGGAAAAAAAGTATTTGAGCTCGAAAACCCCTCGTGGCGTGTGCATGTACTTGCGGGTCGTGACCCGGGAAATGGTCGACTCGTGCATCTCCACTGCCTCCGCGATGTCGTGCAACACCAGGGGCTTCATGGCTTCCTCACCGTACTCGAGGAATCCGCGCTGATGTTCGACGATCCGGGTGCCGACCTTGAGCAATGTGTCGTTGCGACTCTGCAGGCTCTTCAGGAACCAACGTGCTTCCTGAAGGTTGTTCTTGAGGAACTGATTGTCGGCGGAATTGTCTGCGCGCTTGACCAGACCCGCATAGTCATTGTTGATACGCACCCGCGGCGCCGCCTCGGGGTTCAGTTCGACCAGCCACCGACCTTTTTCCTTGCGCACCAGCACATCGGGAATCACGTACTCCGTTTCGTTGGCTCCTACGGCAGTCCCGGGACGTGGGTTCAAAGACTGGATCAGGTTGATCACGTTGCGCAGGTCGTCTTCTGCCAACCGGGTCTTGCGCTTGAGTCCCACAAAGTCGTGGGCGGCCAGGAGGTCGAGGTGATTTACGACCAGGGTCTTGGCGTCGGCCAACAGGGTATGTTCCTCACCGAACTGGCACAGCTGGATGTACAGACATTCTGAGAGGTCGCGGGCTGCCACGCCGGGCGGATCAAACTGTTGAATGCGTTTCAGGACCGCCTCGACTTCGTCGGCCTCAATCTCCAACTCGGTGTCGAACCCCTGGAGCAGATCGTCCACTCTCTGGGTCAGCATGCCATCGGTATTCACGGCTTCGCTGACCGCCGTGCCAATCACCCGGTCGGTGTCGGACATCGGCGTCAGGTTGAGCTGCCAGGCAAGGTGATCTGCGAGGCTCTCTTCGGTGCCGTTGCGCTCTTCGCTGTCGTAGTCGTCGGATCCGGACCGGGCCCCGGATCCTGCCGCCGCTGGAGGCAACGAGGGCGGATAGATGTCGTCCCAGGAACTGTCGACGGGCAGCTCTTCGGGTATCTCGTCCTGCCAGTCGCCGTCGGCTTCAAGCTCGTCGGTTTGCAAGGCGTGCTCCGATTCGGCGTCGTCGGTATCCGCATCCAGCTCGTGGGATTCGTCCAAAGCATCGGCATCGGCATCGGTATCGTCTTCGGCGAGCTCCAGCATCGGATTGCTTTCGATTGCCTGCTGAATCTCGAGCTGCAGATCGACCGTAGACAACTGCAACAGGCGAATCGCCTGCTGCAGCTGGGGGGTCATGACGAGGTTCTGCCCCAGGTTGATGTTCAGCGTCTGCTTCATACGTCTATGTTGCGACGCCCTTGTAGAACCCTGGGGAGGTGCCCGAACCTCGAAAATGGGGCTGATTCGTGGGGGTCAGAGGCGAAACTCATCGCCTAGGTACACGTCGCGTACGGTCTCGTTGGATAATATGGCGTCCGCGTCACCTTCTGCAATGATGTGGCCCTTGGCAACAATGTATGCCCTGTCACAGATGTCGAGTGTTTCGCGAACGTTGTGGTCTGTGATCAGCACGCCTATGCGACGTTTTGCCAGATCTCGGATCAAGTCCTTGATCTCGTTCACCGAAATCGGATCGACGCCGGCGAACGGCTCGTCGAGCAGAATGAATTTGGGTTCAGTGGCGAGCGCCCGGGCAATCTCGACGCGGCGCCGCTCCCCGCCTGACAGTTGCTCCCCGAGATTGCTGCGAACCCCCTGCAGGCCGAACTCATCCAGCAGACGTTCGAGTTTCTCGTTGCGCTGTGCCTTGTCCAGCTCCTTGCGCAGTTCCAGTATCGCGCGCACGTTGTCTTCGGCGCTCAGCTTGCGGAACACGCTGGCTTCCTGGGGCAGGTAGCCAATGCCAGCGCGCGCACGGTTGTGCATCGGTTGATCGGTGATGTTTGCGTCGTCCAGTTCGATGGTACCGCCGTCGGCTTTGACCAGGCCTACGATCATGTGGAAGCTGGTCGTCTTGCCGGCGCCGTTGGGCCCCAGGAGACCGATGATCTCACCGCGGGCGACCGTCAGACGGATGTCTTCCACGACGAGTGGCTGGCCATACTGCTTGCTCAAGTTGCGCACACGGAGCGTTGGCATGGACGACTACTCGGTTGGCTGCGCGGCGGGTCTTAGGATCATTTCGACGCGGCCCTCGCTGGCGCTGGCGTTGACCTTGCCTGCGCGCATGTCGTACTCGATGAGCGAGCCGCGGAACTCGTTGTCGTTCTGGGTCAAGTAGGCTTGACCGATGAGCTCGACGCGCTCCGCCTGGGTGTGGTAGATGATTGTTTCTGCGTCCGCCAGGACGGTCTCTTCGTCCGGATTCAGCTGTTGTTGATAGTGTGCGAGATTGCCTTCGGCGGTAATTCTCACCACCTTCTGGTCGACCAGTTCAATGGTCATGGTGTCCGCGGTCACCCGCAGGGTGCCTTGATCCAGCTGCACCGAACCCCGGTAGATCGCCAGCCCCTTTCTTTCGTCGAGTTCCGCAGTGTCGGCGCGAATGTTGATCGGCTGGTCTGCGTCTTCGGCAACGCCCCAGCATACCGCTGCGCTCATGGCCAGGGTGGCGACGCCGAGTGCCGCGGCCCTACGGCTTAAACTGAAACGGCAGGACAATGGTATGCACTCGTTGGGTTTCGTTTGACGCCAGTTTCAGCACGCTGCGTTCCAGATCGGCCGCCAGACCCACAGCTTTGGTGCGTCCAGCGTTGGTATCGATGGTAACAGCTTGGTCCGTCTGGGCGTATTGGCGGTCGGGGTAGATGTACAGGTCGTCGGACCTCAGGCTGATGAAACGATCGCCGCGTGCCTGCTCCAGGAACACGTTGTCGCGCAGATAGACGACCTCCTCCTCGATATCTTCCGGCGTCGTCTGATATCTGATCTCCCCTTCGTCGGCTCGCGCGCTCCAGGGTGGGTTGTCGGTCTGGTGCATTTGCAGGTCGGGAGCAATCATACGGGTCAGGTTACGGTCCTCGAAGTGGCGGATTCGGGTCGAGGCGAGTTCGTATTTCAGGGTCCCGTCGCCCTGGTACTGCGTGATGATGGCGTCTTCCATGTACAAGTCAGGCACCTCCGAAAAAAGTACTTCGGTCGATGGCTCTTTGGTGGTGGGTCCGTCCGTCTCACTCAACAGCAAGGCGATTGCGACGCAACCGAACAACAGCAGCAACCAGTTCCAGGTACTCATCAAAGGAGCGGCTGGGCCAGAGCGCTCGAGTAGGTATTCAGCGGCCCCCTCTCAGCGATAATAGCGGGCTCAGCGATCGTGGCGGGCTCAGTGATCATAGCGAGCCAGTGCCGCCGCCCATGTGCCGTGCGCGGTCATCAACAGCTGGCACACTTCGCGAACGGCACCGGATCCGGGTTGTGCGGTGGTCGTATAGTCGGCGCGTTCGAGCACCACAGGGTGTGCACCGGGAACCGCGAACTTCAGACCGACGCGATTAAACAGCACCAGGTCGGGCAGGTCGTCGCCTACATGAGCCATGAAATCCGGCGAGATACCACTGGCATCGGCGAGTTGCACCAGGGCCAGGTCCTTATCTTCCGAACCGTGATAATAATGGCTGATGCCGAGCTCTTCAGCTCGCCGCGCGACCAGCGCCGAGCTTCTGCCGGTGATAATTGCGGTTTGAACGCCACTGCCCATAAGCAGCTTCAGCGCAGCACCGTCCTGGGTCGAGAATCCCTTGAGCTCGCTACCACTGTCGCTGTAGTACAGGCGACCATCGGTGAGCACGCCGTCCACATCGAGGATCAACAGACGGGTGTGCCGCGCCAGCTCCAGTATGGCTTTGGCAAAGGTGGTCATGCCTGGTGGTACAGCACATAGTTGTACCCGACCCAGGCGAGCAACAGCACAGTGCCTTCGAATCGGGTGATGATCGCTCGTGAGCCGATGCCGTACGCGAACAGCACCAGCAGCATGGTCAGTGCAAACATCATCCCGAAGTCGCGCCACAGTACGACGGACTCGAGGTTGGTCGGACTTACCAATGCGGGTACCGCCAGAACTGCGAGGATGTTGAGAATGTTCGAGCCAACGACGTTGCCAATGGCGATGTCCGGGTGACCCTTGATCGCTGACCCCACGGTTGCAGCCAGTTCCGGAAGGCTCGTTCCCACCGCAACCACGGTCAGACCGATCACCAGCTCGCTGACGCCCAGATAGCCGGCGATTACGGAGGCCGCCCAGACCAGTGCCTGGGCGCTGCCTAGCAGGACGATCAACCCGGTGCCCAACCAGAACAGCGCACGTGGGGTTTGCATCTCCGGTAATTCGTCCAGTTCTTCTTCAAAGGTGTCGACGAACCCCTCCGGAGTACCCAGAGGCACGCGCGTCAGGCGGAAGAGGATGTACCCGAGGCCAGACAGAAGGATGATGCCATCGATCATGTCGAGCCTGAAATCGGCCAGGCAGAACAGTGCAATGACCGTCGTGCCCATCAACCAGGGCAGCTCGCCTTTCAGGACGGATGGTGCAAACGGCAGTTGCCTGATCAGCGCCGTGATGCCCAGCACCAGCCCGATGTTGGCGATGTTGGAACCGATCGCGTTGCCGATGGCCAGCATCGGCAGGTCATCCAGGGACGCGGTCAGGGCAACCAGAATTTCTGGTGCCGATGTGCCGAGCGACACCACCGTCAGACCGATCAGCATCTTCGACACGCCCAGATTGTTGGCGGCGGCAGCGGCGCCCGAGACGAACCGATCCGCACTCCACACCAGCATGATAAAACCGAAGATCAGCACCAGGATGGGAAGCCACATAGGCGTGTCGGAGACGCTCAAAAGGCGAGTGATTAAAGGAGCTATTGCCGACTACGTCAACCAGCGACGGGTGAGCGATGGCTCGGGCGCGCGCGGGTTGATGACGCACCGCGGGTTAAGGTCCGCGAGTGGGGAATGGTATAGTTCCACGCTACGCGGTGCCTCGGCGACTGTGTATTGGCGTTGGCGGGACACACGGACGTCGAAAAGACATGACCGACAACCTGATCGAAATTGAAGGACTGCGATACAGTCGCGGAGATCGGCTGATCTTCGATGGGCTCGACCTCGTGGTGCCACGCGGTGAAGTCACCGCGTTGATGGGCCCCAGCGGCACCGGTAAGACGACCTTGCTGCAGATCATCGGCGGGCAACTCACACCCGATGCGGGCCGTGTTGTGGTTGATGGGCAGGACGTACCTTCCTTGTCGCGCCGCGAGCTGTTCGAGTTGCGCAAAGGCATGGGCATGCTGTTCCAGTCGTCAGCGCTGTTCACCGACATTTCGGTCTATGAGAATGTCGCCTTCCCACTGCACGTTCACACAGAACTACCCGAGGATCTGATTCGCGATCTGGTGCTCATGAAGCTCAACGCGGTCGGTTTGCGAGGCGCCCGCGATCTGATGCCGAGTCAGCTTTCCGGTGGCATGGCAAGGCGCGTGGCGTTGGCCAGGGCAATTGCATTGGATCCGCTGTTCATTATGTATGACGAGCCGTTCACCGGGCAGGATCCGATCGCCATGGGCGTGCTGGTGTCATTGATCCGCGGGCTGAACGAATCGTTGTCCATGACCAGTCTGGTGGTATCCCACGACGTTCACGAAACGGCGAGCATCGCCGATCAGATATACGTGATAGCCGATGGCCGAGTTATTGGTCATGGCACGCCCGAGGTTCTGCAGGAGTCCCCCTCGACCCAGGTACATCAGTTCATGAATGGTGATCCTGATGGACCGGTACCGTTTCACTACCCGGCCGACGATTTTCTCGAAGACGTCCTTGGGGAGCGCTGATGTTGCGTTTTCTCTGGTTGGTGGGCCAGCGTGGCCTCGATGTGCTGGAGAGCCTGGGACGTGCCGGAATCCTGCTGTTTCAATCTCTGTGTTACCTGCCCGCCCGACGCGAGCTGCCGTTGTATGTAATTCAGCTCTATCAGATTGGCGTCAAGTCCATGGGCATTATTGTGCTTTCGGCGTTTTCGATAGGTGCTGTGCTTTCGCTTCAGTTCTACACGCAGCTGGCGCGTTTCGGCGCCGAAAATTCGATCGGCCTCGGCCTCGCGTTGGTGCTGTTACGGGAGCTCGGGCCGGTAGTGACCGGATTGCTGTTCGCCGGGCGTGCGGGTTCCGCGTTGACCGCCGAGATTGGCTTGATGAAAGCCACGGACCAGTTGTCCGGCATGGCAATGATGGGTGTGGATCCGTTGCACCGGATCGTGGCACCCGCCTGTGGGCCGGGTTTCTATGCCTGCCGCTGTTGGCCATGGTTTTTTCCGCGGTGGCGATCTGGGGTGGCTCGGTAGTCGGTGTCGATTGGCTGGGAATCGACGACGGTCAGTTCTGGGCAGGCATGCAGGACGGCGTCGAGATCGGTGAGGACCTCGGCAAAGGCGCGGTTAAATGTATTGTCTTCGGTGTCGTAGTTAACTGGATTGCGGTGTTTCAGGGCTATGATTGTGTGCCGACTTCGGAGGGCATCAGCGCCGCGACGACCAATTCGGTGGTGTTTTCGTCGATCGCTGTTCTGGCCCTCGATTTTCTGATGACGTTGGTAATGTATTTCTGATGGCGCTGGTGCTGGTAATGATTGGAGAATTCAAATGATTCGGATTCGGACTGTTGAAATCAGCGTGGGTGCGTTTCTGGTGGCCGGGGCGCTGGCGATAGTGTTTCTGGTCGTCAGAGTGAGCGGCATCAACCCTGCCGCGGGTGTTGACACCTACACGCTGCACGCGCGCTTTGATGAAATCGCCGGGTTGTCGATGCGTTCCAAGGTGAGCATGGCGGGGGTCACTATCGGTCGCGTTACGGCCATTGAGATCGACAGCGAGTATGGCGAGGCGATTGTCAGCATGGCCATCGATCAGCGTATAGACAATCTCAGTGTCGATGCCGGTGCGAGGATCCAGACGGAAGGGATACTGGGTGGTCGCTACGTGAGTCTCATACCGGGCGCTGAAGACGAGTATCTGGTAGACGGCGATACCATTACCGAAACCCAGGGTGCGTTCGTACTCGAGAACCTGATCGGCGAGCTGGTCACGCGGATGGGAAATTAGCATGAACAGGCTGAGTTTCGTCGGGCTGCTGGTCTGCCTGGTGGCTGGGTTGTTTGGGGGAATCGATATCGCGGCGGCTGCTGAGGGAGAAGCGCCCGCGGCGGAGAAAGCGCCCGCGGCGGAGAAAGAGCCCGCGGCGGAGAAAGAGCCCGCGGCGGATTCGAAAGAGCCCGCGGTGGATGCGCAAGAGCCCGCGGCGGATCCTAGAGAAACTGTTCGCGAAACGTCCGATGCTTTGATCCTGGTGATCGAGCAGGGCAAGCTGTACTACGAAACCGACCCCGAGCGGTTCTACATCGAGGTGCAGAACGTATTGGGCCCGGCGATCGATTTCAAGTCGTTCGCGCGCAGCGTCATGGCAGTTCACTACAAGCGGGCCAGCGAAGCGCAACGCACGCGGTTCGCGGAGGCGTTCCAGAACGGGTTGGTGCGCACCTATGCCAAGGCGCTGCTCGAATTCAGCGATGAGCAGATTGTCGTCCTTCCCGAAACCAAGCCGCCGCGCGATCCAGCCAAGCAGATTGTCAAAATGGAAGTGCGCAGCTCCTCTGGAAAGGTCTATCCGGCGGTGTACGCAATGCGTCAGGGCGACGACGGGGTGTGGCGCATTCGCAACATCATTATCAATGGCATCAACATCGGGCTGACCTACCGGAACCAGTTCGGCAGCGCCATGAAGGCCCCGGAGAACGGCGGTGATCTGGATCGGGTGATCGACGCCTGGGCTGAAAGTCTCACGGCCGTAGAGCAGGCCGCGGAATCGAGCGACGCCTCGACATGAAACTTACCGAGCTTGCTGGCAGTCAGTATCAGCTGGAAGGCAGCGTCACCGCTGCGAACGCGGAGGCCATTCGCGACTCGGTCGATGCGATCCTGGCTCGGGAGGAGACCGACGCGGAGGTGACTCAGGTATTCGACCTGGGTGCGGTGGTCGACGGTAACAGCCTGGTGATCGGATTGATGATGGGTTGGCTGCGCGAAGCGCAACGCCACGACAAGCGGATCGGCTATCGAGCCGTACCGGGGCGGCTGTACGAGTTGATCGAGTTTTACGGGCTCGATGGCGTGCTGCCGGTGCTGGATTCGCTCGATGCTGACTGATCTGGTCCGCGACAAAATTCTCGAAGGATTCCCGGACGGCAGCGTTACCGCGCAGGGAGACGGCTCGCGCATGCAGATTGTCGTCGTGTCTGCGGCGTTCGGTGGTGAATCGCGCGTCGTGCGCCAGCAGCTCGTGTATGCCTGTATCGACGACCTTATTCGGGAAGGCACCTTGCACGCCGTGACGATCTCCGCGCTCTCTCCGGAAGAGGCTCCTGCGGACGACGCAACCGCCGACTGATGGACAAACTGCTCATTCGAGGGGGCCGCCGTTTGTCGGGCGAACTGCGCATCTCCGGGGCGAAGAATGCCGCGCTGCCGATTCTGGCCGCGACGCTGCTCTCAGCCGAACCGGTCACGTTGGCCAATGTTCCGCATCTGCACGATGTCACCACCATGATCGAGCTGCTCGGCTGCCTTGGCGTGGAGGTGATGATCGATGACAGTATGAATGTGGAGGTGCACGGTGGCTCGCTGAGCGGTTATCGGGCGCCTTATGACGTAGTAAAAACGATGCGCGCTTCGTTCACCGTATTGGGACCGTTGCTGGCGCGTTACGGTAAGGCTGAGGTCTCCTTGCCTGGTGGCTGCGCGATCGGTTCGCGGCCCGTTGATCAGCATCTGAAGGGATTGGCGGCCATGGGCGCCAACGTCGAGGTTGACGACGGCTATGTCATCGCCGACAACGGTGGCGGCCTGAAGGGCGCGCATATCCTCATGGATGTCACCACCGTGGGGGGTACGCAAAATCTTATGATGGCTGCAACCCTGGCGCAGGGAACTACGGTACTCGAGAATGCCGCGCGGGAACCGGAGATCGTCGACCTCGCCGAATGCCTTATCGCCATGGGCGCGAGTATCTCGGGACATGGCACCGATGTGATCACCATCGAAGGCGTTGATGAACTGCACGGTGCTCTGCATGAGGTCATGCCGGATCGGGTCGAGACTGGCACTTACCTGATTGCCGCGGCCGCTACCGGTGGCGATATACTGATCAAACAGACGCGTCCGGAGACCCTGGATGCCGTGTTGATCAAGCTCGAGGAAGCCGGTGCGGCGATTGAACAGGGCGCGGACTGGGTGTCTTTGTCGATGCCTCTGGGTCGGCCGAAAGCTGTCGACATTCGCACCGCTCCTCATCCCGGCTTCCCGACCGACATGCAGGCGCAGTTCCTGGCCATGAACGCCATCGCCGAAGGCACGTCGCGGGTCACCGAGACGATCTTCGAAAATCGCTTCATGCACATTCCGGAGATCAATCGTCTGGGTGCGAAAATTGCATTGCAAGGAAATACAATGGCGCTGATCGAAGGGGTGGCACAGCTGCACGGGGCTCCGGTGATGGCAACGGACCTACGCGCCTCGTTCAGTCTCGTGATTGCGGGGTTGGTTGCAGAAGGTGAAACCCTCATTGATCGGATCTACCACATCGATCGGGGCTATGAGCGTATCGAGGAAAAATTGATGCAGATCGGTGCATCGGTCGAACGAGTTGGCGGTAGCAGGACGGAGCGATGACTGAACCCCTGACAATTGCGCTCAATCGTGGCCGGATTCTCGATGAGTTTCTGCCGCTGCTCGCGGCCAGTGGCATCGAACCCGACGAACCCATGGAAGGCTCGAGGCGTCTGGTGTTTGACTCCAAGTGTGGCCGGGCGCGGTTGGTGATCATGCGCGGTGCTGACGTACCGACGTACGTAACATACGGCGCCGCCGACATCGGGATCACCGGTAAGGACACCCTGTTGGAGTACGGTGGCGCGGGCTTCTACGAACGCATGGATCTGGGCATCGCGCGCTGCCAGATCATGTCAGCGGCACCGGTTGGCGCAGCGTTTCCCGAGGGTCGCCTGCGCATCGCGACCAAGTTCGTCAACATTGCCAAACGCTATTATGCCGAGCAGGGTCGCCAGGTCGATATCATCCGGCTGTCCGGGGCGATGGAGATCGCGCCGCTGATGGGGCTTGCTGATCTGATCGTCGATATTGTCGATACCGGGAATACGCTGCGCGCCAACGGCCTGGAGGCCCTCGACACAATTGCTCAGATCAGTTCGCGGGTTATTGTCAATCGGGCGTCGCTGAAGATGCGTTTCGCGGAAGTCGAAACGTTGCTCGACAGCCTGCGCGCGGTAGTGAAAACTCGAGCTGGGATGGATAGCCGAGCTGATATGGACAGCCGATCTGGGATGAATAGCGGCGCTGGAACGGACGGTTGAAGGTGAAGCCGCTCCAGGTTGCGAGGCTCGATAGCGCAGCCGCGGATTTTTCCGAGGCGTTGGCTGCGCTGACCCATTGGGACCTTTCGGCGGACGACGAAGTCACCAGGATCACCACCGAAATTCTGCAGCGGGTTCGACACGAGGGCGATGCGGCGCTGCTCGAGTTGACCGCGCGATTGGATAGGGTAGATGCGGAAGCGGTGGCCGACCTGGCGATCGATCCGACCGAGTTGCAGGCCAGTTTCGCAGCGCTGCCCGCGCTGGAGCGGGACGCGTTGACGGACGCGGCCGATCGAATCCGGACGTACCATGAGCGGCAGTCGAACGAGTCTTTCAGCTTCGAGGATGACTTCGGCAATCGGTTGGGCAGCCGGGTGTCACCGCTGGAGCGGGTGGGTGTTTACGTTCCCGGTGGTCAGGCCGCCTACCCGTCAACAGTGTTGATGACCGTCATTCCGGCACGCGTCGCGGGTGTCGAGGACGTGATCGTGACCGTCCCGACCCCTGATGGAGAGCGCAATCCGCTCGTTCTTGCGGCGTTGCATGTCGCCGGGGTTGATCAGGTCTACACGCTGGGTGGGGCGCAGGCGATTGCTGCGCTGGCGTTTGGTACCGAGACGATCGCCAAGGTCGACAAAATCGTGGGTCCTGGTGGCGCGTTCGTGGCAGCGGCCAAGCGGTTGGTGTTCGGGCCAGTGGGCATCGATGTCATCGCCGGGCCGAGCGAAATTCTGATCATCGCCGATGGCAGCACGTCACCCCGTTGGGCGGCGCTGGATCTGTTTTCTCAGGCCGAGCACGATGCGACGGCGCAGGCCATCCTGCTGTCGCCTGATGCTGATTTCATCGACGCGGTGCACACGGAAATGCAGGCGCTGATTGGCGAGATGGGCCGCGAGGAAATCATCCGGCGCTCGCTTGCGAACCGCGGCGCATTGATTCGGACGCGTGATCTGGCAGAAGCCGTGGCAAGCAGCAACGGCATTGCGCCCGAGCATCTGGAACTGGCGGTGGCCGACCCCGATGCGCTGCTGGCGGCCGTAAAGCACGCCGGCGCGATCTTTCTGGGCGCCCATGCAGGGGAAACGCTGGGTGACTATGCAGCCGGTCCGAGCCACGTGCTGCCTACGTTTGGAACCGCGCGCTATGCCTCGCCGCTGGGCGTGTACGATTTCCAGAAGCGCAGTTCGGTCATTGCCTGCAGTCCTGCGGGGGCCGAGGCGTTAGGCCGGATCGCCGCTGTGTTGGCACGCGGAGAGGGCCTGGACGCACACGCCCGCGCTGCTGAAATCCGTATCGCGGGCATTGATCACAACCGCTGAGGGCTCCTTACAAGTCGCTGAAGGCTCCTCACAAGCCGCTGAGGGCTCTCGCTTAGGACGCTGGCTCGGGGCGAACGCCGGAAATTGCGATTACTTCGAGCTGCTCACCGTTGCGGATGAGGTTGAGACGAATCGGATCACCGGGTTCGGTGAGCGCGATCTGGCGCATGACGACGCGTGTCGTGACCGCTGGCTGATCGTTGATCGAGAGGATGATATCGCCGCGGATGACTCCTGCCGCCTTTGCCGGCCCCTCGCTCATCACACGGGTAACCACCAGCCCCATGCCTATGCCAGCGTCGGTGCTGTTGCGGACCTCGATTCCCAGATAACCGCGAATTACCCGACCCTGGGTGATGAGCTCCTCGAGAACAGCCATCGCCAGTTGCGCCGGGATGGCAAAGCCGATCCCCTGGTAGCCTCCTGTTTGCGAGTAGATGAGCGAGTTCAAGCCGATCAGTTGGCCGCGAACGTCGATCAACGCCCCGCCGGAATTACCTGGATTGATTGCCGCATCGGTCTGGATGAAATCCTCATAGGGACTCGGGCTGATTCCGTAACGACCCTTGGCGCTGATGATGCCCATCGAAACGGTCTGGCCGATGCCGAACGGATTGCCGATCGCCAGTACAATGTCACCTACTCGCGCTGCGTCTGACGAGCCGATCTGAGCGGGGGTGAGATCTGTAGCGTCTACCCGAATGACGGCGAGATCGGTTTCGGGGTCGGTGCCAACCAACTGTGCCGCGGCGGAGGTGCCGTCGTTGAAGTCGACACGGATCTCTGTCGCGTCTTCGATGATGTGCGCGTTGGTAAGAATGTAGCCATCGGCTCGAACCACCACACCCGATCCCAGTGCGTTCTGGATGCGTCGGTTTGAGCCGGAGATTCGCTCGCACAGGTCACGGTATCGGGGCCACGTACAGATAGGATGCACGCGCGCCTGAACAATGCGGGTTGAGTAGATGTTGACCACCGCTGGCGCGGCGGCCGCTACGGCTTCGGCGTAACCTGCTACGCCGGGCCGGGACGAACTTCCCAGGCTGGACACGAGCACCGCCGCAAGGCCGATGATCGCACCGGCCACAGCCGGTAGTATCAGATATCGTACGATCTGGCGCATTGCGGCAGTGGCGGGTTCGCGCCTGAAGGGTTCGCGGGCGAGTGTACACTAGCTTCGTGACGCCGCAGCAGAAGTACCAGCAGTATCTCGCCAGTCCGGATTTTCAGGCCGACCCCGCGCAAGCCGCGGTGGTGGTGAAGCTGGACGACCTGTACCGACGGCTCTGCGCGGCGCCGCCAGAACGCGGCTTGCTGGGCAGGGTTGTGGACAGGATTTCCGGACGCGCAGCCCCGCTCGTGATGGGTCTGTACCTGTGGGGTGGGGTAGGGCGCGGCAAGACCTTCCTGATGGACGTGCTGTTCGATTGCCTGCCCTTCGATGACAAACTGCGTATGCACTTTCATCGCTTCATGCGGCGTGTCCATCACGACCTGAGGGACCTGTCGGGGACCCCGAACCCGCTCGAACACGTCGCCGCGCGGCTGGCCGCCGAGGCGCGCGTGCTGTGTTTTGACGAATTCTTTGTCTCTGACATCGGCGACGCAATGATTCTCGGCGAGTTGATCGACGCCCTGTTTCGGCGCGGTGTTTGCCTTGTGGTAACGTCCAACATCGCGCCGCACGCGCTGTACGAAAACGGTCTGCAGCGGCAACGTTTTCTGGCCGCAATCGCGCTGCTCGAAAAACACACCGAAAGCTTCAACGTGGATGGCGAGACCGACTTCCGGTTGCGCTTGCTGGAAAGGGCGGAGATCTACCACGCGCCGCTCGATGAAGCTGCGGAGTTGGTGCTTGCGAAGAATTTCGCGGCGCTGGTGCCTGATCCGGAAAGCGTCGAGCGGGAACTGACGCTCGATATCGAAGGCCGTCCGATCGCCTGTCGCAGGTGCGGCGACGACGTTGCCTGGTTCGATTTCGATGCGCTCTGCGACGGACCCCGCAGCGCCAACGATTACATCGAACTCGCCCGGGTGTTTCACGCGGTATTGATCAGTGGCGTTCCAGTGTTTACGCCACGACGGGAGGACCAGGCGCGACGCTTTATCAGCCTGGTCGACGAGTTCTACGATCGCAATGTCAAACTGATCGCCTCGGCAGAAGCGCCGATCGAATCGCTGTATCGGGGCGAGCGGCTGGCGTTCGAGTTTCGGCGCACCAGAAGTCGCCTGCTGGAGATGCAGTCCTACGAATATCTTGGCCGTAGCCACCGTGCCTGAGCGCGCCCTCCTAAACGCTTTTTGGGCGCCTTCTATGCGCCTTTCGTGGGTTGTAAATGACCAGATGCTCCGCTACCATTCGCGCTCCCAAAATCCGGCAGCCCTTCCTGTGGCAGGGCGTATCTACATGAAAACCAGGAGCATTCGTTCCCAAGACGTGCGACACGATTGGCTGGTCGTGGACGCGGCGGATCGTACGCTGGGTCGCATCGCGACCGAGATCGCGCATCGTCTGCGAGGCAAGCACAAGCCCGAGTTCACGCCCCACGTCGACACCGGCGACTACATCATCGTGGTTAATGCGGAAAAGGTGCGCGTAACCGGCCGCAAGACCACGGACAAGATCTACTATCGGCACAGCGGCTATCCTGGTGGAATCAAGGGGACCTCGTTCGAGCGCCTCCGTGACACCCACCCGGAGCGCATCATCGAGAATGCGGTGCGCGGAATGCTGCCGCGCAACCCGTTGGGCCGTGCCATGTTCAGAAAGCTCAAGGTCTATGCCGGACCCGATCACCCGCACGCGGCCCAGCAACCGCAACTTCTGGAAATCTAACAACCATGCCTGAAGGAAAGAGCTACGGGACAGGGCGGCGCAAAACGTCTACTGCCCGTGTTTTCATGAGCCCCGGCCAGGGCCGGATCGTGGTCAACAAAAGCCCGCTCGACGAGTACTTCGGACGCGAAACGGCACGCATGATCGTGCGGCAGCCGTTAGAAGTGGTTCAAGCCAGCGATAAGTTCGATATCACGATCACGGTTCGTGGTGGCGGTGGTTCGGGGCAGGCCGGTGCCATTCGTCACGGCATTGCGCGCGCCCTGGTGGATTTCGATGAGACATGGCGAGCCCCATTGCGACAGGCGGGCTTCCTGACGCGCGACGCCCGCGAGGTTGAGCGCAAGAAAGTCGGGCTGCGCAAGGCGCGGAAACGCCCGCAATTCTCGAAGCGCTGACGTTCAATCAATCGTGCAACGATCAGGCGTCGGACGCCGGATTTGTATATCTGCGGGACCGTCGGAGTTGGGTGCTGTGTTAAACTCGATCGGATTTGTCGTTGCTGACTGGAGCCGCGTAAGCAAGTGACTGAAGAGAGTGTCAGCCCGGACGGTACGGATGCGGATGACGACAGCGTCAACAAGCAGCGTCGCCATTTTCTGATCGGCGCGACTTCCGTGGTGGGTGGTGCGGGCGTGGTCGGTGCCGCAGTTCCATTCGTAAAATCCTGGGTTCCGAGCGCCAGAGCGAGAGCCGCGGGTGCCCCGATCACGGTGGACATATCCAGGCTGCGGCAAGGCGAAATGCTTGGGCCAATGCCGGCCTGGCGCGGTAAGCCGGTATTCATCATCGCGCGCGACGAAGCGACCGTTGCCAACCTTGAGAGCAACACCGAAGAACTCGCCGATCCGGATTCGGAGCGCCAGCAACAGCCTGCCTATGCGCAGAACCCCTGGCGTTCGCGGCGCCAGGAGATTGGTGTCTATCTCGGGCTGTGTACGCATCTGGGCTGTTCGCCGAAGTACTATGGCGAAGTACAGGCGGAGCCCTTCGATGCTACCTGGAAGGGCGGGTTTTTCTGCCCATGTCACGGCTCCCGATTCGATCTTGCTGGTCGCGTGGTTCGCGGGGTGCCAGCGCCGGCAAACCTGGAAGTTCCGCCCTACAGCTATGAATCCGACAGCGTCATCGTCATCGGAATCGATGAGGAGACCGCCTGATGCAAAAGCCGGAATCAGGTTTCGGCGCCAAGTGGTCGTCTTTCATGGTATGGGTCGATGCGCGGTTTCCCGCGACCGAAACCTACGAATACCACATGTCCAAGTACTACGCGCCGAAGAACTTCAACTTCTGGTATTACTTTGGAATTCTGGCGACGGTCGTGCTGGTCATGCAGTTGCTGACCGGCATCTGGCTGGCCATGAGCTACGTGCCCACCGGTGAAGGTGCATTTGCTTCGGTCGAGTACATTATGCGCGACGTCGAGTTCGGCTGGCTGCTTCGCTACCTGCACTCCACCGGCGCGTCGGCGTTTTTTATCGTCGTCTACCTGCATATGTTTCGTGGCCTGATGTATGGCTCGTATCGTGAGCCGCGAGAACTGCTCTGGCTGATCGGCATGGCGATATTCGTGGTGCTGATGGCTGAAGGATTCTTTGGCTACGTGTTGCCCTGGGGCAACATGGCGTACTGGGGGGCGCAGGTGATTGTGTCGCTGGTGGGCGCCATCCCGTGGGTTGGCCCGGACCTGATGGAATGGTTCCGCGGTGACTTCCTGATGTCTGGGATCACCTTGAACCGGTTCTTCGCATTGCATGTCGTTGCGCTGCCTCTGGTGCTGGTGATGCTGGTGTTCGTCCACATCGTCGCCTTGCACCATGTCGGGTCGAACAATCCGGACGGCGTTGAGATCAAAAAGCACAAGAATGCCGACGGTATCCCGGAGGATGGCATCCCGTTCCATCCCTACTACACCATTGGCCATGATCTGCCGGCCATCGTGGGATTCCTGATCGTGTTCTGTGTTGTCGTGTTCTATTTTCCCGAAGGCGGTGGCTACTTTCTGGAAATGCCGGACTTCGAGCAGGCGGATCCGTTGAAGACTCCGGATCACATCGCGCCGGTCTGGTACTACACACCGTTTTACGCGATGTTGCGGGCCGCGACCTACCCGTTGTTCGGCGTCGATGCAAAGTTCTGGGGATTGGTGGTGATGGCCGCCGCGATCGTAATCCCGTTCATATTGCCCTGGCTGGACAAGAGCCCCGTCAAGTCCATCCGCTACAAGGGTCTTGCTTCGCGGCTCATGCTCGGATTGTTCGTCATCAGTTTCTTCGTGCTCGGCTATCTGGGTACCATCGCACCCTCGCCGGGTGCTACGGCGCTTGCTCAGGTGTGTACGTTGGCGTACTTCGCCTACTTCATCCTGATGCCCTGGTACACGCGCGCCGAGAAAACCAAGCCGGAACCCGATCGGATTACCGAGCGATGAGGCTGTTGGTGTTGCTGCTGATACTGGGGATTCCTGGAATCGGGATGACCTCTTCGGCTGGCGACTGGGAGATGCTGCCGTTCGAACCCAACCTGGCCGACAAACCGTCGTTGCAGCGTGGTGTAGGCCTGTACGCCAACTACTGCATGGGTTGCCATTCACTGCGCTACCAACGCTACGAGCGAACCGCGGACGATCTCGAGATACCGCATGAGATCTTCCTGGCCCAGGTCGTGCCGTCATACGCAAAGATCGGTGATCTCATGGAGACGGCGATGCCGCCGCGTTCGAAGAACTGGTTTGGAGCGTCGCCGCCGGATCTGACGGGCGTTGCAAAAGTGCGTGGCACCGAATGGCTGTACAACTACCTGAAAACTTTCTATCTCGACGAATCACGCCCGATGGGTGTTAACAACAAGGTTTTCCCTAACGTCGGGATGCCGCATGCGCTGTATGAGTTGCAGGGGATTCAAAAGGAAGTCTGCACCGAGGTACCGCGGACGGGGGACGACGGCGGCGATACTGGTGAGCACTGCGGGTACCTGGAGGTTGTCGAAGGCACAGGAAGATACACGGCGGAGGAGTATGACCAGGCCGTCTACGATATCGTGAACTTCCTCTACTACGTTGCAGAGCCCACGCGGACGGAACGCTACCGGCTGGGTGTATACGTGCTGTTGTTCCTGGTTGTGCTATTTGTTCTAACGTCTCTGCTCGGCCGCGAGTACGCGAAAGAGTTTCATTGATTCCACGCGGGTTCGCGCCGCTCCAACAAGACCGATACCTAACGAGATTTCTGCCATGAGTAGTGTAGTTACCAAACGATCGTTGATGACCTTTTTTTCCGACCCCCAGGACCACTATAGCCATCGGGTGCGAATGGTGTTGGCCGAGAAGGGCGTCGCCGTGGAAATCGTGGAGGTTGATCCGGGCAACAAGCCTGAGGACCTGGCGGAGATCAATCCGTACAACAGTGTCCCGACGCTGCTGGACAGGGAGCTCGTGTTGTACGAGTCGACGGTTATCATGGAGTACCTCGACGAACGCTTCCCCCACCCGCCATTGCTGCCGGTCTACCCGGTCGCCAGGGCACAGAGTCGATTGCTCATACACCGCATCGAGACAGACTGGTCCGGCCGCGTGGATCTGCTGATGCTGGGCAAGGGACGCGAAACGGCGCTGGATAAAGCGCGCAAGGAATTGCGTGAAAGCATCATTGGGATTGCGCCCATCTTTGGTGAGACCGAGTTCTTCATGAGTGACGAGTTCACCCTCGTCGATTGTTGCGTTACGCCGATTCTCTGGCGCCTGCCTGTCTTGGACATCAAGTTGCCGGATCGCTCCACTCGGCCGATGCAGAAGTACATGCAGAAGATGTTCGAGCGCGATTCGTTCCGGGCCAGTCTGACCGAAGCCGAGCTGGAAATGCGCGAATGACGTCGAACCGGGCGTACCTGGTACGCGCGCTGTTCGATTGGATCGTCGACAACAACTGCACTCCGTACATCGTCCTCAGCGCCGAGCTACCAGGCGTCGAGGTGCCAGACGAGTACGTCGAGGACGGCAAAATCGTCCTGAACGTATCACCGACGGCGGTGATGGACTTGAACATAGCCAACGACGTGCTGTCCTTTGACGGACGTTTCGCCGGCCGCTCGCACCGGATTACGGCGCCGATTGGCGGCCTGTTGGCCATCTATGCCAAGGAAACGGGTCAGGGTATGGCCTTCGAAGCCGAATCTGACGAGGACTCGCCGAGCAACCCCTCGGGCGACTCTTCCACCAGCAGCCATCTGAAAGTCGTGAAGTAACAGTCGTGAAGTGAGAGACGTCAGTCGACGTATTCGAATACCTTGACGATTTTCTTGACCCCGCGGACATCCTGGGCCGCGTCGACCGCACCGTCAGCCTGCTTGCGCGGGACGCGCCCCATCAGGTAGACGACCCGCTGGTGGGTCGTCACGTTGATCCGGGCAGCATCGACATCCGAGCGCCACATCATCTTCGTTTTGACCTGGCTGGTCAGCAAAGAATCGCGGGATCGGTCGGCAATGCTGAGGTTTTCTGTGACGTTGAGCTCGTTGTGCACGCGACGCACGCGTGACAGCGACTCGACGGCCTGCTGAGCTATACCCTTGAGGTTGTCGCTGCTGACCTCTCCGGCCAGCAGCACTACGCCGTGATGACTGACCACCACCAGGTGGGCGTCGGCGAGGCCTGGGTCTGCGTTTTTGATTTCCTTCTTGGCGAGGTGTTCGATGACCTGGTCATCGAAGGTTTCGCCGGGCGTGCGAACGCCGGGTTCGCTGCCTGTGAGCGAACTGCAGCCGCCGATGGCGCAGGCGGTGGCAACCGTCGCGATAGCCGCGAATCCATTGATCAGTCCCCGGAGGCCCCGGAAGAATTGGAAGCATCGAAAGCGTTGCGGATCCATTCGAATTGAACTGTGTCTGCGGATGATGGCGCGTAGTTTCGCCGCGTCACCGACACTACGTCAAACCGACAGCGTCGCCGGGCGTGTTCGCGATGACAGAACAGGAAGTAGTGTGCGGTCGCAATAATCCGTTTGCGCTTGCGTCGGCTGATACTTTCCGCTGGGTTGGTGAAGGCGCCACCGCCGCGGTAGCGCACCTCTACGAACACCAGCAGTTCGTCGTCCAACATGATCAGATCGATCTCGCCGCGGCTGCTGTGGAAGTTCCTGGTGACCAGCACCAGCCCTTGTTTTCGGAGATAACGAGCGACCGCGGTTTCTGATAGCCGCCCGGTGGCGGTCGTCGAGGGCCGTTGACGCGTCGTTTCAGTTCACCACGATGGGGAGCGGTTCGAGCCGCCCGTCCCGAACCACGGACCAGATCATGTCGCGGGACACTCGCGATCCGTCCAGGGTCAGAATGCCCGTGGCGCCCAGCAGGCGTGAGCGAGGGTCGGTTGTGAACAACGCCAATCGGTCGGCCAGGCGGTACGCATCAACTCCCAGCGCGTGCAGCGGGCCGGGCGACTGGCGAGCAAATGCCGCCTCGAGTGCGTTTTTGATCTTGTCGGGATAGACCGCCCATGGCAACTGGCTGACGCGTACCAGGTTCAGTTCTGCCAACCGATTCGAGCCGTGCCCGCTGGTGATCTGGGAGGTCGCGTACACGGGGATATCGCTGGCGAAGTGGTAGGCAAGGGCGGGCCTGACGGCGCCGCCCTGTTCGGCGTCAACGAACGCCACGACCGCATCGATGTCCTGCCGACGACGCGGAACAAACTCAACGGATTGGTCGATTGCCGCGGCGAGGGTCTGCATCCGCGTCGTGCTCGCGTCGACGTACAACGCTCGGCCGACAACGTGGGTCGTTGACCTGACATCGTCGATATAGGCGCTCTCCACCACGGAATCCTGCTCTGCTTGCCATTGGGCGAGAAATGCATCGGCGGCGCGTTGCGCCCAATCAGTGTCCGAGAGCAGCAGTATCACCCGCCTGGCCCCATCGCCGGCTACGCGTTCGGCGATTGCGCGCGCCTCATCTTCGATTGCCAGTCCGAACTGGATGAAGCGATGGCTCTGCGATGCGGCGGGCGTGCCATCTGCTGCACTTGGCTGGACTTCTGGCAGGTAGTTGAGTGCGAGTACCGGGATCTGCCGGAACGCGAGCGTTTGCAATGACACCACGGACGGTTTGTCCAGTGGCCCCACGATCAACGTGACGCCGTCCGCCTGGGCCTGTTCGTACAGAGCGTCCGGTGGTGCCTGATGTGTATCGTAGAGCAGCACGCGGGGCCGAGTGTCGGTGCGCGCCGAGTACGCTGTTTGCTCGGAGTAATAGTAGGCGGCGAGGAAGCCGTCGCGCACCGCTCTGCCGGCACTTGCCAGCGGGCCGCTGAGCGGCAGCAACAATCCGATAGTGGAGGCTTTTGTGGTGAATTCGGAAAGTACTGCGAGCCCTGTGGGCAAAGTGACTGCGGCGGGATGTTGCGGATTGTCGGTCAGCCATTCGGCCAGCGCGCGCCGCTGTTCCGCCAGATCGAACGCGCGGTCCATGCTGGCGGCGAGACGCCACCAGGGTGCTGCGATCGGATCGGTCGAGGTGCCGGCCAAGGCGGCGACGCTAGAGCTGGGTGTGCCGCGAAGAGTATTCCAGATCTCGTCGCTCAGCTGTTGATCGCTCAGGCGATCCAGCGTTGCGGCGGGCTCGAGGTTGATTCGCATCAGCACGTGCGCTGCAATGACGTAGTCGTTGCGCGCCTGGGCGATTCGGGCGGTCTCCAGGTCGCGCAGATACGCTTGGGATGCATCGGTGGGTCGGGCGGCTTGGATCCAGCGCCAGGCCTCGTCTGCGGCATCGAGATCAAGTGCCGCGCGGGCCGCGCGCCAGTGATGCTCGAACAATTGCGGTTTCCGTAACAGGGTCGTGTCGATGACTGTGAGAATGGCGTACGCGCGTTCCACTTCACCCCGCTCCTGCAGCTGTTGTGCGGCCGCCAGGCGCAACGTTGCGGCTTCGGCCGGGGCCGAGTCCGCGGCTCGGCGCAGCAATGCTTCGGCATCGGTATCCCGGTAAGCAGCAGGGCTACCAGGTGAAGCTGGCTGGGTGATTTGACAGCCCGAGCTTGTCAGAATGAGCAGGCCGGCAAACGCCAGGCGGAGGATCGGTATCGACATGAGTGACGGTGAGATCAAAGGACGCCTGTTCATTGTGGCGACACCCATTGGAAACCTGGAAGACATTACGCGACGAGCGGTGAATGTCCTGATGGACGTGCCGATTGTGGCCGCTGAGGATACCAGACGAAGTGGGCATCTGTTGACGCATCTGGGTGCAAGCCCGGAACGGCTACTGTCGTTACACGATCACAACGAGTCGACGCGTACCGAGGTAATCGTGGGGCTTCTTCAGGACGGGTCTGATGTAGCCCTGGTATCTGACGCCGGGACGCCGCTGGTATCCGATCCAGGGTTCGAGCTGGTCCGCGCAGCCCATGCAGCGGGTATCGAGGTGGTGCCCATACCAGGTCCAAGCGCGCTGATGGCTGCGGTTTCGGTGTCGCCCGTGCCAATCGAGCGGTTCTACTTCGAAGGGTTTCTGCCGCCGCGTCGAGCGCAGCGGCGACGGCGACTTGCAGAGTTGCACGAGCTCGGCGTGTCGGTTGTGTTCTTCGAATCGCCGCGACGCATCAGCGATACCCTCGACGACCTGGGTGAGGTGCTCGGCTGGGATCGCCAGCTGGTTGTCGCCAAGGAGTTGACCAAGGTCCACGAACGAATCGAATCGGGAACGGTACGAGCGCTGGCCGATCTCGGTGATGCGTTTCTTGGCAAGGGCGAGTTCGTCTGCATTGTGCCGAGGGCTGATGATGGGGTCGCGGAGTTAGGCTCCGCCGTTCGACGCTTGATGCAGGTGCTCGGTGAAGAGTTGCCGCCCGCTCAGGCCGCACGTCTGGCCGCAAAAGCAACCGGGGCGCAGCGTAGCGCGCTGTATGACTATGCAATGCAGTTACGCAGTCGGGCATCGGTGGATTGATCTTGCGTTCCCTGGCAGCAGCACTATGCTAGCCCCCGGAGTCGGCCAGACAGTCGCTGTCCGGTCTTGCACCGGGCAGAGGAAAGTCCGGGCTCCACAGGGCGAGGTGCCAGGTAACGCCTGGGGGGCGCGAGCCTACGGAAAGTGCAGCAGAGAGCAGACCGCCTAAGCGCGTAACCGTTTCTACGGCACGCGCCGGTAAGGGTGAAAGGGTGCGGTAAGAGCGCACCGCGCGGCCCGGTAACGGGAAGTGGCATGGTAAACCCCACCTGGAGCAAGGCCAAATAGGGATCCAATGGTGCGGCCCGCGCTGGATCCGGGTAGGCCGCTAGAGGCGCGCGGTGACGCGCGTCCCAGATGAATGGCTGTTCACGACAGAACCCGGCTTATCGGCCGACTCCTTCTTTTCCTCGCCAGGTCACGCCGCAAATATTCCTGATCGTACTTACAATGTTTGTTGTAATAACAAATTGGTCTTATTGTTCATCCTGTTTCTAGATTCGGCCTGCTACCGAACGTAAATAAACAACTATCTGCCCATTGATTCCCTTGTGGATCCTCATTCCCTCTGTGTGGTTGCTCGCTAACCCCGGATTACGGGGAGTCTAGGGGCTGGGCTTGTAGCGCGCGCTTGATCGCGTCCTACACCCCTTCTATAGTGGTGATTATTGGGATTTTGTGGGTAATCGTGGGTCTATTTGGAACCGCGTGGGCTCGTGGGGAGCTTTTGGGCTTCGGCGACCATTGTTGGGTGTTCCTGTACCCGCCTCTCTATGTTTCGTGGGATCAACAGCGTCAATCTCGATGCCAAGGGTCGGATGGCATTGCCGGCACGGCTCCGGGAAGCCATCGGCGAGCAGGGTGATACCCACCTCGTGGTGACCATCGACACCCGCGAGCGGTGTCTGTTGCTGTACCCAGTGGCGCAGTGGGAGGTCATCCAAGCCCGCATCGAGAGCCTTTCGAATATGGGCCGCAACGCCCGGTTGGTGCAGCGGTTGCTGATTGGTCACGCCACTGACGTTGAACTCGATGGCAACGGCCGTCTGCTGTTGCCTGCCATGCTTCGGGAATATGCCGGGCTGAGCAAAAAGCTGGTACTGCTGGGACAGGGTAACAAGATTGAGATCTGGGCTGAGGATCTGTGGCAGAAACGACTTGAAGAATGGCTCGATGAACGAGCCGGAGAAGTTCTTGATGACGGCGATGACTTCTCTGATCTGTCGGTCTGACCGGCGGTGGAGCACACTCCGATCCTACCGCTGGAGATTGCGGACGCCCTGCTGTGGCGGGTCGACGGAGCATACGTGGACGCGACTTTTGGTCGCGGTGGGCATAGCCAGGTGCTGCTCGATCGGCTGGCCGACAATGCGCGCCTGCTGGTCGTGGATCGCGATCCAGAAGCGATTGCGGCGGCACATGGCCTCGCTGCGGCTGACTCCAGAGTGCGGGTCGCCCAGGGGCGCTTCAGCGAGTTACAGAATCTGGCTCAGGAAGCCGGATTCGAGAAGGTTTCGGGCGTAGTGATGGATCTCGGCGTGTCGTCTCCGCAACTCGACGACCCGGAACGAGGCTTCAGCTTCCGCTTTGATTCACCGTTGGATATGCGGATGGATCCTGATTCCGGAGAGAGCGCCGCGGATTGGCTGAATGCGGCCGATGAAGCGGAGCTGGCGCGGACATTCCGAGAGTACGGTGAAGAACGCTATGCCGGACGAATCGCCCGGGCAATCGTTGCACGCCGGGAAAGCCACCCGCTGCATCGCACGGATGAGTTGGTGGCGGTCATCGACGCCGCTCAGCCGCGGCGGGATGGGCACAAGCACGCCGCGACGCGCGTGTTCCAGGCAATCCGGATTCGGATCAACGGCGAACTCGAGGAACTCGACCGTGGGCTCGACGCGGCCTTCGGGCTGCTCGAAGCTGAGGGCCGGCTCGCGGTGCTCAGCTTCCATTCGCTCGAGGATCGGCTGGTTAAACGGCGTTTCCGGCGCTGGTCCGAGGGCGAGCCCCTGCCGCGACGATTGCCGGTGACCGGCGAACGTCACGGCCCGGGGCGGCTGGTCATCAAGTCCCGGGCACCGGACGCTGCTGAGATTGAGCGTAATCCGCGTGCTCGGAGCGCGCGCTTGCGGGTCATCGAGAAGGTCGCGTGACCAAGCGTAGCAATACAAGGCGTCGCCGCCGTCCTCGGTCGCCGGATCCGCGCTGGTTGTTGGTCGGGACGGTCATTTACCTCGGGATCGCAGCTTCCGGTGTGTTGGTTGCCCGCTCGAGTCAGGAGATGCGGACGCTCTATCTGGCACTCGAACAGAACCAGGGCGCCAAAGATGATCTGTTGGCACAGTACAGTCGACTGCTGCTCGAGCGCAGTACGTTCTCGTCGTACCAGAACGTGGATGAGATCGCCGAGCAGACGCTCAACATGCGTTTCCCGGAGCAGGTGGAGCGTGTGACGCAATGAATCGGTGGCGACACTTCACCCTGGTGTTCACGTTTCTTGCGATTGCGGGCGCGCTGGTTGGCAGAATTGTGGCGCTGAACATCAACGACGGTGCGTTCCTGAAACAGCAGGGCGATGCGCGTTCGGTGCGCATCGAGTCGTTGGCCGCGCATCGCGGCATCGTCCTCGATCGTCATGGCGAGCCGTTGGCGGTTAGCACCCCGGTGGTGTCTTTGTGGATCGATCCAGGGGCGACTCAGCTCGACGCAGACCAGCGCCGGGCGCTCGCGCGGACGCTGGCCATCGATGCCACCGAACTGGGCGAGCGGCAGCAACGGTATCGCAACAAGTCGTTTATGTACGTCGCTCGGCGGGTGACTCCGGACGTGGCCAACACGGTCGCCGACCTGGGCATCACAGGGGTCCGCTTCAGGCGCGAGTACCGGCGCTACTACCCGGCCGGAGAACTCGCGGCGCACGTGGTCGGCTTTACCGACGTCGACGATCGCGGCCAGGAAGGGGTGGAACTGTCCTTTGATGCGCACCTGCGCGGCATTGCCGGGCGCAAGAAGGTGCTGAAAGATCGCCGCGGCCAGATCGTACGCGACCTGGATTACGTTGCCGCCCCGCAGCTTGGCAACGACCTGCGCTTGAGTCTCGATCTGCGCCTGCAGTTCTTTGCTCACCGTGAGTTGAAATCCGCCGTCGAGCATCACGGTGCTGTGTCCGGATCTGTAGTGATGCTCGATGTTCGCACCGGCGAGATCCTGGCGTTGGTCAACCAGCCTGCATTCAACCCCAATGGAATCAGCCGGAACGATCAGCAGGCGATACGTAATCGCGCCATCACAGATATGTATGAGCCGGGTTCGACAGTCAAACCGTTGACCATAATCGCGGCGCTCGAATCGGGTCGGTTCTCTGCGGATTCAATCGTCGACACCGCGCCGGGCTTCGTCAGAGTGGGCCGAAAAATGATCAAGGATCCCCTCGATCGGGGTCGCATTTCGCTTCGTGAGGTGCTCGAAAAGTCCAGTCAGGTAGGCATCGCCAAAGTGGCGCTGAAATTGGAGCACCGTGCGGTCTTCGACGTCTTCACCCGGGCTGGGTTTGGGACCTATCCAGGCAGTGGTCTGCCGGGCGAAGTCGCGGGTCGGATGAGCGATGCTGAGCTGAACAACCCGATAGTGCGCGCCACCATGGCCTACGGATACGGAATCTCCGTGACTCCGTTGCAGCTGGCGCAAGCCTATCTGGGATTGGCTTCCATGGGCTACTCCCGGCCGGTGTCGATCCTGCGTCGGGATACCCCGCCCACGAGCGTACGGGTGTTTGACGAGCGCGACATACGCACTCTCGTGGAGATGATGCAGGGCGTTGCGACGGAAACGGGAACAGCGCCCAAGGCTCGGGTGGCCGGATATCGGGTCGCCGGCAAGACCGGCACGACGCGCAAAGTCGGCGCCGCGGGCTATGACGACTCCAGACACGTCGCTTTCTTTGCGGGACTGGCTCCGGTGAAGGAGCCGCGGATTGTCGTGGTGGTGGTGGTTAACGAACCGAAGGGCGAACGCATCGGCGGTGGTGAAGTCGCGGCTCCGGTGTTTGCGCGGATCGTGGCGAGGGCGCTGCGGGTTCTGGGTGTTGAGCCGGAAATTGAAATGGGTCACGCGGCGTGACCGGGACGATCGACCTCTCGCTGGTGGACTGTCTGCCTGGAATACCTGACGTGCCAGATGTTCTGATCAGTGGCATTGCAATCGACTCGAGGAACGTGAGGCGCGGTGAGCTGTTGTCGCGCTGGCTGGTGCGACGGCTGATGGCCACGACTTTATTGACGCCGCAATTGCCCGAGGTGCGGTGGCAGTCCTCTCGGAGCGCCCGGTTCAGGCGAGCGCCGTACCCCTGGTGATAGCACCCGATGCGCGCCGTCGGGCGGGGCGGATTGCCGCGAGGCTTGCCGGAGATCCGAGCAATCGGCTTGGCTGTATCGCCATTACCGGTACCAATGGTAAGACCTCGGTGGCCTATTTCGTCGCGCAGCTGCTAAGTGCGGTCGGTCTGCCTACAGGCTTTGGCGGGACGCTTGGTTGGGGGTTCGGCGACCGGCTCTGCACTGGCGGGCTGACCACCGAGGACGCGGTGACAGTGCAACGGCGGTTGGCAAAGCTTGCCTCCGAGGGTGCGCGCTGGGTCGCGTTGGAGGCCAGTTCGCATGCGTTGGACCAGGATCGCATCGAGGCCGTGCAGCTCGATATCGCGGCTTTCACCAATTTGACGCGTGACCATCTCGACTATCACGGCGACATGGCGAGTTACGCTGCGGCCAAGCGCAAACTGTTCGAGTTTCCTGGACTGCGCCGCGGCGTGGTGAATCTGGATGATCCGCTTGGCGTTGAACTGTTCGAAAGCAAGTCGACTACCTTAGAACTGCTCGGCGTCGGCCGTGCGTCGGCGGCCGATATCCGCTTCGGTGAACTTTCGTTCGGAGCCGAGGGTACCCGCGGAGTTCTGGAGACGCCCTGGGGCCGTCACGAGGTCGCGGTACCGGTCTATGGGGAATTCACGTTCCACAACTTTGCGATGGCGCTGGCCATCTCCTGTCTGGCCGGGGCGAGCATTGCTCCACTGTTGGCAGCGGCGGCGGCTTTGCGGTCGCCACCCGGACGGATGGAGTTTGTCCGGGTGCCGGGGCGTCCGGTGGTGGTTGTCGACTATGCGCACACGCCCGACGCGCTGCACAAGGCGCTCGCCGCGGCCCGTGCCCACAGCGATGGCCGGCTGGTCTGCGTATTCGGCTGTGGCGGCGATCGCGACCCCGGCAAGCGAAGCTTGATGGCCGAAGCGGTCGAACGTTGCGCGGATGTTGCCGTGGTGACTAACGACAACCCGCGCGGTGAGCGGCCGGAGGCCATCGCCGAAGCCGTGCGCGCCGGGTTTTCGAGCGCCGCTTCGATAACAGTGGAACTCGACCGTGAGCGTGCCATCAAGGTCGCGATTGAACTGGCCGGGCCGGCGGGCGTGGTCATGGTCGCTGGCAAGGGCCACGAGGCCTATCAGGAAATCGCTGGCGAGCGTGTTCCCTACAGTGATATCGACACCGTGCAACGCGTCCTGGAGGCCTGAATCGTGCTGCTCTGGTTAACCGACTACCTCGCGCAGTTCGTCAGCGGATTTGGGGTGTTTCAGTACCTGACGTTCAGAACCATGGTCAGCGTGCTGACCTCATTGACGATGGCGCTGCTGTTGGGCCCCATCATGATTGCCAAGCTGCGCCACTATCAGATCGGCCAGACGGTTCGAAGCGATGGACCCGAGAGCCATTTCTCGAAGGCCGGTACCCCGACGATGGGCGGGGCGCTGATCCTGGTCACGATTGTCGTCACGACAATCCTATGGGGAGACCTCGGCAGCCGTTACATCTGGGTGGCGCTGCTGGTTACGTTGATGTTTGGCTTGATCGGCTGGTATGACGATTATCTCAAGCTCACGCGGTCGGATGCCCGGGGCCTGGTGGCTCGCTGGAAGTACTTCTGGCAGTCGGTGTTCGGCGGTGCTGCCGCGGCATTCCTGTACTGGAGTGCGGCGACGCCTGCCGAGACCGCGTTGATCGTTCCGTTCTTCAAAGACGTCGCTATCGAGCTCGGCGCGATGTACATGGTGGTTGCCTATTTCGTGATCGTTGGCACCAGCAATGCCGTCAACCTCACCGACGGGCTCGATGGCCTTGCGATTCTTCCCACCGTAATGGTCGGTGCGGCCTTGGGCCTGATTTCCTATCTGACCGGTCATGTCGAGTTTTCTGCGTACTTGCAGATCCCGTACATCCTTGGGGCGGGCGAACTTGCGGTGTTCTGTGGTGCCCTGATCGGCGCTGGCCTGGGATTTCTGTGGTTCAACACGTACCCGGCCCAGGTGTTCATGGGTGACGTGGGTGCCCTGGCCCTCGGCGCGGCGCTTGGCGTGGTGGCCATCATCGTCCGCCACGAACTGGTGCTGTTCATCATGGGCGGTCTGTTCGTGCTGGAAGCCGTCTCGGTGATTTTGCAGGTCGCCTCATTCCGGCTGACCGGCAAGCGCATCTTCCGCATGGCGCCACTGCACCATCACTTCGAGCTGAAGGGCTGGCCGGAACCGCGGGTCATCGTGCGGTTCTGGATCATTACGCTCGTGCTCGTGCTGGTCGGCCTGTCGACGTTGAAGCTCCGATGACCGCTGTTGGGAATCGATGAACGCCGAACGAAACATTATTGTCGGCCTCGGTGTCACCGGCTATTCCTGCCTGGCACATCTGCATGGGCGGATGCCGATATTGGTTGTGGACACTCGTGTCGCGCCGCCATTCCTCGAGCAGGCACGGCGCGACTTCCCCGACGTCGAGATCGTCTGTGGCAGCATTGATGCCGAGCAGCTGGCCGACGCAGCGAGGATCCTGGTCAGCCCGGGAGTGGCCCTGGACAGTTGCCTGCTGCGCAAAGCCCGGGCGCGAGGGGTGCCGCTCGAGAGTGATATCGGGTTGTTCCTGGATAGTGTGAGTGTGCCCGTGGTCTGAATCACCGGCACCAATGGCAAGAGCACAGTGACCGCGCTGGCGGGACACTTGCTCAACGAAATCGGCGGCAACGCGGGCGTCGGGGGCAACATCGGCAAGCCTGCGCTGACGCTTCTGCAGGCGCCGTCCGATCGCTATGTCCTGGAGCTGTCCAGCTTTCAACTCGAACGGTTGGGCGACCAGCATCTGGACGTGGCGATGCTGCTGAACGTCTCTCCAGATCACCTTGATCGATACCCCGACTTCGACGCCTACGCCCACAGCAAGCAACGCATCTTCCTCGGCAGCCGGGTGGCCATCTTCAATCGCGACGACCCGCTCACGGTGCCGGTTGCGGCAACGAGTGCTCGAACCTCGGTAGGTCTCGATGCGCCTGAGCAGGGACACTGGGGCATTCGCGAGCATCGTGGCAGGGCGCAGCTGTGCTACGGCGCGCAGCGGTTGATTCCCGTCGATGAGCTGACGCTACGGGGCCGGCACAACCATCTGAACGCGCTTGCGGCGTTGGCGCTGGTGCAGGCCTGCGGATTTGATGCGCTGGCCAGCGTTGACGCCCTTGCCGCCTTTGCGGGACTCGAACATCGCTGTCAGACCGTCATCGAGCACGACGGTGTGACCTACGTAAATGATTCCAAGGCCACCAATCCGGGTGCGGCGGTCGCGGCGCTCGACGGTCTGGCCCAACAACGACCACACATTCTGCTGATTGCGGGTGGCGATGCGAAGGGTGCTTCACTCGATGCGTTGGGCCGCGCGGTCCGGGGTCGGGTCAAGCGCGCATTGCTGCTCGGGCGCGATGCCGATCTTCTGGCTGATGTTTGTTCGCCGGCTGTGCCGGTGACGCGGGTCAAGGACCTTCGCGAGGCGGTACAGGTGGCGAGGGGTTTGGCCGTTGCTGGGGATGTAGTCTTGCTGTCACCCGCGTGTGCCAGTCTCGACATGTTCGACAGCTTCGAAGCGCGCGGTCGAACCTTCGTTGCTGAAGTTCGTCGGGAGCTCGGCCTGTGACCCGTCCCGCGGACCTGACGCTGGTGATGCTGTGGATGATTGCGCTCGTGGTCGGTGTCGTCATGGTGGCGTCCGCGTCCTACCCGATGGCCAGCTCGTTCGGCACACCGTCGTATTTCGTCGTCCGGCATGGGGTCTACACGGCTGCCGGCATTGCTGCATTCGGCTTCTTCGCATTGTTGCCATTGAAACTCTGGCGGCACGCGCACCGTCCGTTCCTGGTTCTGGCCCTGCTGCTGTGTCTGCTGGTGCTGATCCCGGGAATTGGACAGGTGGTCAACGGCAGCCGCCGCTGGATCGGTCTGGGGGGTATCTCGGTACAAGCATCGGAGGTCGCCAAGTTCCTCATGTTGGTATACCTGGCCGGTTACCTTGGCCGCAATCGTGATCAACTGGCTGACGATTGGATCGTGTTGTTTCGACCGCTGGTGGTGGTTGGCGCGGTTTGCGTGTTGTTGCTGCTTGAACCAGATTTCGGCTCCGTCGTCGTTCTTGCAGGGGTGACCGCGGGAATGTTCTTCATCGCCGGAGCGCGTCTGCGGCACTTCCTGCTGATCGTCCTGGTGGGCGCCGCATTGCTGGCGCTGATATTCGTGCTGCAGCCGTATCGAATGGAGCGTTTCGTGGCGTTTATGGACCCATGGAAGGTTGCCTACGGCAGTGGTTACCAGTTGACCCAGTCGCTGATTGCGTTCGGCCGAGGCGATATGTTTGGCCTGGGTCTGGGCGAAGGGATCCAGAAACTGTTCTATCTGCCCGAGGCGCACAACGACTTTATCTTTGCGGTGATCGCCGAGGAACTCGGCCTGGTCGGCGCCGTGGCGGTGCTCGGGCTGCTGATAGCCATCGTGCTGCGAATGTTTCGCATCGGTCGGCAAGCACTGGAACGAAACCGGGGGTTCGAAGCCTACCTCGCGTACGGCGCTGGTCTGCTGATCGGCTTGCAGACGCTGATCAACGTCGGCGTCAGCACCGGCGCGCTGCCAACCAAGGGACTGACTCTGCCATTCGTCAGTTATGGGGGGAATAGCTTGCTGGTGTGTTGCGCGCTCGCGGGGCTCACTTACCGGGTCAGCGTGGAGCTGAACGAGGAGCCTCGGCGATGACCGACGTGCCGGAAATGCGTCGGGTTCACAAGGTGCACTTCGTTGGAATTGGTGGGTCCGGAATGTCCGGGATCGCGGAAGTTCTGCTCAACCAGGGGTATGAGATATCCGGTTCGGATCTCCGCGATTCTTCGGCGACCCAGAGGCTGACGGAGCTCGGTGCCAGCATATCAATCGGTCATCGCGCGGAAAACGTGCTTGCCGCCAACGTGCTGGTGGTGTCGAGCGCCGTCGATGCCGGCAACCCGGAGGTGCGGGCGGCTGTTCAGCAGCGCATTCCTGTGATTCCACGGGCCGAAATGCTCGGTGAGTTGATGCGCTACCGGCACGGTATCGCAGTGGCGGGTACGCACGGCAAGACCACCACCACCAGCCTCATCACATCGATATTTCAAGCCGCCGAGCTCGACCCGACCTTCGTGGTGGGTGGCTTGTTGAACAGTACGGGCAGCAACGCGCAACTCGGCCAGAGCCGCTATCTCATCGCCGAAGCCGATGAGAGCGATGGCTCGTTTCTGCGTCTTCAACCGATGCTCGCCGTGATCACCAACATCGATAAGGATCATCTGGCGACCTACGGCGGCGACTTCAATCGACTCAAGGAGAGCTTCGTCGAGTTCGTGCATCGGCTGCCGTTCTACGGTGCGGCCGTGCTGTGTATCGATGATCCCGAGGTGCGCGCGATCCTGCCCCAGATTGCTCGGCCGATGCTGACATACGGGTTCGCCGAAGATGCCGATTTCCGTGCAGTGGACCTGGACGATCGCGGACGTAGCTGGAGCTTTACGGTGGAACGTCCCGGCGGCGTTGAGCCCCTGCGTGTCAGCAGTGCGATGCCCGGTCTGCACAACGTACGCAACGCCCTGGCGGCTGTTGCGGTGGCGTCCGAAGAACAGATCTCGGATGCGGCCATCCATGCCGGATTGGAGGAGTTCGCCGGGGTAGACCGACGCTTCGAGGTCACCGAAAGCGTTCACCTCGGCGGAAGGGTAGTGCACATGGTGGACGACTATGGACACCACCCGACCGAAGTGCAGGCGGTGGTCGAGACGGCCCGCAAAGTGTGGCCGGGGCGCCGCCTCGTCATGGCGTATCAGCCGCATCGTTACAGCCGCACCCAGGACCTTTACGACGAGTTCGTAAAGGTCCTGTCGAGCGTGGATCGGCTGGTGCTGCTGGAGGTTTACGCGGCGGGCGAAACGCCAATTCCCGGTGCTGACGGACACGGTCTTGCGCAGGGTATTCGGGAGCGCGGTCGGATCAATCCAGTGTACGCGAGCGACCCAGGCGAGGCGTTCGAAATACTGGTGGAGGTGGTTTGTGACGATGACGTGTTGTTGATCCAGGGCGCTGGGAATGTGAGCGAACTCAGCTCCAGGCTGCGAGGTGGTAATGAAGGTTAGTACCCCGGCACCGCATCGATTGACCCGGTTGCTTGGGTCGATGCTGCTCGTTGCGGTGCTGTTGGCGACTACGGCGGTGTTGGTTTCGATGAATCGACCCATCAGGGTGGTTCGCATTGAAGCCCAGCTGAGCATCGACGAGCAGCAACAGGTCAGGGGCGCGATCGACAGCCTGGTCGGTCAGGGCATGCTGACGCTGGACCTCGATGAGGTCGTCGCGACGATGCGACAGCTCGCCTGGCCTCGGTTGGTTTCTGCACGGCGGGAATGGCCCGACGAGTTGGTCGTGCAGTTGGTTAAGGAAACATTCGTTGCCCGTTGGGGTGACCTGGGCGCACTCAACAGTGCCGGAGAGGTGTTTCCCGGTGTGGAGTTGGCGGCAGACGTGCCGATGCTGCGTGCAGACCTGGCGGGTGGGCCGCGAGCAATGCAGATTTTTCAACTGTTGCATGGGGCGCTTGGTTCTTCGGGGCCGTCCATTGTGGTCCTTGAACAGACCCGTAGCGGAGAGTGGCAGGTCGAGCTGGATGACGGCTTTCGAGTTGCGCTGGGTCGCGAAGACCTCGCGGCACGGCTGGGTCGATTCCTGGCGGTGCACAGGGAGGTGCTGGTCGATCGGGGCGCGGAGGTCGAATGGGTCGATGCGCGATACATGAATGGTGTCGCAGTACGGTGGCGGGACGCGAACCAGGGGCCGGCGGCGCTGGCTTGGTCACACTGAGGGTGAGGGACTGATGGCGTCAGACAACGACAGTACCCGGATTGTGGGACTCGACATTGGCACCAGCAAGGTCGCAGCGATCGTCTGCGAGCTGACGCCAACCGGTGAGGTGGAGATCATCGGTATCGGGTCGCATGCTTCGCATGGATTGAAGAAAGGCGTGGTCGTCAACATCGAATCCACCGTGCAGTCGATTCAACGGGCGATCGAAGAGGCGGAGCTGATGGCCGGTTGCGAGATCGATGCGGTCTACGCCGGAATCGCCGGTAGCCACATACGCAGCTTGAATTCCCACGGCATTGTCGCAATCCGGGATCGCGAGGTGTACCCGCAGGATGTCGATCGTGTCATCGATGCCGCGCAGGCCGTAGCCATACCAGCCGATCAGAAGGTTCTGCACATCCTCCCCCAGGAGTACGTCATAGACGAGCAGGGAGGCGTCAAGGAACCGCTCGGCATGTCAGGCGTTCGCCTCGAGGCCAAAGTGCATCTGGTGACCTGTGCTGTGAACGCCGCGCAGAACGTCGAGAAGTGCATCGAGCGCTGCGGCCTTCAGGTGAAGGACGTGATTCTCGAGCAGTTGGCGTCGAGCTATGCCGTACTCACCGACGATGAGCGCGAGCTGGGTGTCTGCCTGGTGGATATCGGTGGCGGCACCACCGATATCGCGGTGTTCACCGAGGGCGCTATCCGGCATACCGCGGTCATTCCGATTGCCGGCGATCAGGTTACCAACGACATCGCTATGGCGCTGCGAACGCCGACCCAGAACGCTGAAGAGATCAAGATCAAGTATGCCTGCGCGCTCACTCAACTGGCGCGCGCGGACGAGACGATCAAGGTGCCGGGCGTGGGTGACAAACCGCCGCGTGACCTGTCGCGTCAGGCACTGGCAGAAGTCGTCGAGCCACGTTATGACGAATTGTTCACGCTGGTCCAGGCGGAGCTGCGGCGCAGCGGGTTCGAAGACCTCATCGCGGCGGGCATCGTATTGACCGGAGGCTCGTCGAAGATGGAAGGCGTGGTCGAACTCGCCGAAGAAATTTTTCACATGCCGGTGAGCATAGGCATGCCGCGTCACGTAACCGGACTGAAAGATATCGTCCGCAACCCGATCTACTCGACTGGCGTTGGTCTGCTTCTTTACGCACAACAGCACGAAGCAGACGCAGCGTCCGGTGGTAGATCGGGAACCGGGTTGATAAGGAGACTACGACGATGGATTGCCGAGAACTTTTGAAGATTGGATCAGGAGAGAAGGAGCCAAACTATGTTTGAACTTGTAGATAGTGCGCCGCAGAGTGCCGTTATCAAAGTTATTGGTATCGGCGGGGGCGGCGGTAATGCGGTGCAGCACATGGTGCGTAAGAACGTGGCGGGGGTGGACTTCGTCACCACCAACACGGACGCCCAGGCGCTGAAGAGTCTGGACACCAAGACGACGCTGCAGATTGGTAGCTCGATTACCAAAGGACTCGGCGCGGGTGCCAACCCGGAGATCGGGCGACAGGCGGCGTTGGAGGACCGCGATCGAATCGAAGATGTTCTGGATGGCGCCGACATGGTGTTCATTACCGCTGGAATGGGTGGTGGTACCGGGACCGGCGCTGCGCCCGTGATTGCGGAAATTGCCCGCGAGGCCAACATACTTACGGTTGCGGTGGTGACCAAGCCGTTCCGTTTCGAAAAACGTATGGAGGTCGCCGAAGCTGGCATTGCCGAGCTGGCCAAACACGTCGACTCGCTGATTACCATTCCGAACGAAAAGCTGCTGGCGGTGCTAGGCGAGCGAACCAGCATGCTTGATGCGTTCGCCGCGGCCAACGACGTGTTGCTTGGTGCGGTTCAAGGCATTGCGGATCTGATCATCCGCCCGGGCATGATCAACGTCGACTTCGCCGATGTGCGGACCGTGATGTCGGAGATGGGCATGGCGATGATGGGTACCGGCCGCGCCAGTGGCGAGAATCGTGCGCGTGATGCGGCGGAAGGTGCGATTCGCAGCCCGCTGCTGGAGGACGTCGACCTGCATGGTGCGCGCGGGATTCTCGTCAATGTCAGCGCCGGACCGGACTTGAGCATTGGTGAATTTTCCGACGTTGGCGACACCATAGACGAGTTCGCCTCGGACCAGGCGACGGTTGTGGTGGGCACGGTGATTGACCCGGAACTGGGCGATGAACTCAGAGTCACGGTTGTTGCAACCGGACTGGGTGGGATCGGGCGGCCGAACGTCATCGTCGACAACACCATCGCAACGAACCTGGATGGCGATGTGAACTACCGCGACCTGGATCGTCCAACGGTAATGCGGCAGCAGTCAGCCCGTCAGCAGGAGCGCGCCGGGGACAGTGCGGACGCGGCGGACCTCAACTATCTGGACATTCCGGCTTTCCTGCGCCGCCAGGCCGATTGAGGGTCCCTGAATCCTGTGTCGTAGTTGGCAATTCGGCATGGCTAGCAAGTCTCAGAATCGCCTCGCGCAACTGGTCATACTGCAGTGTGCCGGCAAAATCGGTCAGAACCTTTCGATGTGGGGGGTTGGGGCGATCCATGTGAACCCCGTCCCGCATTGCCGGTGAACTGACCGACGGTTGGCCGAAGGGTTCGACCTTGATGCGGATCTCCGTGACCGCGGCAAAGTCGGCGAGTTGATTGAGCATTGGCACGAGGTCCGGTATCAGAAGCCGGAACCGGGTTGCCCAGGCGGCGTTGTTGATATGGACAGAAAGGACGTGATCGCGTACGTTTGCGACCTGACATTCCGCACCCATTTCGTTGGGAAGCAGGGCTCCAAGCTGGGCGCTCCACGCGTCCCGGTTGGTCGAACGCTGGATCAGGCGCGCCAGGGCCGATGGCCGATGGCTTTGAGTCGAAAGCAGGTTGTGGACCCTTTTTTCGGAGGACCTTCTAGGTTTTCCTGGTGTGCTTGTACTCACGGGTCTTCTACTCACGGGTCTTCTACTCACGGGTCTTCTACTCACGGGTATTGGTACTCGCAACTGGGCCGGACGTTGATCGGGCGGCGAGAAGAATAATGCAAATCATACTCTTCAGGGAAAAACGAGGTCGAGCACGTTCACAGGGGATTTCCCGTGGCGTGCTCGCAACGATCGCGATCGTGGTTCTGGCAGGGCTGTTGGGCGATGCCTACCTGTTGGCACGCTATTTCGATCAGGACCTGCTGGATGAGCAGGTGATCGCCGCCTGGCGTGACCGCCTGTCGGCCCAGCAGATCGATGTTGATCGGATTCAAACGCAATCGCGCATTGAAATGGATGCCGTTGGTCGACGCCTGGCGACCATGCAGGCGCGCTTACTGCGCATGGAGGCCCTGGGCGAGCGGCTCACCGATGTCGCCAAGCTTGACTCCGATGAGTTCCGCTTCCAGCGCACCCCGGCGCTGGGTGGTCCGGAGACCTCGCCGATCGAGGGGAATCTGGTGGTTGCAGACTTCGATCTCGCGGTCGAAGCGTTGTCCGAGCAGTTGCAGATACGCGGCAACCAACTCAGCGTGCTGGAGTCGCTGTTGACCAACCGCAAGTTTCACCAGGACGTAGCACCTGCCGGACGCCCGATATCGAAGGGCTGGATGTCGTCAGCCTTCGGCCGCCGCGTCGACCCGATATCCGGACGGATGGCATGGCATGCAGGCGTCGATTTCGCCGGCAATCAGGGATCCGATGTTGTGGCGGTTGCCGCGGGCGTTGTGGTCTTCGCCGGCGACCGGAATGGCTATGGAGAAATGGTCGAGATCAACCATGGTAGCGGTTACGTGACCCGCTATGGCCATCACGAGCAGCTGGCGGTATCGGCAGGAGACGTGGTCAAGAAGGGCCAGGTCATCGGTCGGATGGGTAGTAGTGGTCGTTCGACCGGGCCGCACGTTCACTTTGAGGTCCTCAAGGACGGACGGCAGGTCGACCCGGCACGATACGTTGCCCGGCGCCGCGCCAGCTAGGACTCGTCCCAGGACCGCCTGGCTTGTCTGCCCTGAGTTGATCGTCGAAAATCGTCCAATCGGCCAGGTAAACGCGGTAAAATTGCGGGTTTAGACGCGGCCAGAGTCAAAGTATGTTCGGCGGAATCCTGAGGAAAATTTTCGGCACGAAAAACAGCCGCGAGCTTAAGCGGATGGGTGTCGTTGTTGCGCGTATCAATGCGCTCGAAGAGGCCGTCGTTGCGTTGAGCGATGAACAACTTGCCGCCAAGACCGCTGAGTTCAAGGAACGTCACGTCCAGGGGGAGTCACTCGATGCGCTGCTCCCTGAGGCTTTTGCTGTGGTCCGGGAGGCATCGAATCGAACCCGGGGCGAGCGGCATTTCGACGTCCAGCTGATCGGCGGAATAACGCTGCACGAGGGACGCATCGCTGAGATGCGTACCGGCGAAGGCAAAACCCTGGTGGCCACGCTGGCGGTCTACCTGAGCGCGCTGGCCGGCCAAGGCGTGCATATCGTGACCGTCAACGATTATCTGGCCCGGCGGGATGCGGAGTGGATGGGGCCGATCTACAAAGCACTTGCCATCGAAGTCGGCGTTATTCAATCCGGACAGGACCCTGAGTCGAAACGTGCCGCGTATGCGGCCGACATCACCCACGGTACCAACAACGAGTTCGGCTTCGACTATCTGCGCGACAACATGGCGTTCACCCTGCGTGACAAGTTTCAGCGGGGTCTGCATTGCGCAATTGTGGACGAGGTCGATTCGATTCTGATCGACGAAGCTCGGACACCGCTGATCATCTCGGGACCCGCCGAGGAAAGCACCGACCTGTATCAGAAGATCAACAAAGTAGCGCCGAAACTCAAAGCGCAGGTCGGCATCGAGACAGACCCGGAAGGAATCGTCGAGGAAGGCGACTTCATCGTCGATGAAAAGAACCGGCAGATTGAACTCACTGAAAACGGCCACACGTTTGTCGAGGACGAACTGGCTCGCCTGGGTCTCCTCGAGGAAGGTGAAAGTCTGTACGCCTCCACGAACCTCGGGCTGTTGCATCATGTTCACGCGGCGTTGCGTGCGCACAACCTCTACAAGCGCGACGTCGATTACATGATTCAGGACGGAGAAGTGGTGATCGTCGATGAGCACACCGGGCGTGGTATGCCCGGGCGCCGTTGGTCGGAGGGTCTGCACCAGGCGGTCGAAGCCAAGGAAGGTGTGGCGATCCAGAACGAAACCCAGACGCTGGCATCGACCACATTTCAGAACTATTTCCGTATGTACGACAAGCTCGCCGGCATGACCGGCACGGCGGATACGGAAGCATTCGAGTTTCGGCAGATCTACGGACTCGACGTGGTGGTCATTCCCACGCACCAACCGATGGTCCGGGACGATGGCAACGACCTTGTCTATCTGACCGTAGCCGAGAAATACGACGCGATCGTCGAGGACATCAACCAATGCATCGATTCGGGCCAGCCGGTGCTGGTCGGTACCGCCTCGATCGATTCCTCGGAGCGCATCTCGGCCGAGTTGAACAATCGCAAGATCGAACACAGCGTGCTGAATGCCAAGCAACACGAACGCGAGGCGGACATCATTGCTGAGGCCGGTCGGCCAGGGACAGTGACTATCGCAACAAACATGGCCGGCCGTGGCACGGACATTGTGCTCGGTGGCAGTTGGGAAGCCGAGATTGGAAAACTTGATTCGCCGGACGATGCCGAAAAGGATGCCATCAAAAACGATTGGCAGCACCGTCATGCTCAGGTGATCGAAGCCGGCGGCCTGCACATCATCGGCACGGAACGGCACGAGTCGCGGCGCATCGACAACCAGCTGCGGGGTCGTTCCGGGCGCCAGGGTGACCCTGGTTCCTCGCGCTTCTACCTGTGTATGGAAGACAACCTGATGCGCATTTTCGCATCAGACCGGGTGCGCGGAATCATGCAATCGCTTGGACTCGAGGAGGGTGAAGCGATCGAGCACCGCATGGTGACGAACGCGATCGAGAAGGCGCAGCGCAAAGTCGAGGGGCACAACTTTGACATCCGCAAGAATCTCCTCGAATACGACGACGTGTCCAACGATCAGCGCCAGGTGATTTATCAGCAGCGTAACGAGCTGATGAGCGTGGATGATATTTCGGACATGATCACGGGCCTACGCGAAGAGGTCGTCGACGACTCGATAGCGGAGTACCTGCCGCCCCAGAGCATAGAAGAGCAGTGGGACATCAAAGGTCTGGAGCAGGCCCTGCAGGCCGACTTCAACTCGAAGCAACCGCTGCGCGAATGGTTGGAGGCGGACGACGAACTGCACGAAGAAACGCTGCGTGAAAAGATTCAGGTACAGATCACCGAAGAATACGCGGCCAAAGAGGCGGCCTGGACCACCCAGGGCGTCGACATGCGGGTGGTAGAGAAGCAGGTGATGCTGCAGATCCTCGATCAGCGCTGGAAAGAACACCTGGCGACCATGGACCACCTGCGCCAGGGAATACATCTGCGGGCCTATGCACAGAAGCAGCCCAAGCAGGAGTACAAGCGGGAATCGTTCGAACTGTTCCAGGAACTGCTGTTCGTCATCAAGCGTGACGTGATTCGCCTGCTGTCGCGAATGGAGATAGAACGCCAGGGTTCCGCAGAAGAGGTGGAACGCCAGCGCCGCCAGGACGCGGTAAGGCGCATGCAGTTTCAGCACGACCAGGCGACCGCGCTCAACAATGCCAGCCCCGAAGCCCAGCCTGGAGAGCCCGCGCCGGGCGCCGCCAAGCCGGAGACTTTCGTTCGTCAGGAACGCAAAGTGGGGCGCAACGAATCCTGTCCTTGTGGATCCGGCAAGAAGTACAAGCATTGCCATGGGCGCGCCGCCTGAATGGCGGTCAATCTCGGCCCACCCACCGAACTGAAGGCCATCGGCGGCGTTACCCTCGCGACCGGTTGCGCCGGCATCAAGAACAATGATCGCGATGATCTCGCGTTGATCCATCTGAGCGAAGGCTGCGTCGCTGCGGCGGTGTTTACCCAGAGCGCCTTCAAAGCGGCCCCCGTATTGCTAGCGCAACGATACCTCGGTGAATCGCCGCCCCGGGCATTGCTGATCAACAGTGGCAACGCCAATGCGGCCACGGGAAGCCGAGGCGTGGAAGATGCTGTGGCTTGCTGCGAGGCGGTCGCGGGCGCATTAAACGTCGACGTCGCGAGCGTCTTGCCATTCTCTACAGGGGTGATCGGTGAGCGGCTGCCCGTCGATGTGATTCGGGATTGCGCCCGCACCCTTGCGGGGGACCTTGCGCCGGATGCATGGCTGGACGCTGCCCGTGCAATCATGACGACC
>PVMK01123358.1_pt1 | contig 43036 bp, 35 predicted proteins | sample 1853481 | NCBI WGS metagenome assembly PVMK01 (sample SAMN08533507, study PRJNA380276) | Marine sediment metagenome, whole genome shotgun sequencing project.
GGATACGGGCGAGCAGCGCGGCTGCTGGACATGATGCAGCATGAGGGATTGATTGGTCCACCCGACGGAAGCAAAGCAAGAGAGGTGCTGGTCTCGACCGACTATTTCTCCGAAATTCAAGAGACCTAACCTGGAGCCCTCCTCGAGCAAAAGCTGAGGATCCGACAAGTTGCCACCTTTCATTTAGCGACATAATTCGTTACAATAGATATAAGGTTACTCTTATGAGAAGGCTTTTATTGCCCTGTCCCTTGGTTTTTTGTCTCTCCAACCGGTTTGTTCGCAGGTGAAAGCGAGGACCAGGCACCCCGTTTTCGGATCAATGTGGACACGGTCGTGTTGCGAGTGACGGTGACGGATCCCCTCAATCGCTACGTGGTCGGTTTGGAACGGGAGCATTTCAAGATTTTTGAAAACAAGCTTGAACAGACCCTGACCCATTTCTCCAGTGACAAAACCCCGATCAGCGTGGGAATCATCCTCGATATGAGTGGATCCATGGGCGACAACATCATGAGTGCCCGCAACTCCGTGATTCGGGTTTTGGAGCAGGGAGATCCATCCGACGAGTATTTCCTGGTTACTTTTAACGAACGCTCCTCACTGGTGCGAGACTTCACCAATCGGAGTGAAAACATCCAGAACGAAATTACCCTCAAGAATCCCAAGGGGCGGACCGCTTTGTATGACGCTATTTACCTTGGTTTGGAAAAGATTCGTGCCGCTCGCAGCGAAAAGAAAGCTCTGATCATCATTACCGACGGTGAGGACAACAGCAGCCGCTACACATTCAGCGAACTCAAGGATTTCGTCAAGGAATCCGATGCCCAAATCTACGTGATCGGCGAAAGAGGTGATATGGGTTACGGGCGGAACATCATTACCGAGATCGTCCGTCTCACAGGGGGTCGAGCTTTTTTTCCCAACAATTTCAAACAACTGGACTATTTCTGTGACCTGATCCACTCCGAGCTGCGCAATCAATATCTGGTGGGCTACACTCCCACCGACCGCAAAAACGACGGCTCATGGCGTAAACTCAAGGTTAGTCTGGAAGCTCCTGAGGGTATGCCGAGGTTGAAGGTTCGTGCCAAAGAGGGTTATTTCGCTCCTCGGAAGTAAGAGCCTTCACCCAGGTCCATGCTTAATTTAATCTCCTCAAAACAAGTGGTCTTGAGTGTTTTTCTCTTGGCCCTTTGCTTCACTCTGGGGTATGCACAGCGGGGCACTCCTGCGCAATTTAGTACCGCGGTCGAGCAGATCGTGCTCTATGCATCGGTCTACGACAAAGACAGCATCCTGGTCGAGAATCTCGAGCAAGAAGATTTCACGATCTTTGAAGACAGGATTCAACAGGAAGTCACCTACTTCGGCCGGGATGACGTCCCCTCAACCCTGGGGGTCGTCATCGATTCCAGTGGAAGCATGCGAGACAAATTCGATTTGGTCAATGATGCCACCCGGCTTTTTCTCTCCAAGAACAATCCTGAAAATGAACTGTTTTTCGTGGCCTTCAAAGACGAAGTTCGGTTGGAACAGGACTTCACCCAAGATGTTGAAGACATCTACGATGCCCTGGATAACGTCATCATCTCAGGAGGCACGGCTCTGTACGACGCCATTTATCTGGCCGTGGATAAGGTCCTGAAAGGGAACGAACCGAAGAAAGCCGTCATCGTTTTTACCGACGGAGAGGACAAGGACAGTTTCTATTCCCACAAGGACCTCATCGAGAAGGTCGAGGAAAGCGATGTTCAACTTTACATCGTCGCTTTTCTCGACTCGGATCTCTCGAGCGGCGGTGGCTTCTTCGGCGTCTTCAAGTCGGCCAGGGAGAAGATTCAGCAAAAGATCCGGGAAATTCCCCAAAGCACCGGAGGAGAAGCATTCTTTCCCGAAGAAATTAGCCAGCTCGATGACGTCTTCCACTCCATTGCTTATGAACTGCGCAACCAATATCGCCTGTCCTACGTCTCCAGCAATCCGATTCGGGACGGAACCTGGCGCAGGACCGACGTGGTCGTCAAAGATGCCAAGGAGAGAGGTTTTAAGGTCCGGGCCAAAAAGGGCTATTTCGCCAAGAAGGACCCGACTCCAAGTTCTCAGAATTGACTTGAAGCTCATAGCCTCCTATTCTTTTCTTCATGACGACAGCTCCCAAGTCTCGAACAATTTGGCATAACGGACAGTTCATCGACTGGGATAAAGCTAACGTTCACGTCAGCTCTCATGCTCTTCATTACGGCTCTTCCTGGTTCGAGGGTATCCGCTGCTATAAGTCCTCTCGAGGCTCGGAAGTGTTCCGTCTTGGGGAGCACGTCAAAAGACTGTTCGACTCCTGCAAGATCTATCGCAGAGAAATCCCCTTCTCTACCCAGGACTTTCAAGAAGCGATTCTGGAAACCATTCGAGTCAACCAATTGGAACACTGTTACATCCGCCCCCTGATTTTGTGTGGCACGGGAAGCCTGGGGCTCAACCCCCTTGAAGCTCCCACGGAATGCTTCATCCTGGTGTGGGAGTGGGGACGCTATCTTGGAGAAGAATCGGTCGAGCAGGGCGTCGATGTCTGTGTCTCCAGTTGGAATCGAGCCGCACCCAACACCTTTCCCAGCATGGCCAAAGTGGGTGGGAACTACATCAACAGCATTCTGATCAAGATGGAGGCGGTCACAAGTGGGTTCGCCGAAGGCGTGGCCCTGGACGGGCAAGGCCTCATCAGCGAGGGCAGTGGCGAGAATATCTTCCTGGTCCACAATGAAAAGTTGTACACACCCTCTCTGGGCAATGCCATTCTTCCGGGTATTACCCGCGATAGTGTCATCACCCTGGCCAAGGAGCGCGGCTACGAGGTCCTCGAGCAGTCCTTGCCTCGAGAGATGCTTTACCTGGCGGATGAGATCTTCCTTGCCGGAACAGCGGCTGAAGTCTCCCCGATTCGTTCTGTCGATCACATCGTGGTCGGTGACGGAAAACGAGGACCCATCACCACCCAGATCCAACAGGACTTTTTCGACTATATCGAGGGCAAGGTCGAGGATCGACATTCCTGGATGACCCCGGTCTACAAGGAACAACGCGTTCAGAGCTCGTAAGACCTGAAACTTGGAACCTGCAACCACCCACCTCTATACACGTGCTTTAAGTCTGCTAGCCAGAAGAAATCACACTCGTTTCGAGCTTCGTCGAAAACTTCTTGCCCGAGGCACTTCCCAGGCCGCTGAAGAGGTTTTGGACCGGCTTGAAGAACAGGGACTGATTAATGATCAGGCTTGTGCCCTTCAGCGCGCCTTGGACCGACGTCAACGCGGACTCTGGGGAGATCGAAGAATTACTCAAGATTTAAAGAGGCTGGGTATCGATGCTAGAATGATCCCGGGCGTTTTAGAGCAGGTCAACAACGAAAAGGAAGAAGCAGACAGCCTACGAGAAGCAGTCCAGTTATGGGTGGGGAAGGCGGGCACACCCGGAGTCGCCCCTCAGCTCAAGAAACTCTATGATCATTGTGTTCGCCTCGGATATGCTCCTGAACAGGTTCGAGGGCAATTGGAGCCCTATTTTCAACAGGTCGAGTGGCAAGAAAGACGGTAATGAAGACTTCAAGTGAAATCCGTGAAACCTTCTTGAAATACTTTGAAGATCACGGGCACAAGCGCGTCAGGAGCAGCTCTCTGGTTCCTGAGAACGATCCCACTTTGCTTTTTATCAACGCGGGAATGAACCAGTTCAAGGATACTTTCCTGGGCCTGGAAAAACGCGACTACAAGACCGCTACCAGCAGTCAGAAATGTATGCGGGTGAGCGGAAAGCATAATGATCTGGAGACGGTGGGCCGCACCAGCCGGCATCACACCTTCTTCGAGATGCTCGGCAACTTCTCTTTTGGCGACTATTTCAAGAAAGAAGCCATCGAATGCGCCTGGGAGCTGTGCACAAAGATCTACAAACTTGCCGGGGAGCGACTCTACATCACCGTCTATCGAGACGACACCGAGGCTCTGGAGCTTTGGAGAGACCGGGTGGGCATTCCCGAAGAGCGCATCTTCAAGATGGGTGAGAAGGAGAACTTTTGGTCCATGGGAGACACCGGGCCCTGTGGACCCTGTTCGGAACTCCACTATGACCTGGGCATCAGTCCAGCCGGCCATAGCGACTGCTCCTTGGAATGCGACTGCGGGCGATATATGGAAATCTGGAACCTGGTGTTCATGCAGTTCAACAGAGATGCCTCAGGAAAAATGACGCCCCTTCCTTCCCCTTCCATCGACACTGGAATGGGATTGGAGAGAATCACCTGTGCACTCCAAGGGGTCCAGAGTAATTACGACACCGATCTGTTTCAACCCATCATTCTGGAGGCTTGCCGCCTGACCGGTGTGAGCTACGGCGAGGACGAGAAAAAGGATGTCAGCTTGAGGATTCTAGCTGACCACAGCCGGGCCTGTGCCTTTCTCATCAACAATGGAGTCGTGCCTGGAAACGAAGGCCGAGGGTATGTGCTCAGAAAAATTCTCAGGCGGGCCGTGCGCCACGGAAAGATGCTGGGGACAACCGATCCATTTCTCTACACGCTCACCGCCCTGGTCTGTGATCTCATGAAAGACGCTTATCCCGAATTGCTGGAGACTCGTGAGTACTCTGCCAAGATCGTGAACCACGAGGAAGAGAAATTCAGCAGCACGCTTGATCACGGGATGCAACTGCTGGACGAGATGTGTGAAAAGATCGCCAAGAAGAACCAGCGGGTATTGCCAGGTGAAGAACTTTTTCGCCTCTATGACACCTTTGGGTTCCCTCTCGATCTGGCTCAGGAGGTTGCCGCGGAGCGCGAACTGGAGGTGGATGAAAAGGGCTTTTACGCTGAGATGGAGAAACAGCGTGAAAGGGCCAGGGTCAGTTGGAAGGGTACGCAAAAGGAGATCAAACCCATCTATCAGGAACTCGCCGATCAGGACCTGACCACGGAATTCACCGGATATACCGAGACCCATGATGTCTCGGGCCATGTTTTGGCCATCCTTGAGGACGACCAACTGGTGGAGGAACTGGCCGAGGGACAGACGGGAGAGATTGTCCTGGATCGAACTCCTTTTTACGCCGAGGCCGGTGGCCAGGTTGCCGACAAAGGAGTCCTTCACAATGACACCGCCCGGGCTTCGGTAAAACACGTCTACAGTCCCCTCCGTGATCTTCGCCTCCACAAGATCAAGGTGAAGAGTGGTCGCTTGAGAAAAGGCGACGCTGCACTGTGCAGTGTTTCTTTGGAGGAGCGAACCCCTATTACCCGTAACCATACCGCTACGCATCTTCTGCAGGCGGCCCTGCGTGAAGTTCTCGGCGAACACGTCAAACAGGCAGGATCACTGGTGGCGCCGGACCGTCTACGGTTCGATTTCACCCACTACAAACCGCTCACCAGCGCGGAACTCCTCGGAATCGAGGAGCTGGTCAACAAGAAAATTAGAGAAAACATCCAGGTGCAGACCCAGGTCCGGGAGCTGGATGACGCCATCCAGGAAGGAGCCATGGCGTTGTTTGGAGAGAAGTATCAGAAGGAGGTTCGGGTCGTCAAAATTCCTGGCTTCAGCATGGAATTGTGTGGAGGGACTCATGTTGAGCGAACCGGCGACATCGCTCTCTTTAAGATCGTGAGCGAAAACGGTGTTTCTGCCGGCGTCCGCCGACTGGAAGCGACAACCGGTGAAGGCGCCCTCTCTCGATTCTTCGACAACGAGGCTTTGCTGGACAGGCTTTCCGGAGATCTGAAGGTTCGGCCCCGAGAACTGGAAGAGACCGTGCAAAGAATCGTGCGAGAGCTCAAGGAGACCCACAAGAAGTTGGATGAGCTGCAGTTGAAGTTGGCCCAGAAGGAAAGCAGCAACATTCTGGACGAGGTTCGTGAGATCGAAGGCGTACGGGTCCTCTCTCAGAAAGTCGAAGGTCTGGATCGCAACCGCCTGCGCGAATTGGCCGACCAACTCAAGAATCGCCTCAAGAGCGGTGTCGTGGTCCTGGGGACTCATGCCAACAGTAAAGTGAGTCTGGTGGCCATGGTGACCTCGGACCTCACCGACCGAATTAGTGCCCATGACCTGATTGGCAAGATTGCTTCTCTAGTCGACGGTGGGGGCGGTGGCAAGCCGGATATGGCGGAAGCGGGTGGAAAAGATCCCTCCCGTTTGAGTGAAGCTCTGGAGGAGACCTACCGGGTGGTGGGGGAGTTTCTGAACTAGCAGACAACAGACAACAGACAACAGACAACAGACAACAAACAAGCCACACGCAACTGACAGTAAACAGAAGTCAGAGGAAGCCTTTCCTTCCCCCGTGCCGTTGCTCCCTGGTCTATTCTATTCTCTATTCTCTAGGGGCGAAGCGCGCGCCTGACTTGCAACGTCAAACCTGAAATTTGTACCCTGTTAGTGGGACTTCAAATCTGACACGGGGACTTCAAACCTGAAACTGTGAATCCGAAGCACTGACAAAGCGCACAGACTGATCTTCTCCGGAACGCATGCATCTTAGAAGCACCATCTTTGTGACCTTGGTTCTGATCCTCCTTGCCAACCCATCTCTTCGGGCGGACAGTATGGGTTCTTCTGTGGATAAGACCGACCCCAAAATCCTTACCACCATGGGCAGAGGTCAGAAAGCCACCGGAGTGGATCCCCGAACCAGATACATCTCTTTAATCAACGAGTGGGCGCCTCAATACAATTTGGATGCCAATCTGGTGGAGGCGGTCGTGGCTGTGGAAAGCAATTACGATAGGTTTGCCGTCTCCAACAAGGGAGCCCAGGGTCTGATGCAGTTGATCCCAGCTACAGCAAAGCGATTTGGCGTCCGTGATGCTTTTGATGCCGCCGACAACATCCGGGGTGGAGTCCGCTATTTGAACTTCCTCATGAGTTATTTTCAAGGGAACCTGGAGCACGTACTGGCCGCCTACAACTCCGGAGAACAAACGGTGGTTCGTTATCACGGAGTGCCTCCCTATCCGGAAACTCAAAAATACATCCGCAAAGTCACGAGTCTGTACCATGCCTTGAATTCAGCAGAGGCTCCGGCCCCCGTCAAGTGGCAACGAGGCAAGTTTCGACTCAAACGCGTCATCCTGCCCAACGGCAGTATTCTCTTCACCAATACGGAATAGGACCGCTGACCCCGGTCAGCGGAAATTCCAAATCCTAAATTCCAAATCCTAAACTTGGAACCTGGAACCTGGAACCTCAAACGCGCTAAAGGCCCGCCGAATCTAATTTTTTCCTCCTTTGACACCCATATGGTCTATACTTTAGGCGGTATCTCTCACATCCAGGCCTAATGAGGGGGTGAGAAGGCTAGAGAATAGGCGAAAGAGCTCAACGCCGTAGGTATAGCCAAATCCGCCTCAGTACCCTGGAAAACATAGCTTCGAGAAGTGGATGAGTGGACATCGGGCGCTCAGTGTAGGTCTTTTTCTGGTCTTGATCTCCTCGTCTGTCTACGGGCGCGATCGGCCTGCTGCGCGCGAAGCCTTCAAGAAAGCTCGTGAATACCACGAGCAGCTCCTCCAGACCCCGGAATCCGATCGAAATCTGCAAAAGAAGTACAGCCGCGCCATTTTTCTCTATCGCACGGTTATCGACCATGACCCTACCTACAGTGCCTGTGACGACGCACTTTACGCCATCGGAGTGCTCTACGAGGAGATGGCGAATCGCTTCACGAATGACCCCTACCGCGACCGTGCCATTTACTATTACAACTTTGTAGCGGATCAGTACCCACTGACCAAACATAAGAAGCCGGCGCTGGAGCGGGCCAAGCTGCTAGAGCAGGAAAAAGTCGCCCCGGTACCTCCGCCTGATCCCCCATCGGTGGCTAGAAGTCCGCAAACCGGTCGGGCTAACGTCACTGAGATCCGCTACTGGTCCAATGAAGATTACACCCGTGTAGTCGTTCAGCTGGATCGGGAAATCGAATTTCGAAAACACATTCTTTCCAACCCAAATCGCATTTATTTCGACCTCCAGGACACACGTCTGAGATCGGATCTCAACGGCAAAACCTATCCGGTCGATGATGTCTTTATCAAGCAGGTTCGGGTTGCCCAAAACACCTCCAACACGGTCCGACTGGTCCTTGACTTCGAGGAGATTAATAAGCACACGGTCTTCGCACTGTATGATCCTTTCCGCATCGTCATTGACACGATGGGGGAAAAACGTCCGCCGTCCACGCCCCAGGTGGCTGAGCGAACCGTCAGGACTGAAGAAGCCGTGCTCTCTCTGGAAACCGGCACCGACACCGCGGTCAGGGTCAGTGAAACCCCGATCATTCCCTCCTCTAACCTGAACGGGGATCGAAGTCTCACCCGGGTCCTGGGTCTAAAAGTCGGCCGGATTGTGATTGATCCCGGCCATGGCGGGGGCGATACCGGCACCATCGGGCCCTCCGGCCTCAAGGAAAAAGACTTGGTACTGTCCCTCTCCAAACGTCTGAAAATACTTTTGGAAGAGCGACTGGGAACGGATGTGGTCTTGACCCGCGACACCGACAAATTTGTTCCCCTGGAACAGCGGACGGCTATTGCCAATCAACTGGGTGCCGATCTTTTCATCTCGGTCCACGCCAACTCCAGCAAGCTTCGCCGGGTCTCTGGAGTGGAAACCTTCTTTTTAAACCTGACCTCGAATGCCGAGGAACGTGAGGTCGCCAGTCGTGAAAATGCCAGCTCACAGAGGAATATTCGCGAACTTGAGGACTTGCTCAAACAGATTGCACTGGGAGATTACAATGAGGAGTCCAATGACCTGGCTCAAATCGTCCAGCAGAGTCTCTACTCAGAGGTGAAAACCCATCACCCCATACTTCGCAACCGCGGCGTCAAAAAAGCTCCTTTTATCGTCCTCATCAATTTGAACATGCCGGGCATCTTGACCGAGGTTGGCTTCATCAGTAATCCCAGCGAAGAAAAGTATTTCACAGGAAAACAAGGGCAGGCTCAGGTCGCCGAAGCTCTCTATAAGCGCATCGAAAAATCCCTTCAGTCCCTGGGCACGATCCCTTCCCAGAGTACCGCGAACATGAGCAGTATCAGTCGCGACTAGGCTTCCTCTATAATAGGAGCGATGTCAATTATTCGGGTACTGCAGCTAGTCAGAAGTCTGTTTGTCGTCCTTCTGGTCGCCTTTTCGATCACTCCGGCGGCTAGGGCACAAGTCCCTGTGAATCAGTATCTTTCCCTGATAGAGGATTTTCAATTTGAAAAACTAACTGAGATCTCAACCCCAGAGGAACAGGTTGGAATCGGGCCCTTTAGCCGGAAAATTCTGGACGATTACATCCTACTCTCATACTCCCGCTGGGCCGTTCAACCCGAAGCTGCTCTTCAGTCCCCTCCCCTCCAGCTCGACATCTATGAGATGAAGGATACCCTTGGGGCTTTTGGTATGTTTTCCATCTGGCCTAGCCTTTTGGAAGAGGCTTCCCAGGAACGACTCAACCTTTCTGTCGACAACTACTCCAGTGTCCATGGGCTCATTTTCTGGCGGGGCGCTTATTTCTTTCACTTGAGTCATCCAGATCCAGGCACCAACTCCAACCCAACTCTTTTAGAGCTGGCCCATGCTCTCGTTGAAACCGTTACACAGCTCAACCTTCACCCTGTTACCGTTATCCATCTTCCCAAAGAAGGCCTCATCCGCGAATCCATTCGCTTCTATCTGGGGGAATCCTCTTTCGCCCTGAATGAAGACTTTCCAGAGGCTCTGGCTGCCGAAATGGGTTTCGACAAACAGATTGAAGTGACCCTTGCTCGATACACCGACGATGGCCATGAACTCTTCCTGGCGGGATATCCTACCGCCTCTCTGGCGGAGCACCACTTTGTGCGTTTGCAAAACGCCCTGCAGGACTATTTTTCAACCGAAGGAGTGTACATGAAGCGCTCGGGCCCCATCGTCTCCATCTTCTTCGGTCCGGAGACCAGGGCCCAGGAAATCCTGCCTAAGATTCACTACCTGCCTACCCATCAAGTGGCTCTACCAGAAGGACCCGGACCTGGCTGAAATCACCCGATCTAACATCACCCTGGTTCTAGGATTTTTAAGGCAAACATCTGCATTTATTGCGGCTTTTGTTTCTCTCTCTCTCGGTCTTGGAGTGACCGCAGGATTCGCTCGCTTTGGGATCCTGAAGCGTTTCCCCCAGCTTCTCAAAAAGGGTGACCCGATCCAACTGAATCTGGACTAGCGCGCTTCGCGCGCGTTCCAGGTTTCAAGTTCCAGGTTCCAAGTCAGGCTTGAGATTTGGAATTTGGGATTTGTTTGAAATTTGGAGTTTTGAATTTTGAATTTCCAGCCGGTCTGCCGGCTGGTGTCTGCCGGCTGTGCTTCAGGTGATCAGACTTCCTTCCAGCTGTACCATCCGGTGATCTTCTTCCACCGCTTCGTAGAGCCGATCGAGAAAATCAGGTAATGCGGAGGTCACCCGGTTCCAATTAGGGATGAGGAGAGATCCATGGGGGTCCTCTACGAACTTGTGGCAGGCCAGCTCGAGAGCCTTTCGGAAGGTGCCCACGGCCAGATTCTCGGAGTGACGATCCAATTCCAATCCATTGATGGCGGCGTCGTCGCTGTAACGCCGAAACACATCCTCCGCCGAGCGCAGATAGCCCGTTGAGAGAGTTCGAAAAAAGGCCTCGCTCATGATCACTCCCTCGGCAGCCAGGGTTCTAAAGAGCGTATCGGCAATGTCTACGGCCATCTTCATCAAACCTCTGTCGGGATCCTGGGGAGAAAGCTCCTGGTGCTTGTGCTGGTAATTTTCGATCAGATCCACCTGGCAAATCCGCTTGAGGGAACAGTTCCGATACACCTCACAAAGGGTACCGATCTCGAGACCCCAATCCCCTGGGATGCGATTGGCTCGCGCCAAACCGGTCGTAATCGCGAACTCTCCTGCCAGTGGATAGCGGAAACTCTGCAGATAGTCCAGAAGCTGGACATGCCCGGTTATCAGGGTCACCGCTTCCAGAAGCGGCGTGACAAAAAGGCGGGTCACGCGTCCATAAAGACGCCTCCCATAGCGGGCGTAATATCCCTTGCAGAATTCGTATCCCAAACTCTTGTTGGCAATGGGATAGCAAAGTCTTGCCAGCAACTCCCGGTTGTAAGAAACGATGTCACAGTCATGCAGGGCAATGACCGCTGCCCGTTGTGTGGCCAGGACATATCCAAAAGCCAGCCAGCTTCCTCGGCCCTTTCCTCGCTCACCGATGGACAATTCGTTATCGTCCAACTCAGAAATCAACCGTTGCATCTCGGGTCCATCGTGCCAGAGAATTCGTAAATGCTGAGGAAGCTGTGAGAAGAATGAGGCGGCGGATTTGAACTCATCCAGAGTCATCCGATCCATGCTCAGCACGATCTGATCGATATATTCCACCTTCTTGAGCTCTTCCACGATAATGGGAACAGCGTCACCTTCAAGTTCGGAATATAAACAGGGGAGCACCAGTGCGATGGGGCGCCTTTTGACGTGTCTTAAGAGCTCTTTCTCTAGGCCTTCCAGATCGACGCTTCCCAGTCGATGCAGCGTGCTGATCAGTCCTGCCTGGTGGAAGTCACTCACGGCTTGGAGTTTATCACTTGAGACCCATTCGGACAAGAAGCCTATAATGGTCCCGTGGAACTTCGATCGGTCCTTGAAGACATTCAGCGCAGTGCTCTTGAAGCCGTCGATCCAGAGCGTGCCGTACTCCGTTTCTTGAGTCGAAAGGACGGCCAACTGCAGGTCGCGGACAAGACTTATTCTCTGAACCAGCGGCGAGTTTTTCTCATCGGCACCGGTAAGGCAGGACTTCCCATGGCCCGCGCCGTAGAAGACGTCCTGGGAGATGACTTGGAGGCGGGAATGGTGGTCGTGAAATACGGCCATGGGGGGACTCTTCAAAAGACCACGGTCCTTGAGGGTAATCATCCCGAGCCGGATGAAGGAGGGTACGAGTCCACCCAGCGGATCTTGGCCTTCCTCCAGGAAAATCTCCAGAAGAACGATCTGCTATTGGTCGTGATCTCAGGAGGGGGCTCCGCTCTGCTCCCCGCGCCGGTTTCGACCATCACCTTCAAGGAAAAGCAGGAAACCTCAGCCCTGCTGTTGCGAAGCGAAGCCACCATCCAGGAAATCAACACCATCCGCAAACACCTGAGTCGCGTCAAAGGAGGACAGCTGCTCAATTACACCCAGGGCGCTGAAGTGATCTCTCTTTTACTCTCCGATGTGGTGGGGGATGATCTGGCAAGCATTGCTTCCGGCCCCACAAACCCGGATCCCACCACCTTCTCACAGTGCATGGAGATCATTCGTCGATATGGTTTTGAAAAACAGATTCCGGGGTCGGTACTGAAGCATCTCCAATCGGGCGCTGCCGGCACACCGGGCAGCGAGGAAACACCCAAACCGGGTGATCCCCGTTTCGAGAGAGTGCACAATGTAATCGTGGGTTGCAACATGCAAGCTCTTGAGGCCGCAGCTGAGAAGGCTCGCCAACTCGGCTTTACACCGCTGATCCTGTCCTCTTCGGTCACCGGAAACACGGCAGACGTAGCCCTCACACACGTCGCCATTGCCCGCCAGGCCCTCGAGACTGGAGATCCCATTCAACCGCCCTGCTGTATCATTTCAGGAGGTGAAACCACGGTGCGAATGACCGGGACCGGAAAGGGAGGGAGAAATCAGGAGTTCGCTCTCTGGTGTGCTCGCGAGATCGCCGATTGGAATCACTCCCAGGTCTTGTTTGCAAGTGTGGGATCCGATGGAACGGACGGCCCCACCGATGCGGCTGGGGCCCTGGCTTCACCAGATACCGCCCGAAGGGCTCGGGAAAAGGGTCTCTCCATACAGGACTTTCTGGACCGTAACGATTCCTATCATTTCTTTGCTGAGCTGGGCGACTTGATCATGACCGGTCCAACCCTGACCAACGTCATGGACCTGCGTTTCGTGCTCATTGACGCCTAACCCGGTTAGGGTGTCGTTTTCTCGACAAAATTCTCTGAAGCAAGATTCTCTCCTTTCTCACTCCTGTGCTAAGATGAAAGCGTGAATTCCCCCACACTGAAGAAGTTGCTGTGTGCCTTTGTCCTGGTTGTGTTTGCCCTGATCTGGGGCCTCCTACCCGATGCCGTTCAAGCTCAAAGACAGGATAAGCCTATTGAAGAGCAAGAGGAGAAACCGCAGGGTCGAGCCTCCATAAGTGTTGCTGTCGAACAGGTCCAAGTGGACATTACTGTTCAGGACAAAAAAGGAAATCTCATCCAGGGACTTCGAAAGGAGCACTTTAGAGTCTACGAAGAAAAGGTCGAGCAAACCGTCACTTTTTTTACTCCCGTTGAAGCACCCATCACGGCCATCCTGGTCACCGAGTTCAGCAGTGTGATCCCCTGGGAGTGGCTGTATGAGGCCTGGCTGGGCTCTCACCTGTTCGCCGATCAGATGCGTCCGGAAGATTGGGTTGCGGTGGTGGCTTACGACATTCGGCCTGAGATTCTTGTGGACTTCACTCAAAACAAGGCTGAAGTCTACAATGCCCTTCGCAAGTTAAATTCTCCCGCCTTCCGGGAAAGTAATCTTTATGACGCCGTCTACGACGTGATAGATCGGGTACAAGACGTGGAAGGCAAAGTGGCCATGGTCCTGATCACCTCGGGGTTGGATACCTTCAGCAAGAAGAATCTCGACCAGATTATGGATAAGGTGAAAGAGGCAAACGTGGTAATTTACCCTATCAGTTTGGGTGGAAATGCACGCGTTCGCAACGATTACGGCACCAGCGCCCGCATGGATCTTTACCAAGCCGAGGCCGTCCTCAAATACTTTGCCAAATACACGGGTGGAGTGGCTTTTTTCCCTCGCTTTGTGCAGGCCTACGAGGGAGTCTTCCAAACCATCTCGGCATTGCTCAGAAGCCAGTACTCCTTAGGCTATGTCTCGACCAATACCAAGCAGGATGGAAAGTATCGAAAGATCAAGATAGAGGTGGTGGCAGACGTTGATGGCGATGGAAAACCGGACAAACTAAAGGTCCATTACCGGGAAGGATACTCGGCCAAGAAAGGGTAGCTGCTCGAATTAGCTCACTAGAGTTAGCTCACCGACTCTTTGATCTCGATCGGGATCTGTTCCACGACGTCGAGTTCAAATCCCTCCAACCCCACCATTTTTTTCGGATGATTGGTTAAGAGTCGAATCCTGTGAAGGCCTAAACTGGAAAGAATCTGGGCCCCGATCCCGTAGTCTCTAAAATCAACCGTGTGCGGTTGGCCGAGCTGGAGTTCCTGCTCCTGCAGTGCTGCCTTATGCTGCTGAAACTCCCGCATAAGGACTCTTTCTTCACCTCTGAGCCGGAGATAGACCAGAACGCCTCGTCCCGCCTCTTCAATCATTTCAAGGGAGCGCCTGAGTTCCCGTCCATGATCACTCTTCAAGGTCAAGAACACATCTCCGAGCACCGATTCCTTCTGAACACGCACCAGCACGGGTTCCTTCCCACTAAGATCCCCCTTCACCAATGCCAGATGGAGATCACCCTCCAATTCATTTTCAAAAAGGCAGAGTTCGAACTGCCCGAACTCTGAATCGAAGGGCACTCTTTGAAGCTGTCTGACAAATTGCTCGGTCTTGAGACGAAAATGAATCAGATCGACAACGGAGATAATCTTGAGGTCATGCTTCTTGCCAAATTCCTTCAACTCCGGAAGCCGCGCCATGGTCCCATCGTCGTTCATGATTTCACAGATCACGCCGGCCGGAGAAAGCCCTGCGATCCGAGCCAAATCCACAGCGGCCTCTGTCTGCCCTGCTCGCTTCAAGACGCCCCCTCGACGCGCCCGTAAGGGAAATATATGACCCGGCCGGATCAGATCTTCCGGCTTGGAATTGGGATCCGCAGCGGTTTGGACGGTGATGGCACGATCGGCGGCAGAAATACCGGTGGACACGTTCTGGCGGGCCTCAATGCTCACACAAAAAGCCGTTCCATGAATCGATTCATTCTTGGACACCATCAAGGGTATGTTCAACTCGAGCAACCGCTCGCCCGTCATGGGCATACAGATTAACCCCCGTCCATATTTGGCCATGAAATTGATGACCTCGGGAGTCACTTTTTCCGCGGCTATGGTTAGATCGCCCTCGTTCTCACGATCTTCCTCGTCGATGACGATGACCATCTTTCCGTCGCGAAAGTCCTCGATAGCGGCTGTAACTTCGTCTAAAGACATATTATCCTTGATGTTAAGCGAAGCTCATTATAGCTAAATTCCCCATCACACCCCAGAAGCAAATGCGGATTTTCTATTTGACGGGCGGTAACTCGTTGATCCAGCGCAGTTTATTACCCGGATCCGTGGAGACCGTTTTCAGGCGTTGATGGAAATAAGGGGTGACATACTCCACTAGCAGTGGGTTCTCGCCGCTTTTATGAAAGGTCCAGGAACCCTTCCGGTTGTCCTCCACATGGATGACCGGAATCTCCTCAACCTGTTTGTTAAGGGTCAGACTGTAGGTTCCCTCATCTTTGAGGGTCATAATGATCGGCGAGCGATTGAGGGCAATGCTGGCCTCCCCCTTTTCGGTGAGATCCCGATAGACCTTCTCGGAAAGCCAGAGTGTCATCATTTCAGAAGATTCCACTTCGACACCCACATCAAACAGCGAACTGACGGTGAACCTCCCGGCCTTGCTGACCGCCTTGCGGTGAAGGTGAATGGTCCCTTGATCGGCCCTGGACTCCCACTCCATGAAGATGTCGGGACGATAGCGGGCCAGTCGAAACACAAATTGGGTTTCCTTCTGTTGGAGGGATTGGTTGGAATAAACCAGTATCGACTTTGGGCCCAGAGCAAAATCGCTTCCAAACAGCAGTGTCGAGCTGAGAAAGAAGAACCCTGCAAACAGTCCCAGAAGCCGCCGCACATGGGATTTCACGTAGTGGCTCACGTGGGATTCCACGTATTTGCTCACCACGTCTGCTTCCAGATTCACGCTGTTGCCTACCTCGAGCTGGCGAAAATTCGTCACCTTGAGGGTGTGGGGAATGATGGTAACTTCAAAGCTCTCCGAATCCAAGGCCGAGAGAGTGAGGCTCACTCCATTGACCGTAATACTCCCTTTCAGGGTGCAGTATCGCAGGATTTCCTCTGGAGCAGCGATGCGAAAGATCCTGGAATTCCCTTCCGGAGTGATGGCAAGAACTTCACCCGTTTGGTCCACGTGACCCTGAACCAGGTGTCCTCCCAGAAAATCGGTCAGTTTGGCCGAGAGCTCGAGATTCACCTGATCCCCTGAGCGGCGTTCTCCCAGGTTACTGCAACGGAGCGTCTCGAGTGCCAACTCCAACCGGATCGCACCCTTCTTCTTCTCTGCCACCGTCAGGCAGACACCATCCACGCTGATACTGTCTCCAGGCTTGAGATCGGCCAGCACTTTTTCCGACCCGATTTCGAAGGTGGCTCCATCCTCACTCTGCTCCTTGGCAAGGATTTTTCCCAAATCTTGAATGATTCCGGTAAACATCTCCCCCTATTATCCTGATTTTTTACTTTTTTGCTTCGGTTTTTTCTTTTCCTGCAGCAATTGCACTTCCCCGAAGGTCAGCTTTCGATAATCTCCGGAGGAAAGATCTCCCAAAACCAGCGGTCCAATTGCCGTTCGGCGAACGCGCATGACCCGATGGCCCAGGTGTTCGAACATGCGCCGAATCTGGCGGTTCCTTCCCTCATGGAGAACCACTTCAAACCAACAATTCCGAGCTCTTTTCAATTCCCTGATCTCGCATCGGGCAAACTGTTCCCCCTCAATACTCATTCCCCCACAAAGCCGGTCCAATTTCTCCTGGCTGGGTTGGCCGTGCACTTTGACCTGGTAGACCTTTTCCAGGTTTCCGGCTCGAGTGATCCTGCGGGTCAGTTCTCCATCATTGGTCAAAATCATCAATCCTTCACTCTGAAAGTCCAATCTACCTACCGGATAAAGTCTTCTTTTCGAGCGCACCAGCTGGGTTACAAGAGGGCGATCTGAAGGATCGGATACCGCACTCAGGACACCCTGGGGTTTGTTGACGATAAAGTACTCCAGAGGCTCCGGGCGAATCAGTTTACCGTCCACCTTGACGTGATCCTGCCGGGGATCAACTTTGGTACCCAATCGATTGACGGTTTGGCCATTGTCCGAAACACGCCCCTCCAGAATGGGCTGCTCTGCCTTTCGGCGCCAGCCGACACCTGCTGCTCTCACTACCTATTCTAGCCGCTCTAGCATGAGGACTCCTTATAGTCCGTATTATGCATCATCCAGGTTTGGAGGAAATACGACCGTTTCGAGCTTCTCCGCCCCTTTTATGGGGTGAGAACCTCTTGCAGTTCTTCTAAGGTGGGCAGCTCGGAAAGGTCCTTGAGCCCGAAATGAAGGGTAAATTCCTTGGCAGTCCCATACATGATCGGTAGCCCCACGACTTTCTTTCGCCCTCGGGTCTCGATCAGCTTTTTCTCAAGCAGCGTGTGGATCGTGGACGTGCCCTTGATCCCACGGATCTCCATGATTTCCGGGAGCGTCACAGGCTGCTTGTAGGCAATCACCGCCAGGGTCTCCAAGGCCGCCAACGACAGTTTCGCGGAAGGCTTCGTCTTCAGGTAGCTTCGAATGTCCTCGTGATGATTGGGGCGGGTGGTGATCCTATAGCCGCCCCCAATCTGGCGAATCTCCACGGCCTGTTGAAAAGAGTTAAATTCCGATAGCAGCTGGTCCAGATTTTCCTGGAGTTCGTCCACCGGGGTGTCAGGATAGACTTCCTGCAGCTGAGAAAGAGTCAGTGGCTCTTTTGCCACAAAGAGTATAGCCAGGATCTGATTGGGTAATGCCTCTTCTAACATGCCCGAATACGAATGTCCGCAAAAAGACCCTTTTGAACCAGTTGAATCTCCTGCAGTCTTGTCAGCTCCAACAAAGCAAAAAAGGTAACCGCTAGATGAAGACGGGAAATTTTTTTCTGGAAAAAGAGCGAGAAAAGGAATTCGCCCTGCACCGTCAGCAGACGTCGAATCTCTTTGAGTTTCTCTTCAAGGGACACCGCCTCATGCTTAATTTCCATGACGATCTGCTCTTTATAGCGTTCCATCATGCGGTGAAAAGCACTCACCAGGTCAAACACAGTGGCTGATACCAGCTCTTTTTCCTCGCCTTCGAAGTCACTGTCTTCCGGGGGCCACACACTGAGCTCAAGGGTTTCACGCTCATAGAGCATTTGGGCCGCCTGTTTAAACCTTTCATGCTCCAACAACCGCTCAACCAGTTCGTTTCGCGACTGCTCAACCTCCTCAGCCATCTGAGAACCGGGCTCAGCAGGAAGCAGCATCCCCGATTTGATATGAATCAAAGTGGCGGCCATGACCAGGAAGTCGCCTGCGATGGTGATGCTGAGATCCTTCATCTTTTCCAGATATTGCAGATACTGATCGGTGATCTGGGCAATGGGAATCTGGTAAATATCGATCTCTTGTTGGCGGATGAGATGGAGGAGCAGGTCCAGAGGGCCTTCAAAAACCTCCAGTTGGACCGTATAGCCTTCCCTTTGCGACTCGGTTTGCACCTGCATGGATGGGTGACTCACTCCTTGATTTCAGCTCGCCAGTCTCATCAAGAAACACATCGACGTCTGAGACACTAATACTCTATCTTCATGGCCTGACGTACCTCGGTCATGGTCTCTCGGGCTATACCCTGGGCCTTGCTGCTTCCCTCCACGAGCCATTTTTTGACTTGATCGGTGTCTTTCTCCAGTTCCAGTCTTTTTTCATGGAGTGGCTCGATGACGGGAAGCATATTTTTCAGCAGCAGTTGTTTGCAATCCGTGCAACCGATCCCCGCCGTCGTGCAACCCTCGGTCACCCACTTCCGGCCTTCGGCATCGGTGAGAAGCTTGTGATAGTCAAAAACGGGACACACCTCGGGATTACCCGGATCGGTGCGGCGTGCCCGAGCGGGATCCGTCATCATCCTCATCACCTTTTTGGAAATGCTCTCGGGGTCTTCGGAGAGCTGAATCTCATTGCCATAACTCTTACTCATTTTGCGGCCGTCGGTTCCCGGCAAACGCGCCATCCGGGTCAACCTGGCCTGAGGCTCGGGAAAAACGGCTCCGTAGAAGTGATTGAAGCGTCGAGCGATTTCCCGACACAGTTCAATATGGGCGACCTGGTCTTCACCTACCGGAACCGCATCTGCTTTATAAATGAGAATGTCGGCTGCCTGAAGCAGCGGATATCCCAGAAAGCCATAGGTTAAAAGGTCCTTTTCCGGGAGTTGCTGTATTTGTTCCTTATAGGTGGGAAGGCGCTCCAGGCTGGGCAGCGGGACAATCATGGAAAGCAGTAGATGAAGCTCGGCATGCTCGGGAACCAGGGACTGGATCATGATGGTGGATTTCTGGGGATCGATCCCACTGGCGAGCCAGTCGATAGCCACCTCCACGACATTTTGACCGATTTGATCCACGTTGCCGTAATCGGTCGTCAACGCATGGTAGTCCACGATTCCGAAGATACACTCGTATTCATCCTGAAGACTCACCCAATTTTGCAGGGCTCCGAAGAAATTCCCCAGATGCAGCCGACCCGTTGGCCGCATCCCGCTAAATATCCTTTTTTTCATGTTTGAAGCATTCATCCGGTTAAACGAGGCCGCTCACGAAGCCCCAGACCGGACGGATGATGTCTCCCAAAGCCCCGGAGAACAAGAGCAGGAGCAAAAGCATGAACCCATAAGGCCTGATGCGGTCATAGAGAACAGAAAGTTGATGGGGCAAGAATCCGGAAAGGACCCAGCTCCCATCCAGGGGTGGAATGGGAATCAGGTTAAAGACCGCCAGAATGACGTTCAGGAAAAGCCCCACATAACAGATCAGGAACAGGGGATAAAAAGTGTGATCCTCCCCTCTCACCATCGGTGAGAGGAGTGTCATGATCTTCAAGGCAATCAGAAACGCCAGCGCTGCCACCACATTGGTGGCGGGACCGGCCGCTGCAATGAGAATATGATCCTTCCTGGGATTTCGCAGCCGGCGGGAATCGACGGGCACCGGTTTGGCCCACCCAAAGATGACCCCTCCGCCGATTAAGCCCAGCAGCGGGAAAAGAAGGCTTCCGATGGGATCAAGATGAGCGAGCGGGTTCAGGGTCACCCGGCCCAGATTGCGACCGGTGGAATCCCCTAGCCAATCCGCTGTCCAGGCATGAGCGGATTCGTGAATACTGAGGGAGAATAAGAGCACAGCGATATTGATGAGGAAATAGATTGGATCAATCCCACCGAAATTCACGCGACAAATGATACCACAGGGCCCCAACTGTGCTGCTATAATAGGCGTCCCGTGGGCATACTTCTCTTTAACTCGGCTTTTGGCTTCTACGTGCTGGGGCTTCTCCACAGCGTGGCAGCCTTTGTGTCCAAACAGAATAAGATCTTCCATCGGATCGCGATTGTTTCCGTGGGTGTGGGTTTTGTTCTGCACTCGGCTTTTCTCATCTACAGCGCGGTGGAGAAGGGGAGCCTTCCGCTGACCGACTTGAGAGAGGCCCTTACATTTTTCGCCTGGACGGTTTCTCTGTGCTTTTTTATCTCCCATCTGCGATATCGAATTAAGCCCCTTGGACTCTTCCTGCTGCCCTTGGTCACCGTCCTGATGCTGGGAACGATTTTCATCAAATCTTCCCCGGTTCCTGAGATCCTCAGCAGTTCCTGGATTTACTGGCATACCATTTGCCTTTTTTTGGCTTATGGAATGTTCTTCATCACCTTCATTGCCAGTCTCCTTTATCTCTTTCAAGAACGAGAACTGAAGAGCAAGAAACCGAAGACGTTCTATTACTGGCTACCTTCGCTGGTGCTTCTGGATGACTTGTTTTACAAATTTCTGATTTCCGGCTTCTGCTTCATGACCTTGGGCCTGTTGGCAGGGGTCATCTGGGCCGAGCAGGATTGGGTCGGGGGATGGCAAAGCGATCCCAAGGTCATCGCGGCGCTCGTCACCTGGGGAATCTATCTGGCACTGATCTATCTGCGTTTAACGGCGGGATGGCGCGGGAGGCGCGCAGCCCTGATCAGCATGATCGGCTTTCTTTCCGTCCTTTTCACCTTTTTGGGGGCACGTTACCTGGGAGGATTGCATTACTTTCCCTAACCAACACTTATGGATCTTGTTCTAGTCGGACTCAACCATAAATCGGCACCCGTGGAGGTACGGGAGCGGATCGCCTTCGCTGAGAAGCATCTACAGCTCGCCCTCAAGCGTCTGCAAAAGGATTCTGATCTGCAGGAAGGAATGATCGTATCCACCTGTAATCGAGTGGAAATTCTCGCCCACGGACAGAAAAGCCAGGCCCAGATCGTCCAATCGGTGAAGGATTTCCTCTACTCCTATCACACCTTGAAACCCCCTTTCCTGGAGGACTATCTTTACAGTTATCAGCGACGTGACGCCGTACGGCACGTTTTTCGAGTAGCCAGCAGCCTGGATTCCATGGTGGTCGGAGAACCCCAGATCCTGGCCCAGGTGAAACAGGCTTATGCCGAGGCCTGCCAGGCGGGAAGCGTAGGAACTTATCTCAAAGACTTGATCCCCCGGGCTTTTTTCGTGGCCAAAAAGGTCAGAAGCTCGACTCAAATTGGAGCCTCTGCCGTATCCATCAGCTCCGTTGCCGTGGAACTGGCCCGAAAGATCTTTGGGGATCTCAACGGCAAAACGACTCTTCTTTTGGGAGCAGGAGAAATGGGTGAGCTGGCTGCCCGCAACCTTCTCGACTCAGGAATCAGCCAGATCTTTGTCATGAACCGGACCCCCAAGCGCGGCCAGGAGCTGGCCGCCCAATTACTGGCCACGGCAGTTCCCTTCGAAGATCTCGAGACCTACCTGATCCGGTCCGACATTGCCCTGGTTTGCACCGGCTCCTCTTCCCTGCTGCTGGAAAAGAGTCGTGTTGAGGCCATCATCAAACGGCGCCGATATCGGCCGCTGTTCATCATTGATATTTCCGTTCCCCGTAATGTCGATCCCCAGGTCAATGACCTGGAGAATGTCTTTCTCTACGATGTCGACGATCTGCAATCGGTCATTGATGCCAACATTCGCCAAAGATGCGAAGAAGCAGCGGTTGCAGAAGAGATTGTCGATACAGAAACCGTCAAATACATGAATCACCTCAGCACCCGCAGTGCCGGACCTCTGATCCACTCCCTGAGGCATCGCATCGAGGAGATGTGCCTGGAGGAGCTGAGGAGCAACCACAAGAACCTGGACCCTGGGGAATACGAACGGCTGGAAAAAGCTCTTCGAAGCACTGCCCACAGAATTGCCCACCCCTTCATCACCGAGATCCAACAAGTCGATGAAGATCCCAATCGTCGTCTTCACAAAATCCAACTGATCCGAAAAATCTTCCGCCTGGACAATGACTCATGAGGAAACTCGTGATCGGATCCCGGGGCAGTCCGTTGGCGCTCAGGCAATCCGAACTTCTTCAAGAGGCCCTCAAAGAACACCATCCCGATCTTGAGACCCGCATCGAGATCATCCGCACAACGGGGGATCAAACACCCCACGCCGACCTCTCGAAACTGGCAGCCAGCGTCAAAGGATTGTTTGTCAAAGAGATCGAAGAGGCCCTTTTGCAGCATCAGATCGATCTGGCAGTCCACAGTCTCAAGGATCTTCCCACCCAAACGCCCGAAGGATTGACCCTGGCGGCGATTCCACCCAGGGAAGATGCACGCGACGCGCTGGTAACGGCATCTTCAGCGATTCCTTCCCTTCAGGCCCTGCCCCAACAGGCCAGACTGGGTACCGGTTCCCTTCGCCGTCGCCTGCAACTGCAACTGCTGCGTCCCGACCTGGTGATCTCTCCCATTCGGGGCAACGTGGACACCCGCATCAAGAAAATTGAACAAGAGAATCTGGACGGAATCATCCTGGCGGCGGCCGGTTTGAACCGGCTGGGACTTCACGACAAGATCGCCTATTGCTTCCCGGTAGAAGAAATGGTTCCGGCCATCGGTCAGGGTGCCCTGGCCATAGAAATCCGAACAGACGACGAAAGCACTCGCCGAATCGTGGAACCGGTGGACGACCCTGCCACCCGGACCTGTACGCTGGCCGAGAGACGATTCTTACACGAAATGGGAGGCGGGTGTGATGTCCCCATGGGAGCCCACGCTTCCATTGAGAATGATGCGGCCACCTTCACGGCTTTTGTGGCCGGTCCTCGCAGCCTGCAGGTGGCCAGAATATCCTCCCAGGGCAAGCCCCAGGAATTGGACGAACTCGCCCTGGAGGCCGCCCGCTACCTCCTGGCTCAGGGTGGGGACAAAATGCTTGAAGAGTCCAGCGTTCAGTACCAGCCATGAGTCAATCCTTGCACCATCGCACCATTCTCATTACCCGAGCCCAGGGTCAGGCTCCTGAATTTCAGCATCTTCTCGAAAAAGCGGGTGCTCAAGTCCTGCACCTGCCCACCATTGAAATCAGGCCTCGTCCCGATGAGGAACTGGACCACGCCGTTGAGGCGCTAAAGAGCTGCGACTGGCTGATGTTCACCAGTGCCAATGCGGTAGAAATTGTTCTGGATCGAGCTCAGGCTTTGGGCAAACTGCCTGCCCCGAAGGGTGACTCCCCGTTACCCAAGATCTGCACGATTGGACCGGCCACTGCGGACAAGGTCAAAAGCTACGGATATGCCGTTGACCTGGTTCCGGAGCTCTATCAGGCCGAGGGCATCCTCAAGGATTTCCTGGACTTCAATGGCGGCCGGGTCGAAGGCTTGCGCATCCTCCTGCCCCGGGCCAGCCGGGCCCGTGAGCTTCTCCCCCAAACACTTCGAAAGCAGGGGGCCGAGGTGAACCTGATTGAAGTCTATGACACGGTTGTGCCCAAGGGGAGCCGCTCCAAGCTGACCCAGCTGTTCAAGAGTCAACCTCCCGACTTGATCACCTTCACGAGTTCCTCAACGGTGAGCAATTTTGCCAGCCTCGCCGAGAAGGTAGAAGGCGTCCAGCAATTTCGATGCGCCGTGATCGGACCCATCACCGCAGCCACGGCCCGGGAGCATGGCTTAAAGATTGTGGTTCAAGCCGAGAAATCTTCCGTCCCCGATCTGGTCCGTGCCATCGAGCATTACTTTCAGCAACTCTCCACCTAGCCCGCACTTCTCACACCCGCTCTACTGCATCGGCGCAATGATCCGCCCTGACTGTGTTGCACTCCTTCGGCCTCCTCAACGTACCCTACAGTACGTTTGCGGGGGTCTCGGTCGCGCGCCTTATCAGGCCGGCCCTTCCGCCGCTTCGCGACGACCAGGTGTGAGAAATGTGGGCTAGCCGGGATGGTCTAACCCTAGCGCCGCGGGCGCTCCGGTGCACCTCTGCGGAAGACCACATTGAAGGTCAGCCGGATATCGGCCACCTTGCCTTTAGCAATGGCCGGCAGGAAGCTCCAGGTATTTTGCGCCGTCTCCCGGGCAAGCTGGTCCAGGCGAGGTGCGAGACCATTGACGACCTCGATCTCGGTCAGCGCTCCCGAGCGGCTCACCCGAGCGCTCAACTCAACCACAACCGGGTCGGGTAGATGGGCAAAGGAGGAAGGAAGGGCCGGCTGCGCACCTGTCAGTAACACAGGAGGCACAATTTCGAGATCCGGGAAACGACCTTCGATCTGCTGTACTTCTTCCGCACCACTTCCATGAATCGTTCCGTACCCTTGATGAAAGCCGGCCGTTAAAACCATTTGCTTTCCATCCTCCATGGCCAGATCCAGATTTCCGATTTTGGAGGCCAGCAAATTGAAATCACTTTTGGAGACGGGCTCCAGCTCCGCGATGCGCGATCCGACCTTCAGGAACACCTTTTCCGGGGGTGTTTGAAAACTGTAATTTCCCCAGATGTTGTAGCCGACAAAGCGATCAGGCTGAACGAGTTCCGTCACCTTGAAACGGTCGTTGGGATGGGTAGCATCCTCGACTTCGAAGACATGTCCATGGTAAGAGCGACCCTCTGCATCTAAGATAAGAAGCCCCGGTGCTTGAATAATCTCGAACGAGTCGCCAAGATTAATATAGTTTAGAATTGATTTTTGCTCACTGATCAGTTCGACCGTGATGACGCGCTGGTCGGAGAGAAAGAAGTAGTGGCGCGGTCCGGAAGCCGTCTGCCCGGCGACAAACCATGCTGAGGCCAGGCAAATCATCACCGTCAGGAAAATCTTTATCGTGTTGAGCCAGCTGATCATTGCTTTTTCCTTTCGGGCTGAGCTGAACACAACTATAGCAGGACTTAACCTTGAGTAATTCCATGACCTTGAAGAAAACGCCTTTGAATGCCCTTCACAGACAATATGGTGCCCGGATGGTGGATTTTGCGGGTTGGGAGATGCCCGTGCACTATGGCAGTGCCCTCAAGGAACATTTGGCAGTCCGGGAGAGGGTTGGGGTCTTTGACGTCAGCCACATGGGCGAGATTGAAGTGATTGGCCCGGACGCTCTTGCTATGGTCCAAAAGGTAACCAGCAACGATATCTCCAGGCTGTCTGACGGGCAGGCTCAGTACTCCGCTTTTCTGAATCCTCAGGGGACCTTCATTGACGACATCGTTGTGTACCGCATCAGTGACCAGCACATTTTCGTCTGTGTTAACGCGGCCAACAGGGAGAAGGACTATCAATGGGTCCAATCCCAAAAAGAGGGGAGAGTAGATATCCTCGACAACAGTGATTCTTATGTCCAGCTGGCCATCCAGGGGCCCAAGGCCGAAGCCGTGCTTCAGGAACTCACCGACCTGGACCTGTCCCTGATCCAGTACTACGGGTTCACTTTTGGAAACGTGAACGGCACTCGGAGCTTGATCTCGAGGACCGGTTACACGGGGGAGGATGGCTTCGAGATCTACATCCCCGTGGAGGAAGCTCCGTCCATCTGGGAGCGACTGTTTCAGGTGGGAAAGCCCTTTGAAATCACGGCCGCCGGGCTAGCGGCGCGCAACACGCTGCGACTGGAAGTGAGCTACTGCCTTTATGGACACGAGATCGACGAGACCACCACACCCTGGGAAGCTGGTCTGGGCTGGATTGTCCGACTGGGTAAAGGAAAGTTCATCGGGCACGATACTCTGGAGAAGCTCAAGGGAGAGGGAAAACAGCGCAAGCTAGCCGGTTTCGAGATGGTGGAGCGAGGAATCGCCCGTGATCACTTCCCGGTCATTGTGGACGGAACTGAGGTGGGCCAGGTGACCAGCGGCAGCTTTGCTCCTTCCCTGAAAAAAAGTGTGGGTTTGGTTTATCTCCCCATCGACAATGCCCAGATCGGTCAGCCGCTGGAGGTGGAGATTCGTGGCAAGCGAGTCCAGGCCAAGGTGGTGGAAACGCCTTTTTATAATCGATGAAGCGCGCTTCGCGCGCGCGGCCTACATGTTTTCCGACGTTTCCTGTAGCTGCCGGAAGCGGAACTTGAGGACGTAGTCCAGCTCGAACAGGTCGATCTCCTCCTCCAACTCGAAGCCCGCATTGAGAATCTCGTCGGTGAAGGTACCTTTGCCGGCCCTGACCATCCTCATACGCCCTTCGGAGGTAAGACCCTTGATGCGCTCGGCATCGATCAGCAGAAAAAGGCCGTCCGGTCGTAGCGCCTTCTTGATCTCGGCCAGCATTTCATAGGGAAACTCGAAATGATGATAGGAATGGGCAATGAAAACCACATCCACCGAGTTTTCGGCCAGCTTCGGTGACCGGGGATCACCGAGCACCGCCTTCACGTTCTCCAGTCCCATCTCTCTGGACGTCTTCGCGATATGGTCCACAAAGGACTTGGAGATGTCCACCGCATAAACGATACCGCCCGGTCGCACTTTCTGGGCCATCAGGCGGGAGAAGAACCCGCTGCCGGCGCCGATGTCGGCCACGTTCATTCCCGGCTTTAAGTTCATCAGATCGAGGATCTCAAAGCGCTTGGCGTAGGAGTCCCGACCTTCCCGCTCGAAGCGCTCAATCCATTGCGTGACATCCGGATCGGCGAAACTTTCATTCAGTTCCATGGCCCGTTCCGTGATTTGCGGAGGCTCGTCCTGACTGCTCTGAGCGTGACCGAAAGTCACGAAAGCACCCGTGAGCACAAGAAGCGCTGCTACCAGGCCAGGGGAGTGTTGGGAATGGTGTGGATAATTCATGTTCCTCTCCTCACCGAAGGGCTCGGTTTTAAGGCGCCCGGCAGCCGGACGGCCACCAGAAAACGACCTGTTGAAATTGAGTTCCAGCCTGAGATTATCAGATCCCTGGATCGAAGGAAAGAGAGGACCCTGGGAAGCAAAGAGGCTAACCACTTTCACAGGAAAGTTCGTCCCACCCATTCTCCAACTGCGTGAGTAATCGCCACAACGAGACAGGCGATCAAAAGATGCTCGGCGATGATTTTTCCAGGGTGTCTCTCCTGAGTCTTAGCAAGACGGTAACTGAGCACTGCAAGTACAACTCCGCCCCACACGATACTTACCCATATCGCCCGGGTAAGTTGGAGAGTGAGGACAGGAATTAGAAAGCTCCCTGCCATGAGTAATTTAGTAACAAGCGTAGCTGCAGTTGCCGCCCACACCTGGTCTGCTGTGTGGACGTTTTCAGACTCTTCATGCACATGGATACCCAGGGCATCAGCAAAAGCGTCCGCAATCGCAATCGTGATGATTGCTCCGACGATCACCACAGTCGAATGGGTGCCAGAATGAAGTCCAACCATCACACCCAACGTCGTGATGACGCCGGATGTCAGACCGAAGTTCACACCTGTGTTAAACGACTCACTGACATTCACAGTTCCACATGACCCAAGCTGGTTTCACGAGTCATCGAAATGAAACGAACCGTTCTTTTTCGAACCGACATATTAGGGACGGCGCTTCACTACAAGGCCCGACCCTACTTCTACCACAGAATCGCCTACCTCGCGCCCTTTTCGCCTTTCCGAACGGATGAGGCTAGACTATTCCCACCATGAAAAGAGAACGAAGTTACTACAAAGATTTAAGAGAGTTTATCCAAGCACTTGAGGACACAGACAAACTCGTGCGCATCCAAAAGGAAATTAACAAGGATACAGAGCTTCACCCACTGGTTCGCTGGCAGTTCAGAGGCTTGGAGGAAAAGGATCGGAAGGCATTTTTATTCGAGAATGTCACCGATTCGAAAAACAGGAAATACCAGGGTTCTGTCCTGGTCGGTGGCCTTGCCGGTTCCGCTGACATCTACTGCCTGGGGGTCCGATGCAAGCCGGATGAGATTATAGACCGATGGCTACACGCCATGGACCATCCTATCGAGCCTGAGTTGGTTGAAAGCGGTCCCGTCCAGGAAGAGATTCACACCGGCTCAGACCTTCTCAGCCACGGAGGCTTCAACGAGTTCCCGATTCCCATTTCGACTCCCGGTTTCGATAACGGCCCCTACATTACCGGGGGTCACTGGATCACCAAGGATCCGGAAACAGGACAGCGAAACGTTGGCAATTATCGCGGTCTGATCCGCGGCCCGGGGCTCAGTGGCCTGATGATTGGCACACCCCAGGATCTGTCCAGCCACTGGGAAAAGTGCAGGCAGCAGGGAAAGCCTCTTGAAGTGGCCGTGGCCGTGGGAGCGGTGCCCGCTGTTTCCTATGCCGCCACCCAGAAAGTGCCCCCCACCATGGATGAACTGACTCTGGCGGGCGGTCTGATAGGAGAGCCGATTCAGTTGGTTAAGTGCCAGACCGTGGATTTGGAGGTTCCTGCCAGCTCCGAGATTGTTTTTGAAGGCATCATCCCCACCTCTTACCTGGAGGAAGAGGGTCCCTTCGGAGAGTCGATGGGGGTTGTGGATCCCCGAACGCTGAGCCCTGTCTTTGAACTGACCTGTGTGACCCACAGAAAAGATCCTGTTTGGGTGTCGATCATCAGCCAGGTGACACCCAGCGAGAGCTCCAAGATCAAAGCCATGGGGATGACCACCCTGATTTACCGCTACCTTCATCAGAAGGGCTTCTCCAGCGTGCTGGAGGTTTCCCTGACCGAGGCACTGGTGAACCTGCGCCCCTATGTGGTGGTGCGGATGAAAAAGAAGGATCACCAGGAGCCCTGGGAAGTCATGCAGGCCATATTGGATTACGGAGATCGTGTCGGGAAACTGGTGGTCACGGTGGATGAGGACATTAACCCGTCTGATCCTGTTGCCGTGCTTTGGGCGATCACCCATCGCTCCCAGCCTCACCAAGACACCAAGATTGTGGGCAACCGGCCCTTTGGGGCTACCCCCATAGGCATGGTCACCAGCTATCCCGGGAGCCGCTACGATAGTGAGGAATCCTCTCTGCTCATCGATGCCACACGGAAGTCCGATTTTCCTCCCCTCTCCCTTCCCAAAAAGAAGTACATGGACCGGGCAAGAGTCATCTGGGAGGAATTGGGTCTGCCTGATCTCAACCCGAAGGAACCCTGGCACGGCTACGACCTCGGGTATTGGCCGGAAGACCTGGAAAAAGAGGCCGATAAGGCCGTTGCAGGCGACTACGATCAACTGGAAGAGAAACTCAAAGGTACCCGGGTCGAGGTGGGCGAGGATGAGACGCTGGGTTCCGTGCGAGCCGAATGGGGAAAAACCCACACCGGTCGGACAGACTAGAAATCGAACGAACGGGTCACTTTCAACAGCACCGACCAATCGGTTCTCTCATTGTCGCTGGTCCTGTTGAAAACCAGAAACACATCATCCCCGGGCCTGTAGATGTAATTGAGGCGGAAGTTCAGATTGTAAATATCCTCAGAACTGTCAAATTGCAGGGTGGTCGTGGTCAACCACACGTTGCTGAAGTTATACCGAAAAATACTGTTGACGAGATGAGTGGTGAGCTGTCCCTGGGGAAGCGAGATATCGTCGAAGTCATACTCGATCCTGACGCTCATTTTATCGCTGATAATGAAGTTGGGATTAAAGCTTGTGGAAAAGCGGTCTCCCCCCCCAGAACTCCTCCCACCGAATGCGTAGAAAGGTGGAAAGTCGCCTCCCTCTAAAAGTTCTGAAGCGGTATTCGAACTGGTTGTTTCGATAGACTCCAGGGAGAATAAGAAACTTCCCCCGCAAAGGAAAGGGCTCAGTGATGCTCTCCAGATTCTTGCCGAAATCCACCATCGAGCGGTCTCCACTTGCCCATTCGACACCGAAAGTCGTCTTCTGGTCCCGAGTCTCCAATTCTCCTGCTTGATTGCTGATATAAGACATAAACGCACCCAGTGTGGTTCTTCGAATCCACTCGGAGTCAGGTCTTGGGTGAATGGAGATCTCTCCAAGGGTTTGCTTCATGTCTTTTCGGGGCACAAAGCCCATCTCCGCTTCAAAGTTTCGCTGAATCGTCTGATGTTCGATGTTGGCGTTGAGAAAGTCACTTTCCCAGGTGATCTTAGCAGGACGAAAAGCCCAAGTGTCCTCACTCACATCGGGACTCCAGGAGTGAACAAGGAATGAGTTCACGCTGAGATGGTCGAAGAAGACAAGCTCCGAGTCCAGGGCAGCCGTCCGGTTGTAGTCGCTGCTACCGCCCGACTGCAGATTGGTCACCATAGCGCCTACGAAGGATCTCCCTAAGATTCGCTTGACGCGACCGACGGTGTAGTTGCGTCTTGGGTCTGGGTCAGACTCCAGGGTCTGGGCATTAAGAAGGCCCAGTTCAAATTGTCCCGCTTTTCCGGTCAGACGCCCGCCGAAAAGGATGGGGACCGCCGCCCCATCCTCGGTCAGGCCGATCCGCCGGGAATGAAACAGCCTCAGTTCCGGTACATCACCTCCAGGGCCAAACTCAAACACCCCGGCATCCTCCAAAAAGAACTCACGCTTTTCGGGGAAAAAGAGGGGAAACCGGGTGACGTTAATCTGGGGATCATCCACTTCGGTTTCGGCGAAGTCCGGATTCACCGTTAGATCCAAGGTCAGGTTGGGAGAGAGACGATACTTGAAGACCTCCAGTCCGACATCGGATTCGTTGTGGGTTGAAGCACCACCAAACTCGGGAAGACTTCGGCTCAGACCCAGAAGCACGTAAGGTTTGATTCTGTAGGTGAACCCTCTGGGGATCTGCCCCAAGCCCACCAGGTGACCCGCCTGGGAGACTTGCTCGAAAGTGAAATCTCGCCGATAGTTGCTCCACGCCACTTCCTCATTCTTTCGTTTGATATTTCTTCGGAAATCGATTCCCCAGACCTGTTCTTCAGCAGCGGGGGTGCGCAGGACCGAGAAAGGAATACGCACTTCGGCCACCCAGCCCTCTTCGCCAATGGCTACAACCACCTCCCAGCGTTCATCCCATTCGGGGGAGGTTCGGCCCCCTTCATCCGTAATCCAGGAATCAAAGCGAGCACCCAGAGGGTTCATCTCAAACCAAAAGGCGTTGCGATGGCTGTGGAAGGTGTCCAGTAGGATCGTGAAGCTGTCGTCAAACTCCAGGTCTGCGTCCCTGGCCCGCTGGGTGGCGATGATCCGATCCGGTTGTGAGTCATAACAGGTGACCCCGAAAAAGATGGCCGTTTCGGAATAAAGGATCCGCACCTCGGTCCGCTCCGTGGCCGGGTTTCCCTCTTGAGGGTTGCGTTGACGAAACTGTCCAACCGGTGAGGCTTCCTGCCAGACCGGCTCATCGAGCACACCATCCAGAACCGGTTCCTGTGTGATATGGACCGCCTGCACAGAAGGAGGATCGGCCTCCTGTGCAAGAAGTGGACTCATCAAAAGAACAGCAACGGAGGCTTGTCTGGCCCGGATCATGAATAAATTCTTTACAGCAGCGAAGACGGGAATTCGGGGACTGTCCCAAGAATTCTCCCAGAATTCGGGGACTGTTCTTGAATCTTGCCTTGCTTCGTGACAAGAACCTATGCATAACCCGGGCTAGCCTGAACGAATCCTTACAAATTAAATCCTACTGAAGATTTCGAACTGAAGATTTCGAAGACCGAACTTCTTATCTGGCTCGCAGAAACTCCTGGGCCTCCTTTAAGGCGGGCCGGCGAGAGTCCCTTCTCGAGGAGACCTCCAACAGCTGCCGATAGTGGTGTTGTGCCTGAACCTCAAGGTTTGCTGCTCGGGCCGCACGAGCGGCTCCCAGGATGCTGTTGAATCGGGCCGGCCAGGTAGCCAGTGATCTTGCGTAGGCAGAAAGCGCCTCCTCGGCACGCCCCAGGTCCAACAGCAGATCGCCAAGCGCCTCCTGGGACGGCCACAGCGCTCCCGGTGTAACAGGATGCTTTTGCGTCCTTGACTCAAGCTGCACAGCCGAACCGACCAGGTCCAGTGCCAGCTGGCTCTCCCCTGCAACGTGAGCACGCCAGGCAGCTAAAAGAAGGCGGTCGATCTCGATGTAGTTGGCAAAACCCTCTTCACCTCCTGCCCTGGCTGCGTTCCGCAACTCGCCCATGCGACGGTCCGACCTCTCCGCTTCGCTGGCATCACCCGTGTGTGCAGCTCCCAGACCCCGGGCGAACCAGCTGACGGACTCCGCCCACCAGAACCGTTCCCATTTTACGGATGTCGGTGTCCTGGGAGTGAGCGCAAGGGCTTCGCTCCAGGCCCGGCGCTCCACGGCGTATCGTGCCGGCATGGCGGCCAGGTGGAATGCGCTGGTGAAGGTTCCCTGAAAAGGTTCGTCTTTCGCTGAGATCTCTTCGATAACGGCAAGCGCTTGCGCGTCCTCCCCTCGCTGCAGATAGGCATAGACCAGATAGTCGAGGGCATGAACGTAGTGGTTCGAGATTCCATCGGGGGCCGGGAACCGCAAGGCGGCGTCGGCGGCCTTGCGATTCCAATCGATCACATCCGGCCACTCCCCAAGGCGCACAAAAATGTGAGTGGGCATGTGAAGCGCGTGAGGCACCGCCGGCGCAATCTCAGCATAACTCCGGACCACCTCTAGTGACTTGGTCGCCCGTGTGTCGACGTCGTTGGCATGAATCGTGTAGTGGATCGCCCCGGGGTGAGTTGGCTCGCGCTCGTAGAGGCTCAGGAGTACCTCCGCAGCACGACTGTGATAGGCCAATCGGTTCGGTGCCACCTGCCCTGCCGCCAGTTGCGACAGCGCATAAAGCGCCGCCGTCTCCATGTCCTCCGGACTCTCCCGGTAGGCCCGGTCCATGGCTTCGCTCCAGCTACGGATACGCGTCCACCAGTCGGCCGTTTCGGGATCGCGGAAGAAGGCCTCGGCTGCACTCAGCAGGTTGGCATCCCGATCGCTCCCGGTGCCGAGGTCCTGAGCCCTCCGGACCTCTTCCCATCCACGCCGGAGTGCTTCCGGCCCGGGACGCGTCGGCCACAACGGCTGAAAGAGTGTCATGGCGATGCCCCAATGGGCCATCCCGCACTCGGGATCGGTCCCTACGATCCGCTCGAATGCAGCGCGCGACTCTTCGTACTGCATGTGGTGAAAAAAGGCCAAGGCATGATCGAATTCCTGGGTCGAGCAGGAGGCACTGAAGTTGACGGCACCCAACTCGGTATCCTGGTGGTTGGCTTCCTGCCCTTGGGCAGGACCGGTACAGATCACCAGAAGACCAAGAACAAGGGCCGCCCGCATAAGAGGGCCCCTAAAAGCCAATGGCAACATCGGTTGGTTCAGCATATCGATTCTCCTCTTCTACCAAAGAACCTCCCCGACAACAAGAAGACCCGGACGTACACTAGGTCAATGCGCCGGTATCGAAGACGAGTACAATCTTGCTGATTTTATCGTCCCTTACCTCAAAGAGTTGTGCCATCAAGGTGGATACGCCAGGCTTGGTAAATCGATAAACGAGACGGGCAGAAGAACTGTCTTCAAAGGAACCGATGATCTCGTAGGCGAACCCTCGAGGAGGATCGGACTTCAGGGAGTTGATGTAATCCTGTGCCGAGTTAAATTCGTAAAGCGGGCCTCTGAAAGTGAGGTCCTCCGCGAACAAGGGACTCAACTGCTCGATATCTTCCCCGCAGAAGAAGATCTCCATATACTTTAGCGCCAGTTCCATCGGTTTCATGTTCTCTGCCACTCTATCCCAGATGCGAACCCGTCGCATTGCTTTCCACTCCCTGTAGGCTTATCATCTTAAGGAAACATTCCTGTCTGTAGGTCGAAAGGGGGAGATCATGAGGGCAATAAGAGATCCGTACATCACCGCCGTGTGTTTAACCCTCTGGCTAGCCGCGATGAGTGCCTGCCAACTCACCGATGACGCGATCCAAATCGACGACGACGACCTGGGCGGAGTGGTCACCGGAGAGGACGGACCGGAAGCGGGCGTCTGGGTCATCGCGGAAACCACTGACTTGCCTACCAAGTTCGTCAAGATCGTGGTCACCGACGATCAGGGTCACTATGTCGTCCCCGATCTTCCAGCAGCGAACTACGACGTGTGGGTACGGGGCTACGGGCTGGTGGATTCGCCTAAGGTGCAAACCGCGCCAGGCAACATCCTGAACCTGACCGCAGTTGAGGCCCCAGATCCGCACGCCGCCGCACAATACTACCCGGCCGGCTACTGGCTCTCCCTGATCCAGGTGCCGGACCAGGACGAGTTTCCGGGCACAGGTCCCCAGGGCAATGGCATCTCGCCCAACATGAAAAGTCAGGCCCAGTGGATCAGGTCCCTGAAGTCAGGGGGCTGCATGGCCTGTCATCAACTGGGCAACAAGGCCACCCGCGAGGTTCCCGTAGAGCTTGGTGAATTCGACTCCCTGGAGGCCGCCTGGGATCGGCGCATCCAGTCCGGACAAGCAGGTGGCAATATGGTTCGAGGCCTTGGCACGCTGGGCCGGGAGCGGGCCTTGACCATGTTCGCGGACTGGACCGAGCGGATCACCGCCGGGGAGTTGCCTCCGGCACCACCGAGGCCCCAGGGCCTGGAGCGAAACGTCGTCATCACCCAGTGGGACTGGGCCGATCCGAAAGCCTATCTCCACGATGAGGCTTCCACCGACAAGCGGGATCCCACCGTCAACGCCCATGGTCCGATCTACGGAGCGCTCGAGGCCAGCGCGGATTACGTGCCTATCCTGGATCCGGTGGGTCACAGGGCCAGCCAGGTGACGATACCGGTTCGCGATCCCGACACGCCGGTTGCTGCGCGGGCACCGCTACAGCCATCACCCTACTGGGGGGAGGAAGCGATCTGGACCAGTCAGGCCAACGCCCACAATCCGATGCTCGATCACAAGGGCCGGGTCTGGCTCACCTCGACCGTCCGCCCGAGTGAGAATCCGGACTTCTGCAAAGAGGGGTCGGAGCATCCGTCGGCGAAGGCATTCCCGGTCGAAAGCGCCCGTCGTCACGTCTCCGTGTACGATCCTAAGACCGAGCAGTTCACCCTCATTAGCACCTGTTTCAGCACCCACCACCTGATCTTCGCAGAGGATGACAATCACACGCTATGGACGAGCGGAGGTGGCCCGGTCATCGGCTGGGTGAACACGAAGATGTTTGACGAGACCGGCGACGAAGAGAAGTCGCAGGGTTGGACGCCCCTCATTCTAGACACCAACGGCAACGGCAAACGGGACGAGTATGTGGAGCCTGACCAGCCGCTCGATCCCACCAAGGACAAACGGATCAACGCTCGCTACTACGGCGTTGCCTTCAACCCCGTAGACGGATCGATCTGGGGGTCTACCTTGGGCTTCCCGGGTGCGGTCATGCGGCTGGACCCGGGGCCGAATCCACCGGTCACAGCCCTAACGGAACTCTACGAGCTGCCCTGGGGCAACCCCGAGGCACCCGTGCAGGGGTACTCTCCGCGGGGCATGGACATCGACCGCAACGGAGTGGTCTGGACGCCCCTGGCCAGCGGGCACATGGCCAGCTTCGACCGCCGCAAGTGCACTGGACCGCTCAATGGGCCAACCGCTACGGGGCAGCACTGCCCCGAAGGCTGGACCCTCTATCCGGAACCGCTACCGCAACTCAAGGGCCTGGCGGATTCGGGCAGCGCCGAGGCCAGCTACTACACTTGGGTGGATCAATTCGACACCTTGGGGTTGGGCAGAAACGTACCTATTAATACCGGCAACTCATCCGAAGGGCTGCTGGCCTTGAAGGACGGGGAGTGGGTCATCATGCGCGTGCCCTATCCGCTGGGCTTTTACACCAAGTGGATGGATGGCCGAATCGATGATCCGAACACCGGCTGGAAGGGTAAGGGTGTGTGGTCCACGGTGAGCACCCGAGGGCCCTTCCACATGGAAACCGGCAAAGGAACCACGAGCAAGGTCGTGCACTTCCAGTTGCGCCCCGATCCTCTCGCCAAGTAAACGGATCCGTTCAACTTAGAGTTGACTCTCTTGAGCCCAAACGGATGGAGCGGTAAGAATCAAGACCAAGATGAAAACGGTTCTCATAGGCTCTCTGGGAAACCTTAACTGTCGAACAAATAGCGGTAGACGTTCGTTTCTCGTTGCTTGAACCCCAAGCGCAGATAGAGACGATTGGCCGCTTCCCGGCTGGGCCTCGAGGTCAAATCCACCGTTCGGGCTCCCTGATCTCGAGCCACCTTCAAGGCTTCCTGATTCAGCGCTGCTCCAATTCCCTGCCCCCGAACGCTCTCATCAACCACCACGTCCTCAATCCATGCGCGCAAACCTGTCGGAATCCAGAACAAAGCCAGGGTCAAGCTACCCACGATGGCACCCTCCACTTTCGCAACCAGCAAGCGGGTGGCATCCGATTGAACAATCCGCGCCAGCTCCTGCTCTCCGGGAGGGGGCGACGAACGACTCAGCTGCGGAGTTAGGCGAGCAAAGGCTTCCACCAGTTCCGTGCTGACTTCCGTCACTTCTTCGACCTTCATTTTCGGCGCCTCATTCATCTCTGACGATCTGTATATCACGATGGTCTGTGGTCTGTGGTCTGCGGTCTGCGGTCTGTGGTCCCCGCTTGATTCAATTCTCGACTTGGGTTAAAAGAACTGACGGTTTGGTGATCTCTTTAAAAATACCGAGAAGGATGGGAAAACATGAATGCACCAGATGATCTTCTGTACAGCAAAGAACACGAGTGGATCCTCAACAAAAATGACGTTGCCACCCTTGGAATAACCGATCACGCTCAAAAGGAGCTGGGTGACGTTGTCTTCGTTGACCTCCCTGAAGTGGGAGCCACATTTGATGCTAATGAGTCCTTTGGCTCAGTGGAATCGGTGAAGGCGGTATCGGAGGTCTACCTGCCGGTTTCCGGAGAAGTTGTGGAGACCAACGAGTCGTTGCTGGACGCTCCGGAAAAGATCAATGACCATCCTTATGGAGAGGGGTGGATCATTCGTATCCGTCTGGGAGACCCGTCACAGCTGGAGGCCCTCATGTCTTCCCAGGAATATTCCAAATACGTCGAAGAGGAGTCACAGGGGTAATCCATGCGCTACGTTTCGATCACGCCGGAAGAAAAACGGTTGATGTTAAAAGCCACCGGTGTGGATCGAGTGGAAGACCTCTTCGCCACCATTCCCGAAAATCTCCGGCTCAGCAAAACCCTGGACATTCCGGAGGCCGCTTCAGAAACGGACATCCTCAAGTACTTCCATTCCCTGGGCCGGAAGAACGCCTCCGCCGAAGACTTCGAGTATTTTCTGGGGGCGGGAGCCTACAATCATTTTATCCCCACCGTAATTGACTCGGTCATTTCCCGATCCGAGTTTTACACCTCCTACACCCCCTACCAGCCGGAGGTTAGCCAGGGAACACTGCAGGCCACCTTTGAATTTCAGACACTCATTTGTCAGCTCACGGGAATGGAGGTTGCCAACGCCAGCTTGTATGACGGGGGCAGCGCTCTGGCCGAAGGGGTGCTCATGGCCGTTCGCACCACCCGGCGCCAGAAGGTCCTGGTTGCCCAAAGCGTACACCCCGAGTACCGGCGAGTCTTGGAAACCTATGCAGCCAACCTGGACATCCAACTCCAGGAACTCCCTTTTACCGAATCCGGCTGCGTTGATGTTGAAGCTTTGGAACGGCTGGTGAGCGAAGATCATGCCGCCGTGGTGATCCAGTCCCCCAATTTCTTTGGTGTCCTGGATGATGTGGAACAGGCCATTGGTCTGAGCCAAAGCGTGGGCGCCTTGTCCGTGGTGGTGGTGAGTGAGGCCCTTTCTCTGGGCCTCCTCAAGCCTCCCGGGGAGCTGGGAGCAGACATCGTGGTGGGAGAAGGACAGTCCCTGGGCATCCCCCTGGGATTTGGAGGACCCTATCTGGGACTGTTTGCCAGCAAAGACAAGTACAAGCGCCAGATGCCGGGTCGTCGGGGAGGTCAAACCGTCGACAGCGAAGGGAGGCAGGGCTACGTGCTCACGCTGGCCACTCGTGAGCAACACATCCGCCGTCAGAAGGCGACCTCCAATATCTGCACCAATCAGGGCTTGTGTGCCTTGGTGGCCACCGTTTTCCTGTCGGTTTTGGGTAAGCAGGGGATTCGAGAGCTAGCGGAGCAAAATCTCAAGAAGGCCTTTCATTTGCGAAAACTTCTGGGTGACTCCCTGGTCTTTTCCGGTGCTACTTTCAATGAAATGGTCGTGGAGTGCAGTGAAGATCCCGCTGAAATCAATCGACAACTCGTGAGCGAGGGGATCATCGGAGGCCTTCCTCTGGGGAGATATTTTCCTGAGCGGTCCAATCAGATGCTGGTCTGCGTGACCGAGCAGAACAGTCTGGAAAAAATTAATCGGATTGCGGAAGTCCTCACCAGCGTGAAGGTGACACTATGACACGAACCTCAGTCACCTCGATTCTAAACGAGCCTTTGATTTTCGAGAGATCAGCTCCCGGTAAATCTGCCTATAGCCTTCCCCGGTTGGACGTTGAGGATGTCCCGGTAGAGGAGATCCTGGACTCCAAATATCTGCGGACGGAGGTCCGGGGATTTCCCGAGGTCAGCGAAGTGGAACTCATTCGCCACTTCACGCGGCTCTCCACCTGGAACTACCACATCGATCTGGGCATGTACCCGCTGGGCTCCTGCACCATGAAGTACAATCCCAAGCTCAACGAACGAGTCGCCCGTATCCCCAGTATCGCCTTGACCCATCCCCTTCAAGAGGAACAGCACAGCCAGGGGAGCCTGGAAATCCTCTTCAGGCTTCAGGAGTGCCTCAAGGAGTTAACCGCCATGGATGCGGTGAGTCTGCAGCCGGCCGGAGGAGCCCAGGCGGAATTGATCGGTATCTTGATGATCCGCGCCCATCTTACCCAGAAGGGGAGCCCGCGAAAATTCGTCCTGATTCCCGATTCGGCCCACGGAACCAATCCGGCCAGCGCCGTTTTAGCTGGATATGATGTGATCTCGATCCCATCCGATAAGAAAGGCAGAATCGACGTCAAGGTCATGGCCGAGAAGATGAGCGAGGAAGTGGCCTGTCTGATGCTGACCAATCCCAATACCATGGGGATCTTTGAAACCCATATCGAGGAGATCGCCCAGATTGTCCACCAGAAGGGTGGCCTCATCTATATGGACGGCGCCAATTTCAACGCCCTCATGGGTTATGCCCGCCCCGGCGAGATGGGAATCGATGTGCTTCACTTGAATCTGCACAAGACTTTCTCCACCCCTCACGGCGGGGGAGGTCCCGGCAGCGGTCCCGTGGTGTGCAAAGAACATCTCGCTCCCTATTTACCCGTGCCCCGGGTAGAGCAGGAGGGTGGGCTGTATCGGCTCAACTCGGACAAACCCGAAAGCGTTGGTCGTGTCCACAGTTTTCATGGCAATTTCGGGATGGCGGTCCGGGCCCTTTGCTACATTTTGAGCTGTGGCCGAGAAGGCCTTAAGGAACTGAGCGAAATGGCCGTCCTGAGCGCCAATTATATCCGGCGGCAACTGGAGGACCACTATGATCTTCCCTATGACACGGACATCCTGCACGAGGTTGTTTTCTCGGACAAGAAGCAGCACAAAAATGGGGTGACGACACAGGATATCGCCAAGAGACTCATCGACTACGGCTTTCATCCTACCACGACTTATTTCACTTTAATCGTCCAGTGCGCGCTCATGATGGAGCCCACCGAGAGCCACAGCAAAGAGGAATTGGATGCCTTCATCGATGCCATGATTGCCATCAGCCGTGAGGCCAGGGACGACCCGGAAAAAGTCCTCAGTGCTCCGGCCACGGCAAAGCTGACCCGCCTGGACGAGGTTCGTGCCGCACGCTCCGCCATCCTCAGATGGGAACCGTAGTCTTTTCGCCCCGCCCTACCAGCTCTTGCAATTACTTCAGTAATAGGATTGGTCTATAATGGGGCTATGCCTCGCCTGGCCTGGCTTTTTCTGTGTTGTCCTCTACTTCTGGCTCAAGAACCACCCTCATTTCAGATCAAGGCCAACTACGTCAAAGTTCCGGTTAGCGTTTTTGACACCAACGGTCAGATTCTCTCCAATCTGACCCGGGAGCACTTCATCCTTCTGGATGAGAATGAGCCTCGCCCCATCGAAAACTTCCTCCTCGATAAAACCGCCATTCATGTCGTTCTCATGCTCGATGTCAGCAGCAGTCTGCGAGAGGAACTGGAAGAAATCCAGGAGGCAGCCCTGCAGTTTGCCCAGGCCTTCAGCCGGGAGGACCGAATCGCCATCGTTTCTTTTTCGGACCAGCTGGAACTCCTGCAGGATTGGACCAATAATATCAAGGAACTGCGCAAATCACTCAAACACCTGGAGCGCGGATATCGAACCGCGCTTTACGATGCTCTGATCTCCACGGCCCATGAACGATTGACGCAGGTGCCAGGAAAGAAGGTCATCATCGTTCTCACGGACGGTCTGGATAACGAAAGCCGTTCCAATCTTGATGATGTCCTGAGCCTTTTGATCGAATCCGACATTTCGCTTTACATCGTCAGCCGCACACGACTGGTCCAGCCCAAGATCGAACAAAGCGAACGGGTGGATTTCCTCAATCAAGTGATGAAGAACGTGCTCCACGAAGAAAAGGATTTCATTGATCTGTACTTTCGAGAAAAAGAAATCTCTCTATCTCATTTGGCTGAGGCTACGGGCGGTCGAGTTTTCTTTCCGGAGAAGCTGGAAGATCTCAAGAGCAGCTACATGAGAGTGGCAGAAGAACTCAAGAGCCAGTATGTCTTAACCTTTCGCCCCCCGGCCTCTTCTGAGAAAGCATTTCGCACCATAGAAGTCGTCTGCACTCAGGACATCGGCAGGATCCACCATCGCAAGCAATATCATTGGCTGGGTTCAGAACCGTCGGATCACTGAGGCCATCCCCTCCGATCCACCCAACCCTCCTGGTCTCCCAGGATGAGTCATCACCTTTTGAACGCAGCTTGAATCAAGATAGATCAAGTTATCTATAAGGTTCATTTGTGAGGATGGACAGGGGAACGAATCCCCTCGCTTGTTCTGGGATCTTCCTTCTTGGTAACTTAGAACTATGGGCACGAAAGAACAGAACATTAAAAAACTACTTTTTGAGGCACTTGAGAAGACAGGGGATAAGCCTGAAGATGTTCGGTGTATGTTTTCCCGAAGATGGCCTGATCGCCAGAGCGGTCCGCTGCCCACCATGCCCCAATGCTCAGCTGCGGATTTGCCTGAAGGTGAACTCAGTGTCCTCTTCGCCTACAGCAAGAAATATGTCTACACGCTGGACAAGGCAGGCGCTGAAGGAGTCATCATCAAGGCTTATACCGATACTGATCAGGCTAAAACAGCTTAGACCGGATGATGCATAGGTCCTGGTCACGAAGGGCGCCGGACTTCGGGGGCTGTTCCCGAAGTTTGTGATTGGATCTCAACTCGGACCCGTCATCGATCACCTATCCCCACTCACAAGTTTCCCCTACTTCTTTCCTTTCCTGAAACAAACTCACCCGGCTCGCGTCCTAGATTGTGAAGCGGTTCCCAATACGCCTTCCCAATCTCTCCCTCAGTGTGATTGCAGGAGGCGGGAGCCGCTTTCTTCCCCTAATTCGCGATTAAAACTTGCAGCTGCAATGCGGTTAGGTTATCCTGGGTTACGGCCGGTCCCTCCAAGATATGGAGGCAGCCCCTGTACATATCCTCTGACCACTTCCCAATTGTGCACGAGGCAGGGGCCGTGGAAGGATTAGATGCCCTTTCAGACACCGCCATTGGGACCGGCTTTTTCCTGCTTATTCAAAGACTAGTCTCTCTTCCCGAAGAGAAGGCCGTAGGAGCCGATCGGCTCAAAGCCAAAGCTTTTATAGAGTCTTAGTGGTCCTCGAGCATCCTCTCTCGTAAAGAGAACCAACTGATCGATCGAATGTCGCTTCACGCTGTCCACGATCAGAGTTTTGATCACCGCACGAGAGGAACCGAGCCTGCGATAAAGAGGTTGAGTGAAGACACCCCCCACCCCGGCCGTAGCACCAAAGCGGGCATTGTAGTCAGCGATGGAGAGAAGCTGGTCGTCCTTAAAAAGGCCCCACACGTAACCCTTTGCCGCCTGAGCCTCAAAGAGCCTCTGGCGTTGCTCGGGGGTTCCAGCAAGGGGCAGTCCTTCTTCAGCGGCAAAAGCCTGAATCAGAGGATACCATTCCTTAAAATCCCCAGCCTCCAGAGTTCTCACCCTAATACCGTCTGGCAGCAGCGGTCCTCTGGGCTGTTCAGAGAGGGAAAGGCTTAAAAGTAGGACCTTTCTCTGATAGGTCGTCTGCAAAGAGGAATCCCGAGCAAGGAGTGCCTCCCAGAGGCCGTGAGCGGTCTCCCACTCTCCAAGCACCCCTCCGATGGAAATCTTTTCTGCCTGGCAGGCCTCAAGGATCTCCACAGTACAATCACCCTCAGTTTGGGCGAGCAGGCTTCCCCGGCGGGTCAGGCAAAAGACCCCTTGCAGACCTTCAGGGCCCATGAGGCACTTGAAATTGCCCGAGTTCAAGTCCTCAGTCAGAGACGGCCCATAAGCCCCAGGTTGGAAAGCAGGAAAAGGGCGGTTTCACGGTTTTGCTCGAGAAAGGCCTTCACTTCAG